>Ga0075420_100001852_pt1 | contig 18060 bp, 8 predicted proteins | sample SoiMetdeltSBSDD4_FD_75296 | JGI IMG/M metagenome (GOLD analysis project Ga0075420, IMG submission 75296) | Bulk soil microbial communities from a Populus tree surrounding site in Tennessee, USA - Soil MetaG P. deltoides SBSDD4 | ecosystem: Environmental > Terrestrial > Soil > Tree plantation... | reverse complement strand
TGAGGGCCTCGTTGAGACCGAGCCACGCAATCGCACCGTGCGGATCGAGCAGGTAGCCATAGCGCCGATAGACACGCCCAATTTCGGCGACGACGGTCGCGTCGTCAAAGACCGCACCGGAGACATCGCCCCGTATGGCGTCGATATCGTCGCCATAGAGCGCTCGGATGCGCTCGAAGTTACTCGGGGAGCCAACATCCATGGCGTTGGCCACCGTGCGAACCGAGGGTCGGGGACGATAGGTACCGGTCCGCAGATACTCGGGCACCACGTCGTTGACGTTGGTTGCCGCGACAAACTGCGAGACGTGCAGACCCAGCCGCTTCGCGATGAGCCCCGCCGTCAGGTTGCCGAAGTTACCGCTCGGCACCGACACGATCGGTCCGGAGCGGCCGTTGGCGCCACCAGCCGCGGCGCCGAGGCGCGCGAGCAGGAAGTAGTAAAAGACCTGCGGCAGCAGTCGCCCAAGGTTGATCGAATTCGCAGGCGTCAGCCATACGTGCTTTCGCAGGTCATCATCGGCAAAGGCCTGCTTGACCAGACGCTGGCAGTCGTCGAAGGTGCCGCGCACCGCGATGGCCAGCACGTTGTCGCCGAGCGACGCCATCTGCGCTTCCTGGACGTCGCTCACCTGCCCCGCCGGGTACAGCACGACTACCCGCGTATCGGGAACACGGTGGAACGACTGCGCCACGGCACTTCCAGTGTCGCCGGAGGTCGCGACCAGAATCGTCAGCGGAGTCCCGTCGGTGAAGTGATGCAGGAGCCTGGCCTGTACACGCGCGCCCACATCCTTGAACGCCAGCGTGGGACCATGGAAAAGCTCGAGCGCCCATACACGATCGGTGACCTGTACCAGCGGGATCGGGAAGTCCAGAGCCCCGGCCACGAGGGGACGGAGGGCGGCCTCGCTGATCTCGCCCTTCAACAGGTGCTCGCCGACAATCGTGGCGATGCCAACCAGATCGGTGGCACGAATGGCCTCGAGAGCCGCGCGCGGCAGCGGGTCGAATCGCTCGGGAAAGTAGAGTCCGCCGTCGGGCGCGGTGCCGGCAAAGAGCGCATCGATGAACGGGACGGCAGGTGCCGAACCGCGGGTGCTAGTCCATTTCATGCGGGAACACACCGGATCATACAGGGATCACGCCTGCAGGGGCTCGGGACGGATCGGGGTCGGGCGTCCCCGGTCGTCCACGGCCACCAGCACCACCTCGGCTTCGGTCACGGTGACCTGCTCTCCGCGCCCGCGCATGGATCGGTCGTTCACGCCCCACCGCTCCGCCACGACAGTCACCTTGACCGTGACCGATGTGCGGCCGACGCGCACGGTTTCCGTGTAGAAGCTCACGACATCGCCAACAAACACCGGTTCATGGAACTCCACCTCGCGGAGCGCCTTGGTCAGGTAGCGGCATGCCGAAACCTTGCGTGCCTCGACGGCGGATGCCAGGTCGATGTTCGACAGAATCACCCCGCCGAAGATCGTGCCGTAGGCGTTGGTGTCCTTCGGCAACAGCAGGATCTTGATAGCGGGAACCCGTTCACTCATGTGCCCCCATTCTTCTCCAGCTCACGCCCCGGCTCAATCCCAATCGCCACGCGTTCCACGTCGTGAAAATGTGCGCGATTCGTCGTTGACATTTGACGCGCAAGCCTTACGCTGTAACGTGACGATGACCAACGCCGCCGCTCCAAAAGAAGCACAGCCAAAAGAAGCACAGCCCAAGGAAACACCGCTCAAAGAAACACTGCCCAAGGAGACACTCCCCAATGGCCGTGCGACCGCAATGCCTTCGGGCACCTCGTCCACGACGGCTTGGAGCGTCCACGACGCCAGCGAGCTGTACGAAGTGCCACGCTGGGGTAACGGGTACTTCTCGGTGAACAATGCCGGGCATCTGGCGGTGCATCCGACGAAGGAACCGTCGCGGGGCATCGACCTCAAGGAGCTGGTCGATCGCCTTCAGCTTCGCGGCATCAGCCTGCCGGTCCTCATTCGCTTTACCGATGTCGTGAAACACCGCCTCGGCGACATCCACAATGCGTTCCAGGCGGCGATCGCCCAGCATCAGTATCAGGGCAGCTACAGTTGCGTCTATCCGATCAAGGTGAACCAGCAGCGGCAAGTCGTCGAAGAGGTGATGAACTTCGGGCGGCCGTATCGCTTCGGTCTGGAGGCTGGGTCGAAGCCCGAGCTGCTGGCCGTGGTGGCGATCGCCGACAACGAGACGCCGATCATCTGCAACGGCTTCAAGGACGCCGAGTTCATCGAAACGGCCATGCTCGCCCACAAGATGGGGCGCAACATCATTCCTGTCGTCGAGAAGTACACGGAGCTGGGCCTGATCCTGGAGGCCGCCGAAAAGTTCAACGTCCGTCCGCAGATCGGGATGCGCGTAAAGCTCGCGTCGCGTGGCAGCGGACGTTGGCAGTCCTCGGGGGGATTCCGTTCCAAGTTCGGTCTCACCGTGACCGAGATCATGCGCGGCCTCGAGGAACTGAAGAGCCGCAATATGCAGGATTGCCTCAAGCTCCTGCACTTCCACCTCGGCAGCCAAATCACCAACATCCGGATCGTCAAAGGCGCGTTGAATGAAGGGGCGCGCGTCTATACCGAGCTCGCGAAGCTCGGGGCCGGTCTGAAGTATCTGGACGTCGGTGGCGGACTCGGCGTGGACTACGACGGCTCGCAGACGAACTTCGAATCGAGCATGAACTACACGCTCGAGGAATACGCCAACGACGTCGTGTACCACATCCAGACCGTGTGCGACGAAGCGAGCGTGCCACACCCGACGATCATCTCGGAGAGCGGGCGCGCGGTCGTGGCCTACCACAGCCTCCTTGTGTTCAACGTGCTGGGTGTATCTGGCTTCGGCGACGAGAAAATCCCGACGGCCGCAAATCCCGACTGGGAGCAGCCGCTCGCGGATCTGATCGAGACGTATAACAACGTCACCGCCAGAAACGCCCTCGAGGCGTTTCACGACGCACAGCAGGCGCTCGACATGGCGCTCTCGCTCTTCAACGGCGGCTACCTGCCGCTCGAGCAGCGGTCGCTCGCCGAAAACCTCTTCTGGGCGATCTGCACGAAGCTCCAGAAGATCGCGCAGACGATGGCCGAAGTGCCGGAGGATCTGCAGAACCTCGACGAACAGCTTTCAGACACCTACTTCTGCAACTTCTCGCTGTTTCAGTCCATTCCCGACAGTTGGGCCATCAAGCAGTTGTTTCCGGTGATGCCGATCCATCGGCTGAACGAGAAACCGCTGAACCATGCGGTTCTCGGTGATATCACCTGCGACTCCGATGGCAAGCTCGATCGATTTGTCGATCGTCGGGACGTGAAACGGACGCTGCCGCTTCATACGGTCAACGGCGGTCCCTACTACCTGGGCGTCTTCCTGATCGGCGCCTATCAGGAGATCCTGGGCGACCTCCACAACCTCTTCGGCGACACCCACGCCGTGCACGTCAGCCTCGACGAGAACGGCGGGGCCCGACTCGACGCGCTGATCAAGGGCGACACGGTCAAGGAAGTTCTCGACTACGTCGAGTTCGACGCCGAGGCACTCCTCGGGAAGCTGAGAACGGATGTGGAGACCGCCGTGCACGCGGGACGGATGGACTACGAAGGCGCTGGCGAGCTGCTCCGCTTCTACGAAGAGGGCCTCAACGGCTACACCTACCTGGAAGGCTGAACGATCGCATGAACGCCGGGTCTAAAGACCCGGCCTACGTAATAAAGACCGGCCTACGTACTCGCCGGCCTACCTACGAATCGGATCGAAGACGTACGTAGGGCGGGTCTTCAGACCCGGCGTCGGTCGAAGACGTACGTAGAGCGGGTCTTCAGACCCGCCCCCGACGTATTACGAAGCGCGCCGACGCTGCTCGTAGAAGCGACGGCATGCCCGCTGGAAGCGCTCGTTCAGCGGACCGGCCACCTCCGGTGGTACCGGCCCAAACCGCGTCCATTGCAGTTGCGCGGCACGGATCTCCTGATCGACCGCGCGCCACTTTGATTCGTCGCTCTCGCCCGTCTTGCCACCGGTCCCGCTCATCGTGTTCGCAGCGAGACGATCGCGCCACTGCTTCGCGAGCAGTTCGGTCGGGGACAGCTTTTCCTGGGGCGAGGGCTGCGACGTCATCAACTGCTCGACACGGCTGACCAGCTTCTCCATTCGCTGACGAGTGGCTTCCGGGTCGAGGTCTGTGCCTCCAAACGCGGCAGGCCACTGGGCCACCAGCCGACCAAGTGCCTGGTGGTACCGCGCCGCCATCTCCTGCTGCACGTGCCGGGGCAGTTCGGGCGCCTGCTGCCAGTCCGTCCGTGCCTGCTGCACCACAGCGTAGAGCCCCTCGGGTGCGTCGCCCGCCGGCGCGTCTCCCGTGGGAAGAAGGGATTCCAATCGGTGCAACACGCCTTCGCGTGGGGCGGCCTTCAACTGAAGGTCCACCTGGTCGCGGTGCTTGTACCGTTCGAAGAAGTGATCGCACGCCGCGCGGAACCGCTGCCACACCACCTCGGACTTTGCTCGCCGCACGGGGCCAACAGTCTTCCATTCGCCCTGAAGGGCGCGAAGAGCCGCGGCAGTGACCTCCCAGTCAGTGGACATCGCCAGCGATTCAGCCTGTTCGCAGAGCGACTCCTTCTTCGCAAGGTTCGCGGACCAGTCTTCCTTGCGGTGCTTCAGATCTTCCTGCCGCCTCGTGAAGAATCGATCGCACGCGGCGCGGAATCGCTCCCAGATCGCCTTCTCGTGACCTCGGCTGACCGCGCCGACTGATTTCCACTCGGCCTGAAGCTGCTGGATGTTCGTTGCCGTCTTCACCCAGTCGGTTGAATCAGCCAGCGCCTCTGCCTTCGCGCAAAGGTCCTGTTTGCGCAGCAGATTCGTCGTACGCTCCTCGCGCTGCGCCGCGAAGTGGGCGGACGTACGGCCGAAAACATCGTCCTGTGCGGCCTTGAATCGACGCCACAAGGCCTCGCCCTGCGCGCGTGGCGCCAGGGATACTTCCTTCCAACGCGTCTGCAATTCACGCATACGCTTGGCCGCCTGCTCAAGGTTCGCTTCGGCTTTCAGGGCCTCCATCTCCTTGCACAGCTCTTCCTGGACTTGGAGGTTTGCCCAGCGCTGCCACTCGTCTGCATCCCGCAGCTCCTGCACGCGAGGGCCGAGCGCCGTGCGTGCCGCCTCGAGGCGCCTCTGCACTTCCTGGCGATCGTGCTTGGTCGGGAGTGGCGCCCGCTCGTCGAGCGCGGCTTTGATGTCGCGCAGCGCCTTGTCGCCAGCCTTGAGCGAAAGAGTCTCAGTCGTCACAAGTGTTTCGAGTTGACGACAAAGTTGCTGAACGCGACGCAGGTTATCCCCTTCCTGCTTCGCACGAACGCGTTGCTGCTCCTGTTCCTTCTCTTCGAGCATCGCGACCGCACGCTCGAGTCGTTCCGCGGCTGCAGGATTGGTATCGCCAAACTCACGAAGAACGTCGGCATCGCGACGAATCCCCCGCCATCGCGACAGGGTTTCGTCGAGCGACTGTTCCGCTGCGAGCAGGTGCTCGACCTCGGTGGCCAGCGACTCGAGTCGTCCGGCCGCCGTCTCGAAGAGGCGCTGACGACGGCCGCGATCCTCGAAGGCTCGGCAGGCGTCCTGAAAGCGTCGGGTTAGCGAGGCCGCATACTCAGACGGCATCGTCGGGAGCGTGTCCCATCGCACCTTCAGTTCGGCGGCGCGATCGTCGGCGTCCGGTCCCGCAAGCTGCTCGATAGCCTCACAGATAGCGACCCGATCGGCCTGTTCGCCGGCGATCTTGCGGGCACGCTCGTCCTCAGCCACGCGTTCCCGCTCACGCTCCGCGATCGCCTCTCGAACGGCATCGGAAGCCGCCTCGAAGTGCTGCACGCTCGCCGAATCGAGCTCCACATCCGCATTGAGCTCGGCCCAGGCCAGTCGAAGGCCTGAGAGGGCGGAACCCGCGGCGGCCGGGTCAGCAAGAGTGACCAATCCCTCAATTCGGGCAATCAGGTCGGTGGCTCGGGCCCGGTCGTCTGCCGACATTCTGGGCGCCTCGAGAGCCGGAGCTGGCTCAGCGGCCTCCTGAATCGCCCGCAGCTTGGTTCGAGCGCGACGCGCAGCAACCTTGTTCCGGGCACGCTGACCAATCGCCGTCAGGGCTTCAGGATCGACGATCTTTTCCAGCGCCGCGACGGCGACGTCGGTGTGCTCCGCCTTCAGCGCAACATTGAGGAGTTCGTCAGGTTCGGCCACCCTCGCAAGCGCCCGCAACCTGGTCACCCCATCTGCGCCATGCCGACTGATCGAGCCAAGGGACTTGGCGTCGGTCAACGCATCCACCACCCCGAAGCGCACGTCGAGGCTCGCCGTGTCACGGGCAATTGCCACAAGTTCTTTGGTCTTATTGAGATCAACCAATGCCCGGACGGCATCGAGGGCACGGACTATGGACGCCGCCTCAGCAGCGACACCGGCAACACCACGCACAGCTTCCGCCCGGACGTCATCGTCGGGGTCGGTGCGGGCGATATCGGCCAGAGCGCTGACCGTGTCGAGCCGGGCTACCGCGGCGCGCCGCACGCGTGCATCGCCGTCGTCTCTGGCGAGCGCCAGGACCGTTTCTTTGTCGTCGGCGCCAAGTTCGAATACCGCCGCGGCACGGACCACCGGGTCCGAATGCTTCCATCGGGGAACTGGACGAAGTTTTTCGAGGATGCCCATCACGTCTATGCTGTCACCTGTCCAAGACCCGAAACCCGTAAATCGGGACAATTTCTTGGATCGTCTCGACCAGATATCCGTAGGCGAAAGAGCCTAACTCCACGCCAAGTGTATGGCCGTTTGGTTGTGGAGGATTTGGTGCAGGATGAGTACCAGGTCTTGCCGGCTGCGGGAGGGCGCGGACACGCGAAGCGGCGGAAAGGGAAAGCCGGCCGCCAGGGCAACCGGCTTTCCACGTCGAACAACGAATACGGGGTGCTTCCTAGTCCCTAACCTAACCCCTAACCCCTAGTCCCTAGCCCCTATCACTTAACAAAGAGCATCTCGCGGTAGGTCGGCAGCGGCCAGATTTCATGCGGCGTGCTGACTTCCATCAAGTCACCAATTTCACGAAGCTTCGCCATGGCCGGGACAACTTTGTCGCGCATGTACTTGGCGTGCTTTTCCGCTGGCACTCCTCCGTGCGTCAGCAGACGGGCGAGGTGGTCAGACTGCACCTTGAACTTGTCCACCAGCTTGGAATAACCCACGAGCAACTTCTTCCCCTCAACCGACTTGTTGCCCCCGGCCTTCACCGCCGCCACGCTCTGTCCGAGCAGCTTCAGATACTCGAATCCGGCCGGCAGGATGTACCGGTTCGCCATCAGCACCATGAGCTGGCCTTCAACGTTAATCGTCTTGTTGTAGGCCTCGAGATAGATCTCGTACCGCGCGTGGATCTCGCGTTCGTTGAGCACCTTGAAACGCTCAAAGAGCTTGACGGCGGGCCCGGCGATCATCTCCGGCAGGGCATCAACCGTGTTCTTGTGGTTGAGAAGCTTGCGCTTACGCGCTTCCTTCTCCCATGCGGCCGAGTAGCCGTTGCCGTTGAAGATGATCCGCTTGTGTTCCTTGATCATCTTCGTCAAGAGCTTCGCCACGGCTTTGTTCAAATCTTCGCCCTTCGACGTAGCAGATTCGAGTTCGTTCGCGACGTATTCGAGCGAATCGGCCATCGCCAGGTTCAGCACCGTGTTCGGGAAGGCGATGTTCTGACCCGAGGAAACGGCGCGGAATTCGAACTTGTTTCCGGTGAACGCAAACGGGCTGGTGCGGTTTCTGTCGCCGGCGTCACGCGGGAGCTTCGGCAGCACGCTGACGCCGATATCGAGGGTACCGCCCTGCTTGGTTGATTTGGCGCTGCCCTTCTCGATCTGGTCGAAGATGTCGGTGAGCATGTCGCCGAGAAACACGGAGAGAATCGCGGGAGGAGCCTCGTTCGCTCCGAGGCGATGATCGTTTCCGGCGCTCGCGATGCTCGAGCGCAACAGCCCCTGCCACTTGTCCACGCCACGGAGGACGGACGCACAGAAGACAAGAAACTGCATGTTGTCGTGTGGCGTATCGCCGGGCCCGAGCAGGTTGTTCCCGAACTCGTCGGACAGCGACCAGTTGTTGTGTTTACCCGACCCGTTCACACCGGCAAACGGCTTCTCGTGCAGCAGACACGCAAGGCCGTATTTGGGCGCGATCTTCTTCAGCATCTCCATCGTCATCATCTGGTGATCGACGGCGACGTTGGCGTTCTCGAAGACGGGTGCGATTTCGTACTGGCTCGGCGCCACCTCGTTGTGGCGGGTCTTCACCGGCACGCCAACCTTGAAGAGCTCCAGTTCGGCTTCGGCCATGCAGGCCAGCACACGCTCGGGAATCGAGCCGAAGTACTGGTCTTCCATCTCCTGGCCCTTCGGCGGCGTGGCACCAAAGAGGGTGCGGCCGGCGTTAATGAGGTCAGGACGACCGAGATAGAAATTGCTGTCGATCAGGAAATACTCCTGTTCGGGTCCACAGGTCGCGAATACGCGCTCGGCAGTCGATCCGAACAGCTTCAGCACGCGTACGGCCTGCTTCGAAACGGCTTCCATCGAGCGCAGCAGTGGCGTCTTCTTGTCGAGGGCTTCGCCGGTCCAACTGACAAACGCCGTCGGTATGACGAGTGTGACGTTATTCCCGTTGACGTGTAACCACGGCGGACTGGTGGGATCCCAGGCCGTGTAGCCGCGGGCCTCGAAGGTGGAGCGCATGCCGCCCGACGGGAAGCTCGATGCATCAGGCTCACCCTTGATGAGCTCTTTGCCGCGGAATTCCACGACCGCACCGCCCTCGCTCGTTGGCGAGAGGAACGAGTCGTGCTTTTCGGCGGTGATGCCGGTCAGCGGCTGAAACCAGTGCGTATAGTGCGTGGCGCCGTGCTCGACCGCCCAGTCCTTGAGCGCATTCGCAACCGCGTCGGCTGTGGAGAGGTCAAGCGTCTCGCCGCGCGTAATCGTCGCGCGCAGGGCACGATATGCCGCCTTCGGCAGGCGTTCCTGCTGCGCCTTGTCGTTGAACACGAGGCTCCCGAACAAATCGCCCGCCTTGGCAGGCGTCGTCTGGGTGCGGCTCTCGTTCATGGACCATTCGCGAATGCTCTTGATGGCTTCGGATAGTGCTGCAGATCCCATCGCGGGGTTGTCCTTTCTATGGCTGGTAAAAGAAGGGAGTCGCTCGGCCTGGTGCGCGACGCCGATGTGCAATTATGCACGGCCGAAACGTCAGTCCGCAATGAATTCGCTAAATTTTTCTTAATGTTGTGACTCGTCCTGCATACCGATCATCAAATTGTGCATGATGAGCACATTTCAGATGACACTGTGACGGGCGCACCGGGGGATCGAACCACTTCCGTCAAGGTTTCGTGCTCGCCAGGCGGGAGCCGGGCAAGTTATCGCGTGGATAATTGACATGATCATATCGATATATGTATCTTCATCGATTAGATGCAGGCGCCATCCGCTCTTTTTCGCCTTCTCGGAGACCCGACAAGGCTCCGTCTCCTGCGGGTCCTGGCGCAAGACCGGTTCAACGTCACCGAGTTGACAAGCATCCTGGGCGCCGCGCAGTCGAACATCTCGCGCCACCTGACCCTGCTCAAGGACGCCCGCCTGATCGTCGAGTCCCGCGAGTCCGGTTTCGTGTACTACCGGCTGGCCGACGATGCCAGGAGCAATGGCCATGCGGCGCTGTGGGTGCTGCTGGATGCCCAGTTTGCTGCCGCTGCCGACGATACCCTCGTGCAGCAGGATGAAGCCCGCCTGCAGGAGGTCATGCGCCTTCGGAAAGAGGACTTCGATACGCACGGCGACGTCCGTCAACTGGTGCCTGGGCGTAGCTGGGCGGCGTGGTCGCGTGCCATTGGACATCTGCTTCCGGCGCTCGAGGTCGTGGACATCGGCTGTGGCGAGGGGTATCTGTCGATCGAGGCAGCCTCATGGGCGAAGCTTGTGATCGGCGTGGACCGCTCCGACGAAGTCCTCGAACGCGCCAAGGCGCTCGCCACCCGCCGGCGCGTGACGAACGTCGAGTGGAGGAAGGGCGACCTGACCCGGCTGCCGCTCAAGGACGAATCGGTAGACGTGGCCCTCCTCTCACAGGCGCTGCATCACGCCAACGACCCGGAGCGCGCTACGGCCGAAGCCGCTCGGGTCCTTCGCCCGGGCGGACGCCTTCTCGTGCTGGACCTCAGGGCGCACACACAGAGCTGGGTCAGACAACGATTCGGCGACCAGCACCTCGGATTCACGCAGGACCAGCTCAAGAACCTGATGGGGGGCGCGGGGCTTGGACACACGCGCGTACAGGTTGGAGCCGCCAAGACGGGCGATCCGTTTACCGTGCTCGTGGCCTCCGCGATCAAACCGATGCCACGGCCGGCCACGAATCTCGACCGTCGCCCCGGGCGCGACACGGCACGCCCCTCACTGACATCCCGCAGCGCCGGACGCGCGACACCGACAAGGGCTGGACATGACCACGACTGAGCGACTTCAGGCGCTACTCGCCTCGCGCATCCTCATTCTCGACGGCGCCATGGGCACGATGGTGCAGCGCTATCGCCTGACGGAGACCGACTTCCGCGGCGAACGCTTCAAAGATCATCGGTCCGACCTCAAGGGCAACAACGATCTGCTCCTGCTGACCAGGCCAGACGTGATCGGCGAGATCCACCGTCAATATCTTGAAGCCGGCGCCGACATCATCGAGACCAATACCTTCAGCAGTACGGCCATCGCGCAGGCCGACTACGGCCTCGAGCATCTCGCATACGAGATGAGCGTGGCTGGTGCCCGCATCGCACGCGCAGCGGCCGACGAATGGACGGCCCGCACGCCAGACCGTCCCCGCTTCGTCGCCGGTGCCATCGGCCCGACGAACCGGACACTGTCCATCTCGCCGGACGTCAACAACCCGGCCTTTCGTGCCGTGACGTTCGACCAGGTCCGAGACGGGTACCGTGACCATGTCCGCGGCCTTGTCGACGGCGGCTCTGACCTGCTGCTCGTCGAGACCATTTTCGATACCTTGAACGCCAAGGCCGCCATCGCCGCCATCATGGACGTGTTCGACGAGCGCGGTGTCGAGCTCCCGATCATGATCTCGGTCACGATCACCGACCGAAGCGGACGCACCCTGTCGGGACAGACGCTCGACGCATTCTTCGTCTCGATTCAGCATGCGCGCCCGTTCAGCGTTGGCCTGAACTGCGCTCTCGGGGCGAGAGAAATGCGTCCGTATCTGGCTGAGCTCGCGCGCCTGTCGAAGACCTACGTGACCTGCTACCCAAACGCAGGTCTGCCCAATGCATTCGGTGAATATGACGAACAGCCCTCCGACACGGGCTCGCTCCTGCGTGAGTTTGCCGACGCGGGCCTCGTCAACGTCGTCGGCGGCTGCTGCGGAACAACGCCCGATCACATCCGCGCGATCGCGCAGGCGGTCGCGCCGCTCCGGCCGCGCTCGCTTCCGGACGCAGGCGACCTGCCGGTCTTCACGCAGTTCTCCGGTCTTGAAACGCTGACGATTCGCCCGGACAGCAACTTCATCATGGTCGGCGAGCGCACCAACGTCACCGGATCGAAGCGCTTCGCACGCCTCATAACGAACGATCAGTTCGGCGACGCGACGCAGGTCGCACTCGATCAGGTGCGCGGCGGTGCCAACATCATCGACGTCAACATGGACGAGGGCATGCTCGACTCCGAGGCCGCCATGACGACGTTCCTGAACTTCATCGCGACCGAGCCTGAAATCGCGCGACTGCCGGTCATGATCGACAGCTCCAAGTGGACCGTGCTCGAAGCCGGGCTCAAGTGTGTTCAGGGCAAGGCCATCGTCAATTCCATCAGCCTGAAGGAGGGCGAAGACGACTTTCTGAAGAAGGCGAAGCTGGTGCGGCGATATGGCGCGGCGGTGGTCGTCATGGCGTTCGACGAGCAGGGTCAGGCCGATACGGTCGCGCGAAAAGTCGAGATCTGCCAGCGCGCATACCGCCTGTTGCTCGATCGGGCGGGATTCAGTCCTTTCGACATCGTCTTCGACCCGAACGTACTGGCCATTGCCACCGGTCTCGAGGAACACAACGAGTACGGCATCAACTTCATCGAGGCAACGCGGCAAATCAAGGCGACCTGCCCTGGCGTGAAGGTGAGCGGGGGCATCAGCAACCTGTCGTTCTCGTTCCGCGGCAACGATATCGTCCGCGAAGCGATCCATTCCTCGTTTCTCTTCCACGCGATCAAAGCCGGCCTGGACATGGGCATCGTGAATGCCGGCCAGCTCGTCGTCTACGAGGACATTCCAGCGCCTCTCCTCGAGCACGTCGAGGACGTGATCTTCAACCGCCGTCCCGATGCCACCGAGCGCCTCGTCCAGTTTGCCGACACCGTGAGAGGTGCGGGCGTCAAGCGCGAGCAGGACCTGGAGTGGCGTAACGGAACGGTGCAGGAACGCCTCGCCCACGCACTGGTACGCGGGGTGGTGGACTTCATCGAGCAGGATGTGGAGGAAGCGCGGCAGGCCCTGCCCCGCCCCCTTGATGTCATCGAGGGGCCGCTGATGGACGGGATGAAGATCGTCGGAGATCTGTTCGGCGCCGGAAAAATGTTTCTGCCGCAGGTCGTCAAGAGCGCCCGGGCGATGAAGAAGGCGGTCGCCTACCTGCTGCCGTTCATGGAAGAGGAAAAAGCGCGTAACGGAACCACGGCGCGGCAGAAGATCGTCATGGCGACCGTCAAGGGCGACGTGCACGACATCGGCAAGAACATCGTCGGCGTCGTGCTGGGCTGTAACAACTATGAGGTCGTGGACCTCGGCGTGATGGTATCGGCCGATCGTATTCTCCAGGCCGCCATCGACGAGCGGGCGGACATTATCGGGTTGAGTGGACTGATCACACCGTCCCTCGACGAGATGACGTTCGTCGCACGCGAGATGGAGCGCCGCGGTTTTGCGCTGCCCCTTCTAATCGGGGGAGCAACGACAAGCCGGCAACATACAGCGGTCAAGATCGCACCCGAGTACAGCAAGCCGGTGGTGCACGTCCTCGACGCCTCCAGGGCGGTGGACGTCGTCTCCAGCCTGCTCAACCCGACACACCGACCGGCCTTTGACGCGGCGAATCGCGCCGAGCAGGACCGTACGCGCATCCAGCACGCCGCGCTCAAACGGCGAGAGATTCTTCCGTTCGAGACGGCGGTACAAAATCGCCTTCGGCCGTCATTCGACGAGGACAAGCGCGCAACTCCGGCCTTTACCGGCACCCGGGTGATCGACGAACTGCGGATCGAAGAACTGGTGCCCTTCATCGACTGGACGCTCTTTTTCTCGGCGTGGGAGCTGAAGGGCCGCTTCCCCGCCATCCTGGACCATCCAAAGTACGGCGACGCGGCGCGCGATCTCTACAAGGAGGCGCGGACGCTCCTCGACCAGATGATCGCCGATCGGTCGATCTCACTTGGCGCCGTGTATGGCTTCTGGCCCGCAAACACGGTCGGCGAGGACCTGGTCCTCTATCGCCCGGCCGATGGCGCAACGGCTGCTACCGAGCTGGTCAGATTCAACATGCTGCGGCAGCAGGAGCGGCTCGGTGACGACAAGCCCAATCGGTCGCTGGTGGACTATGTCGCACCGAGGGAAAGCGGACTCACGGACTACGTCGGCGCATTCGCCGTCACATCGGGCCTCGGCGTGGACGCGCTCGTGGCGCGCTACGAAAAGGACCATGACGACTACCACGCGATCATGGTGAAGGCGATCGCCGATCGTCTCGCTGAGGCCTATGCGGAGTACCTCCACAAGCGGGTACGTCTGGAATGGGGCTACGGTGCGGATGAGGCCTTGTCACACGATGCCCTCATCGCCGAAAAGTACCGCGGCATTCGACCGGCGTTCGGCTATCCCGCGTGCCCCGACCACAGCGAGAAGACGAAGCTCTTCGACCTGCTCCAGGCCGACCGCGCAGGTATTCACCTGACAGAGAACTTCGCCATGATGCCCGCCTCGTCTGTGAGTGGCCTGTACCTGGCACACCCGGACGCCAGTTACTTCGATGTCGGACGCCTGGGGCGCGATCAAGTCGTCGACTATGCACGGCGGAAGGGCGTATCGATCGAGCAGGCCGAGCGCTGGCTGACGCCAAATCTCGGCTACGAACCTGACGGCAGCGGTCGCACGACACCGGTGCCCGAGCAGGTCGGTGCGAACGCCGGTATATAATCGACGGCGGACGTGGAGTATTCGATTAAGCAGTACCCGCTCGAAACGGGTGCCCTCGAGATTCAGTACATCGAAGAGTTCTTCGGCGAATTCCCACGAAAGAAGACGGCGCGCGAAATCGTCGAACGCCTCCGGGACCGCGAATTTCTCATCCTCATTACCGAGGCGCCACTCCCTGACGACCCGGGCATGATCGCGCCCGTTTCATTCAAGGTCGTACACGAACTCAGAGCGAACGAGTCGGATCCAAAGCTTCAGGATCTCCTCTTCAGGATTCGCGACTGTGTTCGGTTCGAGGACCGCAAGGTTCTCTACAGTTGGATCGGCGGAACGCGCCGCGACTGGCGTGGGCAGGGCCATTTCCGCGCCCTGACGGAAGAATCGGAAGCCTGGGCGTTGACGTCCGGATTCCACGAAGTGGTGGTCAAGACCAAGAACCGCTTCTACAACATGCGCGGCACCCTCGATCACCTCGAGTTCGACGTCATCAAATACGAAGCCAGCCTCACAGACAACCGCGAGTCCAAGGTGTATTTGAGCAAACAGTTGACCTCCGACGTCCTCCGCGCACACACAAGTTCACGCAAAGTCGTCTTTGCCGAATAGAGCGGCTTCGGCCAACGCAGACGAGGAACGACTCATGGTTCGTGGAATCCCGGCGGCAATCATCCTCGTTCTCTCGGCCGCGGTCGCCGCGTCCGCGCAGGTGGCAGCACCGACGCCAGTCCCGCTTCCCGAGCTGGCGCGCGCGTTCGACGGTCCTCCGGCGCCGGTCCTGCCAGCGACCATCAGCCGCGACGACCAGGGACACGCCACCGTTCGCGCCGTCCGCGTGACCGAACCCATTCGCCTTGACGGTCGACTCGACGATGCGGTCTATGCGTCGGTTCGACCGATGTCGGACTTCGTTCAAAACGATCCGGCGTTTGGCGAGCCCGCGACCGAGCGGACTGACGTCTGGATCCTGTTCGACGCCGACAATGTCTACGTGACCGTCCGTGCCTTCGAAAGCCAGCCCGACCGCATGATCGTCAACGAAATGCGGCGCGACAGCGATGCCATCATGCAGAACGAGAACTTTGCGTTCGTGCTGGATACTTTTTATGACCGGCGCAACGGCGTGGTGTTCAACATCAATCCGCTCGGCGGTCGAATGGACGGGCAGATCAGCAATGAGGGCGGCTACAACGGCGACTGGAATCCGATCTGGAATCTCGCCGTGGATCGTTTTCCTGGAGGATGGGTGGCCGAGGCTGCCGTGCCGTTCAAGTCGCTCAGATTCAGCGCGGGCACCTCGCCACTCTGGGGCTTCAACGCTCGACGTATCAACCGGTGGAAAAACGAGATTTCTTTTCTCTGCGGCGTTCCAAGCGGCTCCGGCATCGAAGGGCTCTACCGCGTATCATCGGCGGCTACGCTCGTCGGCTTAGAAATCCCACGGGTTCGTAATCTCGACGTGAAGCCGTTCGTCATCTCGGACCTGACGAGCAACACGCTGGCCGTCCCGCGCTTGGACAACAAATTGAGTGGTGATTTCGGCCTCGACGTGAAGTACGGCGTAACCGCTGGACTTACTGCGGACCTCACCTATCGGACAGACTTCGCGCAGGTCGAGGCCGACGAACAGCAGGTCAACCTCACCCGCTTCAGCCTGTTCTTTCCCGAGAAGCGAGAGTTCTTTCTGGAAAACCAGGGTCTGTTCCAATTCGGCGGTGCCCAACCGAACGGCAGCACGCCGTTTGCCTTTTACAGCCGGCGCATTGGCCTCGACCGAGGACTCGAAGTTCCTATTCAGGGCGGCGGACGATTATCGGGGCGTATCGGCGACTACGGCGTGGGCCTCATCAACGTGCAGACGGACAGCACCGCCCTCAGTCCCGCCACGAACTTCTCGGTCGCACGGGTCAGGCGCGACGTTCTGCGACGCAGCTCGATTGGCGGGCTCTTTACCAGGCGGTCGGTCTCGACGCGGGGATCCGGGTCGAACGAGTTCTACGGCATCGACGGACGATTCGCGTTTTTTGAAAACGTGACAATGAACGGGTACTGGGGAAGAACGCACACCGAACAGCTCGACGGGAAGGATTCGAGCTACCGCGGCCAGTACGAGTACGACGGTGACAGGTACGGACTCAACCTTACGCGCCTGTTCGTTGGCCAGAACTTCAATCCCGAGGCGGGGTTCGTCTTTCGGAGTGACATCAGCAGGTCCCGGGCCCAGGCACGTTTCAGCCCGCGCCCGCGCGGGAGCCGAATTGTTCGGAAGTACACCTTCCAGACTGAGATCGACTACTTCGAGAACGCGTCCGCGGGGTACGTCGAAACACGCAAGCGTATCGCGCAATTCGACGTTGACTTCCAGAACAGCGACAAACTTGAACTGGTCTACACCGACACCCTCGAGGGTTTGGTCAGGCCTTTCGAGATCGCATCTGGCGTGACAATTCCGGTCGGAACTTATCCCTTCGGAAATCTCCGCACCGCCTTTTCACTTGGTCAGCAGCGTCCAATCTCGGGGACCGTCTTTGTCGAGCAAGGCGGCTTCTGGGAAGGCGACAAGACGTCATTTGGCTTCAGCGGCGGACGCGTAAAACTGACGCCGCAGCTTGCGATCGAGCCTGGTCTGTCGGTAAACAAGGTGACACTCCCCTATGGGTCGTTCACGACGAAGCTGGTGAGTTCGCGGCTGACCTACACGGTGACGCCCCTGATGTTCGTCAGCGGACTCGTGCAGTACAACTCGAGCAGCCACTCGCTCAGCAGCAACGTGCGGCTGCGCTGGGAGTATCGGCCGGGCAGCGAACTGTTCGTCGTGTACAACGAAGGACGCGACACGACGCGCCCAGGCTTCCCAGGCATGCAGACCCGCGCGCTGATCATCAAGATCAACAGCCTCTTCCGGCTCTAGTTTCAACCCGCTCAGTCGCCCTGACGCTCAACGCGTCGTTCACTCCACCAGAATGGCGCGGAAGTCATTGACGTTGGTCAGTGTCGGACCCGTGATGACCAGATCGCCGAGTTCGGAGAAGAAACGGTGGCTGTCGTTGTCGGCGAGCATGGACGTGACGTCCAGGTTCCGCGCCGCAGCGCGCTCGAGCGAGTCGGACGTCAGCACAGCGCCCGCACTTGTTTCGGTGCCGTCAATGCCGTCGGTGTCGGCGGCCAATGCGCTGATACCCGGCTCGCCGTTGAGAGCCATCGCGACCGCCAGCAGGAATTCCGTATTGCGACCGCCGCGGCCGTGACCACGCACGGTGACGGTCGTTTCACCACCGCTGAGCAGCACGCACGGCGGCGTGGCCGGATGTCCCTCGCGTTTGACCTGCCGGGCGATGCCGGCGTGGACCAGCGCAACGTCGCGCGACTCGCCTTCAATCGCGTCGCCCAGGATCAGGGGCGTGACGCCCGCTTTGCGCGCGACTTCTGCGGCCGCTTCGAGTGACATCTTCGCCGTCGCGACCACGTGTAACTCGTGTCTGGCGAAGCGAGGGTCGTCAGGCTTCGGCGTCTCGTCGACGGCGGCATGCAGGTGGTTCAGCACCGCGGCTGGTTGCGTGATCCGGTACTTGTGGAGCACGGCAAGCGAATCGGCAAACGTCGTCGGATCGGCCACAGTGGGACCGGAGGCGATCAGGGCGGGGTCGTCTCCAGGAATGTCGGATATCGCAAGCGTGACGATCCTTGCGGGCGCGCCGGCGGCGGCGATCCTCCCGCCTTTGACGGCAGACAGGTGCTTGCGCACGCAGTT
>Ga0075420_100001849_pt1 | contig 18069 bp, 13 predicted proteins | sample SoiMetdeltSBSDD4_FD_75296 | JGI IMG/M metagenome (GOLD analysis project Ga0075420, IMG submission 75296) | Bulk soil microbial communities from a Populus tree surrounding site in Tennessee, USA - Soil MetaG P. deltoides SBSDD4 | ecosystem: Environmental > Terrestrial > Soil > Tree plantation... | reverse complement strand
TTCTACGAGGCGCTGGAGGCTGGCTCCGCGAGGAGTGCGTCCATCCGGCTTAGCGACAGTCGAAGGCCCTCAGCAAAGCCCTCGGCCATTGCCTCCATACCGTCGCGCGAGAAGAACATGGAGCGCACGGTCATCCGTGTGCCGCCGTCGGTCTCGGAGAGTTCCATCGCAATCCCCGTGAGCGCGAAGTCGTCGTTGGGCTTGCCGTCGTCGTCGACGTCGGCGTCGCTCAACTCGAGCGAGCGCGGCGGATCCACCGCTTCGATCCGCCATACGCCGTGCTCCGCCTCACCGTTGGGGCCTGCAAAGACATGGGCCATCTCGGCGCCAACGCTCATCTCGTACGGCTCGAAGGTCGTCGAATAATTCGGCGGCCCCCACCACAGCCCGAGCTTCTGCGGGTCGGCCCAGAGCTCCCACACCGCCTCGACCGGCGCGTCGAAATCGGCGATGACGGTCAGGGTCAGGTTGTCGAGATCGCTCTCGACGCTGGCTACGGACATCAGGGTCTCCTTTCGTCTTGTTCTGAATCGGAAGCGAGAAGCTCGGACATCCGCCCGACCCGGCCGCGCCAGATCTCTTCGAGGCCCTCGAGCGCCCGCCTCGCGTCGGCGAGCCCTTCGGGTGCGGCCTCGACGAGCTGCTCCCGGCCGCGGCGGCGCTTGGTGACCAGCCCGGCCCGTTCGAGCACCGCGACGTGCTTCTGCACGGCAGCGAACGACATCGGATAGGCGTCGGCGAGCCGCGAGACGGACGGTGCGTCGCCGCCAGCCCGGCGCAGGATGTCGCGGCGGGTCGGGTCGGCGAGCGCGTGAAAGACGTCGTCGGTCTTGTTCTCCTCACTTCCTACAACCATTTGGTTGTAGGTTACCACAGCGGGAACTGATGGACCCGCACCAGCGCGGGGCCATCAGTGACGAGGGGGTTCGAAGCTCTCCGCAGGCGCCTGAGCGTGTGAGACGCGATGAGACCGTCGCGGCAGCTCCTCTCCCACGCCCGTCGTCGCCTCCGTCAGGCCAGGACCGCGGCGGCCTCCGCAGGACTTCGCCACCAAGGGCAGAAGCTAGTGGCGCCAACAAGAATCGGAGGGCAAGGTTTTGGCGACCGAACGCACCAGACGCTCCGGCTGGATCACCTTCGCAGGCGTAGCTGCGCTGATCGCGGGCGCCTACAACGCTCTAAGCGGAATCGCAGCGCTGTCCGACGACGACACGCTCACCGCCCAGGCACAGGAGGTGCTGTATGGCATCGATCTCACCGTTTGGGGCTGGTTCTGGCTGATCGTCGGCCTGGTGCAGCTGCTGACCGGCGTGCTGATCCTCCAGCGCAACATGTGGGGACTTTGGCTCGGCGTCGTGATCGCCTGCCTCAGCGCGCTCATGACTGTGCTCGTCATGTTCGTCTTTCCGCTGTGGGCGATCGCGGTGCTCACGATCGACTTCCTGGTGCTCCTCGCACTGCTGACCGAAAGCGACAGATTCACAACCTGACAGCGGGTCGGCAAGGCGCGGCTGCCGCCGGATAGCGCGCGACGCCGGCCGCGGGCGTTCTGGAACCGGACGCGTGATCCCCGGCGCACCGCGCTTGTCGGTCCCGGCGCTGGGCATAAGTTAGGTCGATGATCGAGCGAATCACCGAGATGCCTGCCGGCACGGTCGGCTTCCGGGTCGCCGGGGACGTCGAGCGCGAGGACTACCGCGACGTCCTGGTCCCCGAGCTGCGCAGGGCGCTTGACGCCGGCGGCGGCCTGCGGACCCTGTATCTGATCGAGGATCTGGACGAGATCGAGCCGGGGCGCTGTGGGCCGACGCCAAGCTCGGCTTCGATCTCGGCGTCCGCCACCACGGCGGCTGGGCGCGCTCAGCGATCGTCACCGACTTGGAATGGATGGCCCGCGCAACCCGACTGTTCGCATGGATGATCCCCGGCGAAGCGAGCGTATTCGAGACCGCCGAGCTCGAGTCGGCGAAGCAGTGGGTGGCCGGTGACGCGTCCTAAGACGATCGCCATCCTCATCGGCTTGCTTGGGGCGCTGTTGGTGGCGTGCGGGGAGTCCGAGGAGGAGAAGGCGCAGAACAGGGTGTGCGACGCGCGCGCCGACATCGAGAAGCGCGTCGACAACCTGGCCGACCTAACGATCACGAGCGCGAGCATCGACAAGGTGACCAACAACCTCAAGGCGATCCGCGACGACCTCGAGACGATCGCCGCCGAGCGCGACGACCTCGCACCCGAGCAACAGGATGCCGTCGACCAGGCAGCGAAGAGCTTCCAAACCGAGCTCGAGACCGCGGCCAAGGACGTCGTCTCCGGCGCTGCCAGCGGCGAGGAGGCCGGCGCGCGCATCGGCTCCGCCTTGGATGACCTCGCGAAGTCCTTCCGCGAGGCATACGGGCCGGTCGACTGCGGCTAGGCCCGGTCCGGTGGCCACGGCGAAAGGGCCGCTCCTCCAGCACACCGCCAGCGCGACTGTCACGACCGTCTCCTGCGGAATCTCGCGCCAGGTACCAGGCAGTTCGGAGAATGGCTCCGAGACGATCAGGCGATCGTCAGCGCTGAGCCGTTGGAAGCGCGGGTTGTCAGGACGCAGGCGCCGCACGCGTCCACATCGGCCGACGCGAACAGCGAGCGCGCGGGCCCTTCGGACGCGTAGCGGGCATCGCAATGTCAGCCGACGCGTCCTCACGCGCACTGCCCCGCCACCGTGCTCAAGCTCGCGTCGCGCGAGGCTCCGCGTCGATCGCCACAACCCACGCCTGGTCCTCGTCCGCAGCGACAGTCTGGCACGGCCGTCGACCGAGACGCTCGCTTCTCCACAGGAGAGTGAGGCGACGCCCGGGAGTCGCTCGACTCGCTCGGCACGACCCAAGGACATCCGGATGCGCCGGCCGGCTAGGGCGGGAGCGTCCCGCAGAGCCACCGTAGCTCGCTGTGACGAGCGGGCGTTTTAGTCGCCGGCTTCGATCTCGCGCCAGAAGGCGTCGACTCGTGAGTTCCAGTCGTCCGGTATCTCCTGGAAGGGCTGGTGCGATTCCTCTTCCATGACCTCGTACTGGGCGCCGGGGATGAGCTCGGCCACGGCGCGGCATAGCTCCGGGCGGCTGGTCGTGTCGATGCCCCCTGCGAGCACCAGGGTCGGGACGGCGATCTCGGGGAGACGCTTGCTGGTGTCGTGGGCCAGGTAGGCGTCGAGGGATCGCTGGAGGTCCTCGGGGGTCTGTTTGTGCGGGAACGCCAGTGCCCCATCGATGGTCTTTTCGACGGTTCCGTCGTTGTGTGCGCGTGGGGTGTAGATGTCGAGGAAGAACCCCTCGAGGAAGGCGCGCTCGCTGGGGGCGAACTCGACTAGCCAGCGTATGAACGCGCCCCACTGGCGCAGGTAGCGATCCGGCGTCGGCCAGGTGGACTGCAGCACGAGGCTGCGCACCAGCCGCGGGTGGCGCAGGGCCAGCTCCTGGGCGACGATGCTGCCGCCGGAGAAGCCCGCCACGTGCGCTGCCGGGATCTCGAGCGTGCGTAGCACGCCCGCGGCGTCGTCGGCCATGGCCTCCACGCTGAGCGGCCCTTCAGGCATCGGGGTGCGCCCCGCGCCGCGGTTGTCGAAGGCGGTCAGGCGGTAGCGATCGGCGAGCCCGTCGAACTGGTACTCCCAGGACTCGACGGTGTCGCCGAGGCCGGCGATCAGTAGCACGTCGGGCCCCTGGCCGGCCTGCTCGACGTAGATGTCGAGGTCGTTGATGGTGAGGAACCGGGGCCTGTCGGTTGTGCTGGTCATTGTGCTTCTCCTGTCGTGCTGTGGTTAGGGCCCCGGGGCCGGCCCGAGTGGGCTGGCCCCGGGGTCCGGATGGAGTGGTCGCTCGGCTAGCGGGCGATGCGGACCGTGCCGGCGTTGCGCTCGAGCTGCCGCGCTCCCCGCCTGTCGATCGCCTCGACCTCGGCCTTCAGGGTCTGGCCGACCAGGCCCTTGTCGAGCCGAACCGCGAGGTGCGCGGTCACTGTCTTGCCCTCGCGGGCCAGCCGGGTCTCCTTGCGCACCAGCTTCACTGCGCCGTGGGCCGCAATCCGGGCCGCGCGCGGGCGGATCGTGACCTCCCCGACCGGCGCCCCGTCACGGGCGAGCCGCAGCTCGACCTTGCGCAGCTTGCGCCAAGTCTGCGGGTGGCGCCACCTCAGTCGCACCCGGGCGGTCTTACCGGCCACAGCCATGACCGCCTTGGGCGCCAGGCCCAGCACCCCGACCTGCACCTTCTCGCAGCCCACGACACGGTTCTCGTCCGAGTCGCGGTCGAGGGTGTCGGTCTCGGTGCCGCAATCGACGTTGTCGATCTGTCCGTTGCGGGCGAAGATGAGATCGTTGCCCGCGCCGCCGGTGACACCGTTGTTGCCCGCGCCGGCTGACAGCGTGTCGTTGCCGCCCAGCCCGTCGATCGTGTCGGGGCCGCCGAAGCCGTCGAGCGTGTTGGCCACGCTGCTCCCCCCCAGCACGTCGCGGAAGTTCGAGCCGCCGATGCTCTCGACTGTCACGCTCACGTTGTCCTGCTCGCCCGTGGCGCCGTCGTTGCGCACGCCGTCGAGCGAAACGCTGACACCGCCGGTGGTGCGGGTGCCGTAGCTGACGCGGTCGCCGGTGCCCGTGCCGCCGCTAATCGTGTCGGCCCCATTCGGGGCGGAGCCCTCGTCAATGACGTCATTGCCGCCACCGGCGCCGATCACGTCGTTGCCGTTCAGGCCCCGGATCGCCTCGCCGCGCTCGGATCCGAGCAGCACGTCGTCGAAGTTCGACCCCTCGATCACCTCGATGTCGCTCTCGATCTGCTCGCGATCGATGTCCGGGCGGCCGTCGCTGGACGTTGCGGCGTCATTCTGGTCGGCCAGGTTGACCTTCACGGCGCGATCGGCGAACACGTAGGTGACCGTGTCGCGGGCGAAGTCGGGAGTTTCGCCCCTGAGCACGCTGTCCTTGCCGCGATAAGTCACGGGCTCGATCTGGCGCCCGAACCCGGCCTGCCGCAGCCCGGCGAAGATGACGTCGGCGCCGTCGCCGCCGACCACGAATCCTTCGTGCGGGGCTCTGTACTGGATCGAGTCGTTGCGGTCGCCCATGAAGACCCCGATCGAGTCAGCGCTGCCGGGGCAGATACCGTCGCCGGCGCTGTTGACAAAGCACCGGGAGTCGAGGCTCCTGATCGGAACCACGTCGTCGATGACGATCGCGGCGTTGGTGAAGCTGACGCGGACGGCGTTGGTCTCGCCTGGGTCCGCGCTATAGCTGACGACGCCGTTGACGCCGGCGTCGATGAGCCGCACGGTCGCGGCGTCCGCTGCGGCGGGCAGCGCGACGGCGGCCAGGACGGCGGGGAGAGCGGCGGCCAGCAGGGCGCGCCGGGTTCGCCCGCGCAGGCAGGCAGGCGTGATGCTGAACATGGGGTACTCCTTTGGTTTTGGGGGTTGTGGTTAGGGGTTGAGCCGGTAGAAGCGGAAGAAGTCGTTCTCGACGGGCAGCACCTCGACGGAGGCGAAGCTGGCCTTGGCAGCCAGCTGGCGGACGGTGTCGCTCCGCAGTGCGGCGCCCAGGGCGGCGGAGGGCTGCTCGACCATCTGTGTGGGCAGGCAGTGCGTGACGCTCCAGCCGAACATCATGCGTTCGACCTCGTCGCCCGGTGCGGTGAACGAGTGCGCCACGCGCTCGTCGACGACGAGCAGCGTGCCGCCGGCGGCGAGGGCGCCCCGTGCGGCGGCGAGCGCCTCGACGGGCCGGGCCATGTCGTGCAGTGCCTCGAGGATCACGACGAGGTCGAAGGGACCGTAGGCGGCGAGCTCGGAGGCGTCGGCTTGGAGGAGGCGTACGCGGCCGTCGAGTCCGGCCTCGGCGGCGTGCCGGCGAGCGTCGGCGATCGACGCCGGGTCCGAGTCAAAGCCGTCCACCCATGCGCTCAGGAAGGCCTTGGCGAGCGCGATGGTGGAGAAGCCTTGCCCACAGCCGAGGTCGGCCACCCGTGCGCGCTGGGCGGAGTCCAGCCGGGCAACCACGTCGGGCATCGCCGCCAGCCAGTCGGTCGCGAGCTCGTGGGTGAAGGCGGGCCGGTTGATGTGGCCCTGGCCGTGGCGGAAGGCTTCGCCGTAGGCGTGGTAGGGCACGCCGCCGCCCGTGCGGTAGGCCTCCACGACCAGCGGCAGCACCTGGCCGATGCCTACCAGCATGTGCGCGAACGGCGCGAGGTGGGCGGTGTCGTCGGGCGCGGCGAGCACCCGCGCGTGGTCGGCGTCGAGCGCGTAGCGGCGCGCGCCGGCCTCGGCGGCGGGATCCTCGACGCCGAGCAGGCCGGCCACTGCCTGCTGCTCGAGCCACTCGCGCGCGTAGCGCGGACCGATGCCGGCCGCACGGGCCAGCCCGTCCGGGGTCTGGGGGCCGTGCTTCAGCAAGGCCCGGTAGAGGCCCAGCTCGGCGCCCAGGTAGACCGAGAACAGCTCGAGCGCACCCAGCGTGGCGCCGAACAGCCGCTCGGCGAGCGCCCCTGCGCTATCGGGCACCGGGCCGCTCATCGTCCATCTCCCGCGTAGGCGAAGGGATGATGGAACACCTCGAGCGGCGCCTCGCCGTCTCGAACAGGGACCTCGAGCGCGAGCCCGGCCGCGCCGTGTGCGACGGTGACGGCGACCTGGCCCGAGACTGGATCCCACCACAGCCGTAGGTCAAACCCGTCGCCCACGCGGGCGTCCAGCTCGCGACGGCCAGTGGGGTCAGGTGTCTGCTGCTGAGCGTTGAGCGAGTACATGCCGAGAGGTTCCGGCAAGCGCCCGCCCGGCGGTATGGGGGATACCGCGTAGCGCGCCACCCAAGTCGCCGCCGGGAGTGCGTAGCGCGCGTGCGGCTCTCAGGCGTTCAGCGAGCCGGCGTCTCGTCCCTCAAGAGCCACACGACGCCCGTGCGCGAGCTCAGCCCGAGCTTCGCGAGCACGCTCGACACATGCTTCTCGACCGTGCGCTCGCTCAGGTGCAGTTGCGCGGCGATCCGAGCGTTGGTCTGGCCCTCGGCCACCAGCAGCGCGACCTCCCGCTCGCGCGGGCTGAGGGCGGCGAGGCGATCGTCGCCCGCCGCCGGGCCCGGCGGAGCCACCGGACGCGGCCGCTCGCCCAGGCGGCGCAGAAGCCGCAGCGCCGCGTCGCGGTAGCCCCATGCACCGCAGGCCTCGAGCCCCGACGCGGCGCGGCGCAGCTCGGCGCGGGCCGCGCCCGCGCTTCCGCAGGCGGCGAGCGCCTCACCGGCGAGCGTGCGGCAACGGCCCGCCCAAAGCCGCGCATCGCCCTCCTCGCCCGCAGCCGCGCCGGCCAGCGCCACGCGCGCCGCCTCGGGCGCGTCCCCGCCTGAGAGCAGGACGCCCGCCTCGGCGTGGGCGAGTATCGCCCCGAACACGCCGGTGCGCCTGCCCCCGCCCTCCGCCGCAGCTCGATACGCCCACTCGGCCGCCTCATCTACGCGGCCCAGGGCGAGCAGCACCCGCACCAGCACGTCGGCGGCCTTGAGCCGGTCGAGCGTCCAGAGGCCCGGGCTGACCAAACCGAAGGTGTCGAGCGCGTCGAGCGCCCCCTGCGGGTCCCCGAGCGCCAGCCGCGCCTCCGCGACCGTCCAGCCCACCTGCGACCACGGCACCACCCCGGCGATCTCCCAGCCGCGCTCCCCGTGAGCGAGCGCGGCGTCGGGGCGGCCGCGCGCCAGCGCGATCCACGCCGCGACCAGCACGGACCAGTACTCGAGGTGATCGTTGCCCGTCAGGATCGCGCTCTCGAGCGCCTCGTCCACATCCTGCTCGGCCTCGTCGAGGCGGCCTACCTCCTCGGCGACGAAGCCGCGCAAGCCAAGGAAGGACGGCGCGAGCAGACCCTGCCCGGTCTGCCGCGCCAGCCTCAAGCCCCGCTCCGTGGCGCTGCGCGCGAGCTCGAAGCTGCCGGTGAAGAGACGAGCGACGCCCAGCCAGAACAGCATCTGCAAGCGCTCCGCCGCCCGCTCGTCTGGCAGCGCCCCAACGAGGGACTCGGCGTCGGCGATCGTCCGATCCACCGCGGCGAGCGCGGCAGGATCGTCACGGCGGAGCGCGCAGTGGGCGGCATCCGCCTCGGTTACCGCAGCGTCCGCCTCGAGCACCGGATCACCGGCACGCCGGGCGGCGGCCCGGGCCTCGCGAGCCAGCCCCCCGGCGGCCTCGTGGTCCGCGCGGGTGGATCGCTCCCGAGCCAGCGCGAAGGTGAGCACAGCCGCCAAGCGCGGCGCGTCGTCGCCGATCGCCCGGCGCTCCGCCTCGAGCAGCCGGCGCGCCTCCTCGCGGTTGTGCAGCCACAGCGCCTCGAGGTCGGCGAGCGCCTCCACCAGCCTCACTCGCTGTTCGACCGCCTCGCGCGGGGTCATGGCGAGCACCCGCCGCAGCGCATCGCGCGCATCGGTTGGGCGCCCCGCCGAGGCGAGCGCCTGCGCCTGCGCCGCGAGCAGGGCCGCGCGCCGTCCGTCGTGCTGGCCCCCCTCGGGCAGCAGCCGCAGCGCCGCCTCATACCAGCCGGCCGCCGTCGCCGGCGCGGCATGCATCACCTCGCCCGCCGCCGCGACCAGCACTTCCACCCCGGCGAGATCGCCTGGCCGCGCCGCGCGCTCGATGTGGTGGGCGCGCTGCGCCGGCGTGGCGCCACCCGCCGCAAGGCCCTCCGCCGCGCGCGCGTGCGCGACCAGCCGCCACCCGCCCCCCGCGCCCTCGTACACCGCCCGCCGCACAAGCGGGTGCCGAAAGCGAAAGCGCCGCGGCTGACTCGTCGGCCGTACGAGGTCCGCCGCCAGCAGCTCGTCGAGGGCCGCGAGGGCGTCCATCTCGCCCACGTCAGCGGCGAGACCGGCCAACCCCGGCTCGAAGGGGTCACCCACCACCGCCGCACCCTCGAGCAGCCGCCGCGCCCTGGGCGACAGAGCCGCGACCTCGCCCGCCAACGCGCCCTGCACGGCGTGGGGCACGCCGGCCAGCCCGCCCCCTAGGGCGTCGCCCACCACGGTACCGCTAGCACGAGCGAGCTCCTGGAGATAGAAAGGGTTGCCGCCGCTCTCCCTATAGAGGCGCTCGCGCGCAACACGGCCAGTCCGCGGCAGCAGCTCTCCCACGACCTCAAGCGGCAACGGGCCCAGCTCGAGCGCCACCGCGGCGTTCTGCTGCTCCGCTGCCGCGAGGGCCGCCTCGAGCCCCGGCGCGCGCCGCGAACGTGCCGCCAGTCCCAAGAGCACGGCGCCACTGGGCGGCCGGTGCAGCAGCAGCGCCAAGACATCCGCCGACGCCGGGTCAGCCCAGTGGACATCATCCAGAAGCAAAGCCAGCGGTCGCTCCGCGGCCACCCGCTCAAGCAGCGCCCGGACCGCCCGCGCCACGCGATGACGCTCGCCCGACGCCGGCGCCGCCCCCACCTGCGGCCCGACCGCCGGCAGCACGGCCGCCAGCTCACCCAGCTGCCAACCCTCCAGCTCCCCGATCGACCCTGCAAGCGTCCGGTCGTTGGCGAGCGGCTCCAGCGCGTCCACCAAGAGTGCGAACGTCAGATCGCGCTCCAACTCGGCGGCCCGACCCTCCAGCACGAGGAACCCCCGCTCCCGCGCAGCCCTGGCCAGCTGCCCGAGCAGGCGCGACTTTCCGATCCCCGGCTCTCCACGCAGCGCCACCGCCCCCGAGCGACCGCCCTCGACCTCCGCCAGCGCCCGCTCGAACGCCGACAGTTCCCGTCGGCGGCCGACGAACACCGACCCCCACTCGGCCATACCCCAGCCTAACCAGCCGACACCGCCCAGTCGACACCGCCCCGACCGCGCCGGTCAGACTCTCGCAGCAAGCTCGCCCTCGCACCGATCACGGCACGCGCGTCGTCGTCGAGCCGGGCCAGGCCCGGTGGCAAGCCACTCCCCGCCGTCATACACGGAAGGCTAGACCCGCCAGCCGCGTCAGCAGAACCCGCCGCTTCGGCAGACTCGCGAGGTGGACGAGCAGCAGGCGCGTCGACTGGCGCGCGCGCCGTGACTCCTCTTGCACAAAAAACAGCATCTCGTCACCGATGCGGCTGGTGAAATGCAATCGGCCCCGCGGACGAGCGCGCGGGCGTCGGTCACGCCTCCGCGCTTGCCTGGTCTGCTACTGCTCTCGCGTCGGCAGCGCTGTTCTGTTAGGTGGCTGGTGTCTGCTGCTTGCTGAGCGCTTGGAACGTTTGCGCGGTGTCACCGAAGAACCGGACCTCGATGACCTTGCCCTCGTCGTTGAACTTCCAGACGTGGCAGAAGTCGCCCTTGATCTCCTCGCCGCTGACCGTGAAGCGGCCGGTTCCCAGCGCGACGACACAGTCTCCGCAGTCGAGCAGCTCCTCGACGCTTTGGCGGAAGTCCTGGTAGTTCGCGCCGAACTCCGGAAGCCACTGGTTCTTGATCTCGTCGATCCCGTGGTAGGTGCCGCCGGCCGGCACCGATTCACCAGTGCCGCGCCAGACGATGTCGTCGGCGAAGTTCTGGAACGCCGCGTCGATATCTCCGCGCGTGAACGCTTCGTAGCCCCGACGCAAGGCGTCGACATTCTCCTGGGACATCCCGACCTCCTCTGTGGTGGGTGAACACCCGAGTCCACGGCGACCCTACGCCCCGACTGGGTTTCAACTCAAGGCTCGGCTCGCCCGGTGGAGGCGCCAGGTCGGCCAGCTCGTGTTCGCCCGCGCCAGAGCCAGCTGGGGCAGTCGGGCTGAAGCGCCGATCCGGCGCCCGGCGGGACTCGTAGCGACGAGGCGAGATTTGCCCGCGCGCTTGCTCCGTTGAGTCCGCGACAGGGTCTCTTCGCTCCGGCGGCGGTGACGACTCGCTCTCGCCCCGCGACGCGTTAATCCCTGTCGGCGTCCATTTGGATGACTGCTAGCGGCGCAAACCAGTCGCGTCGCCGATGGCGGTGTGGGTGCCTGAGTTGGACGAGAGGATGTCTACGCAGGCACGCGATCGGCGACGGCGCGGCTCTCGGATCCGTTGAGGAGCAGCACTCCGAGGGTGGGCTGCTGTTCGTCGTCCAAACCGACAGCGGTGTTCGGCTGATATGGGCCGCTGGTCCGCCGGGAAGGCAGAAGCATCGGGCGCTGTCGGCTTGACTGCTCCAAGTCGTCCTGGAGCGGTGGCGTGGGTGCGACGACGCGGTAACTCAGGAGACGGCTCTCCCCTCATCGCCGCCGGGCGGGTGCGACCAGTGCGTGAAGTTCCCCTTCGGTGATGTCCCGGGTGATCTCGATCCGACCGAGCGGGTTGGCCGCCCCCGGGGACGCTAAACCGCTGCGGTCCTGGGTGAAGACGACCTCGAAGCTTTGCCGCAGCCTGTCCAGGAGTTCGCGCGGGATGCTCGGATCGTTGGTGCCGGCTTGACCGTAGTTGCCGTACGGGGGCGCGAAGGCAAGCGGTCGATAGCCGCGGACACGGAAGGCCAGCTGTTCCTCAGCCCAGGTGATGTCCGAGAACACCCTTTCGCGCCAGCCGCCGAGTATCTCCTCTGACCCTCGATAGGCATAGAACGGGCCCACCTCGTCGGGTGCGGGGCCGTACCGAATCTGGTGGTGGCCAGTGCCGGACTGCAGCTGGACCTCCCAGCGGCCGCTTCGCTGCAGGCTGTTGAGTTCCCTCCAGGTCAGGTACTCGGGGTCCTCGCCTGCCACGCGTCCGACATCGACGAAGAGCACGGCGTTGAGGCCCAGCTTGCGCAAGGTGGCGTCGCTTCCGGTCCAGGAGTCAAGGCGCGCGCCGTCGAAGGTCAATAGCAGCGACCGCGGCGGAAGGCGTACTTGCTCGCGCCTGATGAAGCGGATGAACTCGCCGAGAGTAATGGTGTCGTAGCCGGCGTGATGCAGCAGAGCCATCTGCCTCGCGAAATCCTCCGGGTCGATCCCCAGATCGGCGTCCGCGCGCTTCGAGAACCCGCTAACCGGCGCGATGCCGTGGTAGAGGAGTACCGTGACCACCGCGCGGTCGGGCGGCGCGGGCGCCCACACCTCGCGATCGTCGGCGGTCAAGACCACCCGAGGCGCTGGCGATGGGACCCGCGCAGCGGTCTCGTCTCTGGACTTGTCGGACGACGGCCCGCACGCGCCCAGCGCCGCGCAGCAGCAGGCGGCAGCGACCAGACACCCATGCCGGGCCTTCGCGCCCATCCACTGGAACTTAGCGCCGGCCTCCCGCCAAACGGACAGCCCGTGACCCCCACCGGCCGCGTTCCCATTCAGGGAGCGTCTTCGCCGAGACGAGTCTCGGTTGCGCAAAGGACAAGGTTGGGAGCGTCAACCGATCGCTGGCCCCGCTGCCGATCAGTGCTCCTGCTCGTCCATCGCGCTAACGAGAGCTGCCCGGGCGGAGGCAGTGGGCGTCCCCCACGACGACCTGCTCGCTGCGCAGGCGAGCGCCGGGACTCATAGCGGTTCGTCGCCCGCAGCGGCGGCGCAGTGCGGCCAAGCCCCTGCGGGTATCCGTTCGGTTCCGCTCCGATCCCGACGAGGTACGGGCGCGGCTAGAAGATCAGCCAGAACTCCAACATCTTCGGAGGCTGGCCCAAGGACAGCCTGCTGAAGAACTCGCAGCTGTTCGTCCCGCTGTCCGGTGGCGGCCTGGGCCTCTACCCGCCCACGTTCTACTCGGCGCGCAACTTCAAGTACCAGGCGTACCAGGACCGCCAGAAGTGCCCAACGGGATAGCGCGCCGGCGCGGCGCATCTACCGCAGGCGTGAGGGTGTCCTCAGTCAGCGCGCCGGCTTCACGCGTGAGCCGTTCGCCGAGCCGCTTCCCCGTAGGAACGTGCCCGTCGCGACCCGCAGCCGCCACGGCCGCGGCAGCATCCCGGCGTAGTCCTTGGCCAGGAATGACGCGAACTGCGTCGACGCCCGCGCACGCGAGACGTTCCCGAAGGCGGTCACCCGGATGGTCCGGACGTTCCCTTTTCTCGCGCTAAAGACGCGCTCGCGCTGGCCGGCCGTGTCGATCGCGCGAGAGGTGATCTCGTAGACGCCTCGCTGGGCGTGGTAGGTGCCCTCGGATCTCCCGAGCGGGCTACCCCGCAGCCAGCGCCTGGTGAAGTGCGCGGCGAGCAAGAAGCGGGGCCTGCACCCCCCGCCCCGAAAACTGGGCGATCGATGCCAGAAGCCGTTCCAGGCTTGGCAGGTTCGTTGGCCGCGCAGCCTGCGCGTGAGCGAGACCTCGACGATCTGCACCTCGCCGTCGTCGCTCGCGCGGCCCACGACCATGCCGCCCCGGTGGATGGCGAGGATCCTGGAGCGCGGACGCCTGCCGGGAAGGGGCAACGGGGCACGCAGGTCGCGCACGTAGACGTCATAGCGGTAGTCGGCATCGGTTGGGTCGAAGTTGCGCGCTCTGGTGGCGAACGCCAGATAGCGGCTGTCCGACGAGAGCGATTGCGATAGAGAGGAGTCGTTGCCCTTGGCACCGGAGGCCGAACGGCTCGCCAATGCGGTATTTCCGGTACGGAGGTCGCGCACGAACACGTCGCTGCCCCCATCCGTCAGCGTGTCGAGCGGATGCAGATTCCAGCCCGCCGAGGAAAACGCCACGTAGCGCCCATCCGCGGACAGCGAACCGCCGTAGAGGGACTCGCCGTTCGCCTTGGGACCGCCGAAGCCGTCGGCCCGGCTCACCAACGTGGTCACGCCCTCCTCGGTGTCGCGGACATAGACGTCCTCGATGGGATCGGTGTCGGCCCTGTCGAGGTTCGTAGCCCGTGACGAGAAGGCCACGTGGCGACCGTCGGCCGATAATGAGACACCTCCGGCTCGCGCGGGCCCATTCGCCACATTGCCGTTCGCCCCATCGGCGCGGGACGCAAGCGAGCGCTGACCGGTGGTCAGGTCCATCACATACAGGTCGCCGAAGATCCCGCCCTCGGCCTCCTCCACGGCCGCGCGTATGTACGCCACGCGCCGACCATCCTCCGACAGCGCGGCGAGCTCCACCCTCTCGGGTTCGGGCGTGAGCAGCGTCGTCTCGTCCGTTCTGATGTCCCGGAGAAACAGGTCCGTCGTTGCGTCGGTGTCTCCCGGGTCGAGGTTCGAAGCGTTCGACTGAAACACCACCACGCTGCCGTCAGCCGACAGCCTGCCGCGCGCGGACTCCGCGTTTCCTTTTGCGCCGTCGGGGCCGTCGGCGCGGCTAACCAGGCGGTTCTCGTGCGACTCGAGATCGCGCACGTACACGTCGCGTATGGCGTCGGGGTCGGCCGGGTCAAGGTTAGTAGCGAACGAGCTGATCGCTAGAAAGCGACCGGCCTTGAGCGAGTCGCCAACGCTCGTTTCCCCATTCCCCTTCGCGCCGTCAGCGCCGTCGGCGCGGCTGACGAGCGTGGTGAGTCCGCTCCGAAGGTCACGCACGTACACATCGAGACCTGTGTCCGTGTCGGCCGGGTCCAGGTTGCGGGCATCGGAGACGAACGCCACATAGCGGCCGTCGGCCGAGAGGAACCCTGCCGAACCTCCGTAGAACTGGCCGCGCGCCTTGGCGCCCTGCTCACCCGTCGCCCGGCTCACGAGCACGGTGTCCCCGACCTTAGCGCCGGCGCTGGCCGCCCCGTACGCCAGCACCACGGACGCCGCTGCCAGCAGCGCCATGCCGGCCACAGGCCCCGCGCGGGCACCCGGCAGGCGGGTCGTCACGGGGATCATCAGCGCCGTCAGGGCGGCCATCCAGAGGAGACGCGCCACCCCGGCCGCGAACACGAGCACCAGCGCCCAGCAGCAGCCCACGCAGAACGCCCCGCGACGTTTCTCGTATCGCGGCGCAACCGCCGGGTCCACCCTCATGACGAAGCTCAGTCTCCTCCCCCTGCCTGCGACTCGCAACAGGGCCGTCGTCGCCGTCGCCCTTCTGACCGCACGGCGGGTCTCGGTCCGCCGGAGTCGCTTTGTGCGCGAAAGGGAGCTGTCTTGAGAATCGCGTCGAGGCGCCTGCCTCGCCGAATAGCAACAGCGCCCTCGGTCGCCCAAATGCGCTCCTACCTTGCCAGGCGAAACCAAGAGCGGTGTCGGCTTAATCCGAGTTGACCGCTACCGCGAGCGTCGCCATAGCACTACGGGTTGCCGTTAGCACACAATCACTTGAATGAAGCGACGCATCCGAGGCCGCTGTCGTCGTCGCCGACGCCATCGACCGGCACGCCTGCAGCCGTCCCACGAAGTACTGGTATCCCAATCCGCCCGGCGCGCCAAACCAGCACCGACGGCACCCCGGACGAACCGCCGACGCCTCCGCCTGTCGCACGAGCCCGCTGGGATCTCGACCAACCCGAACGTCCTACCTGAGCCCCGCTTGCTGCTTACTCACAGGAGCGACACCAAGTCCGAGACCCGAGCCCGCCCTGCCGACTGCTGTTTGTCGTCTAGAAGCAGGTGACGGCTCATCCGACTTCCCATCGGGTACCTCCTCGACCGGGGGGCGCGACCCCGCAAGCGCATCCTCAGCGATGCCCTCCGGCCCGGTCAGGGCCCGCACAATTTCGCAGAGACTGCCGCCTGATTCCCGTCCGCACCCGTTGAGGAGCAGCGCGGTGGCTCGGTCCTCGGGCATGCACAAAGCCGCTCGTGGACGATCCTCGTGGGGTGCGATCGGGACGGCGTTGCGTCGCTGAGCAAGTCGTTTGCCGCACGGGCCCGGCAGGCTCGTCGGCTTGCCCCGTGTCTCCGGTCTGGGTTAGGGTGGCAGACGGCCCTGGCTCGCTACCGAAAGGCCCTCACGAATGTCTGCCCTGTGCCCGTCGGTCGAAGCGGATTCGCGTTCGTCCGAGGCCGGGTCGCGCCGGCTGGCTCGCCGCCCCTGGGTCGGCTTGACGTTGCTGGCTGCTGGGGTGGGAGCGGGTGGCGCCGTTGCGTCCGCCGCGGCGGCGTCGGAGCCGGCGAGGGGGTACATCGTGGAGATGGCGGGCGCTCCGGCGGCCGGGTACAGGGGCGGCGTCCCGGGCTATCCCGCGACGCGGCCGCAGCCGGGTGCGCGCCTCGACAGCCGCGCGTCGGAGGTCGCTCGGTACAGGGCGCACCTGCGGCAGCGCCATGATGACGTGCTGACCCGGGGTCCGCGGCACATCACCCGCACCTATGACTACACGCTGGTGTTCAACGGGTTCGCCGCCCGGATGGCTCCTGGCGCGGCCGCGCAGCTGGCGAGGACGCCGGGGGTGCTCTCGGTGTCGCCGGACCGCACGCGGCGGCTTCAGACGATCAGCACGCCGGGGGTCCTCGGCCTCACCGGCTCAAGCGGACTCTGGAGCACGCTCGGCGGGGTCACCAAAGCGGGTACCGGCGTCGTGATCGGCGTCCTCGATAGCGGTATCACGCCGGAGAGCCCATCGTTCGCGCCGCTCCCGTCGCCGGGCAAGCTCCATGCCTGGCAGGGCGTCTGTCAGACGGGCGAGCAGTGGACGGCGGCGAACTGCTCGAACAAGATCATCGGCGCGCGCTACTACACGGCTGGGGCCGGCGGCCCGGACGCGATCCACCAGATGCTTCCCTCCGAGATCGTGTCGGCGCGGGACACGACCAGCCACGGCACGCATGTGGCGGGTACCGCGGCGGGCAACAATGGCGTCAGCGTCACGGCCGGTGGCAATTTCTTCGGCCTGGCGAGCGGGATGGCACCGAACGCCCGGATCGCCGTCTACAAGAGCTGCTGGAGCGGGGGCTGCAGCGACTCGGACTCGGTCCAGGCGATCGAGGACGCGACGGCGGACGGCGTCGACGTCATCAATCACTCGACGGCTGGTTCCCAGCAACTCGCGAACGACCCGGTGTCGCGGGCGTTCCTCTTCGCCGCGGACGCCGGGGTCTTCGTCGCCGCCGGGGCCGGCAACAATGGGCCCACACCGACGGTCCAAAATGTCGAACCCTGGGTGACGACGGTCGCTGCCGGGACCCACGACCGGGTCGCCGTGAAGACAGTCACGCTCGGCAACGGAGCCCAGTACACGGGTGCCGGCCGCAACGCGGCGAGCCCGAGCCGCCCGCTCATCCGCGCCCGGGACGCCGGACTCGGGGCCGACCCTGACGGTGCGCGGCAGTGTCTATCGGGCTCCCTCGATCCGGCCAAGGTCGCCGGCAAGATCGTCATTTGCGAGCGCGGCACTAACGGCCGCTTCGACGCGGCGTTCGCCGTCACCGCGGCGGGCGCCGCCGGGATGATCCTCACCAATGTCCAGGGCGGCCTGAGCGACGCCGTCGCGGAAATGTCCTTCGACTCCGCATTCCCCCTCGTCCACGTGACGGCCGCCGACGGCGCCGCTATCGAAGCGTACGCGGCCGCTGACGCGAACCCGACGGCGGCGCTCTCTGCAGGGACCGAAACCGTCGGTCAGGAGGCGCCCGCGGTCTGGCACTTCTCGTCGCGCGGGCCGGCGCACACCATCGGCGGGAACCTGCTCAAGCCCGACATCCTGGCACCGGGCGTGCGCGTCATCGCGCCGACGGTCGCCGGATGGGGGAGCTTCTCGGGCACTTCGATGGCGACCCCGCACGTCGCCGGGCTCGCGGCCCTGCTCATCCAGAGCCACCCGAACTGGAGTGCCATGGCCATCAAGTCGGCGCTGCTGACCAGTGCGTCCGCCCAGACCAACAAGGGCCACCCGATCATCACCGAGCGGGGGGAGCTGGCCGGACCCTTCGACTACGGCTCGGGCCAGGCCACGCCCGCCGCGGCCAACGATCCCGGCCTCGTCTACGACAGCGATCTCGCGGACTGGGAGCGGTGGAGCTGCGGCGTGGGCGTGCTGGCGCCGGACAGCCCCGACTGCCAGCTCTACGGTTCCGCGGACCCCGCCGACCTCAACACGCCGAACATCGCCATCGGGAGCCTGGTAGGCGAGCAGACCGTCACGCGCAAGGTCACCAACGTCGGGCCCAAGCCGAGCACCTACACCGTCCAGGTGGCGCCACCCCCCGGGTTCGACGTGGTCGTCAACCCGACGACGCTCAAGCTCGGTGGCAACGGGGCCCGCGCCAAGTACACCGTCAAGTTCACGCGCACCACCGCACCCCTGGACACCTACTCCA
>Ga0075420_100001847_pt1 | contig 18085 bp, 16 predicted proteins | sample SoiMetdeltSBSDD4_FD_75296 | JGI IMG/M metagenome (GOLD analysis project Ga0075420, IMG submission 75296) | Bulk soil microbial communities from a Populus tree surrounding site in Tennessee, USA - Soil MetaG P. deltoides SBSDD4 | ecosystem: Environmental > Terrestrial > Soil > Tree plantation... | reverse complement strand
GTCGCGTCCTCGAGCGAGACGAAGTCGAACCCGCCCCCGCCGATCACGGTGTCGTTCCCGGCGGAGAGCACGATCAGGTCGCCCCCACCCTCGCCGCAGTAGACGTCGTCGCCCGGGGTGCCCTCGAGCACCTCGGCGGCGCCCGTGCCGACGATCGTGCAGTTGGTCGGAGGTGGCGGCGTGGTCCCGAGCGTCGCGGCCGCCGCCGGGAGATCCAGGCGGCGATAGTTCACGTTCGTCAGCGGATCGGAGATCTGTGGTCCGGAGTTCAGCAGGGCGGTCTCCACCTGGTCGACGGTCGCCACCGACGGGGTATCGGACGCGACCCCCGCCGCATCGTGGAGCACCGCTACCGCCCCCGCGACGTGCGGTGTCGCCTGCGAGGTTCCAGCCTGCGTGATGCCGGCCGCGGTGATCAATGCCCCCGGCGCGAGGACCTGATTCCCCGTCCACGACTGCGAGAAGCACGTGATCTTGTCGGCTTCTGTCGTCGGCTCTGAGCATGCATCGTTGCCCGTGCCCCAGGTCTTGCCACCGACATCGCTGTCGTACACGGCACCGACAGGAAGGGCACCTGGGATGCATGCGGGAACGGAGATGCCGACGTGGAACGCGCCGTTCGAGAACGCGTCGTTGCCGCTCGCGACCACCGGGAGGATCCCGGCGCCCCTCGCGTTCGCGAAGGCGGTCTCCCGGGAGAGTGAGGCACCCGAACAGGGCGACGTGAAATACGTCTCCCCGCTTCCGAGGCTCATGTTGATCGCGCGGATGTTGTAGGTGGCTTGGTTGGAGATCGCGAAGTTGATCGCCGAGACCTGCGTCGATGCATTCGAGGTCTGACCGTTGAACACGTCGAGGCCGAGGATCTTCGTGTCCGGAGCCACGCCAACCACGATCCCCGAGACGTTCGTGCCGTGCCGGCCCGCAGCTGGGTCGTCGAGCATCCCGTCGTTCGGCGCGAAGTCCTTCGCGACGACCACCTTGCACGCGCCTCCCGGCGCGCTGCAGCTGCCGAACGCCGGGCGGGTGTAGTCGACGCCCGTGTCGAGGACCGCGACGGCCGTGCCGGCACCCGTGTGCCCGGCGCTCGCGGCTGCGGGCTGGCCGACGAGCGGCAGGCTCTGCGTGAGGAAGAGCTCATCCTTCCGATCGGCTTCGACGTCGATCACCGCGGGATCGGCCGCGAGACGCTCGAGCTCGGCGTTCGACCCGACCCTGGCCAACACGATCGGCAGCGCTCGATAGTCCTCCAAGATCCGGACCTCGGGTATGCGGGTACGCATCCCTCCCTTGAGTGAGCGGTAGGCGGGCACCGTCGTCCTCAAGAGATCGCGCGAATCCCCCGCCGAAGCGACCCGGGCACTCGTGAGCGCCGGCGTTCCGTCCAACGTGACGAGCACGTCGGCCGACCCGTTGTTTGCCAGCTGCGTGCGGACGAGCGGGTCGACGTCCGCCCCCTCGCTGCGGGTGGGCAGTTGGTGCGGGATCGGACCCCCCCGCCTCGTCGAGCCGGTCTCGTCGGCGAGCGAGGGCACGGCGGGCGCGAGGGCGAGCATCAAGGCTGCTGCGGACACGATGAGACGGCGCGGCGACGGCACGGGCACTCCCCCTGGTTGCGAAAGTTGCCGAATGATGCACGGTGTGCCCGGGAACGGCAACCTCCCGGGCGAGCTACGGCGCGGGCGCCGCCTCCCGCTCGGCGGCGATCCGGCGCGCCTCCTCGATCACCCGTTCGACGAACCGTTCCTCGGGGATCTTGTCGACGACCTCGCCCTTCACCACGAGGAACCCCTGCCCCTTGCCGGCCGCGATGCCGAGATCGGCCTCGCGCGCCTCGCCCGGCCCGTTCACCACGCATCCCATCACCGCGACCCGGATCGGGACCTTGAGGCCCTCGCGCTCGATCGCCTCGTGCACCTGCTTCGTGAGCCCGAGGACGTCCACCTCCGCGCGGCCACAGCTCGGGCACGCCACGAGGTCGAGCCCGCGCCGGCGGAGCCCGAGCGACTGGAGGATCCACGTGCCGACCTTGACCTCCTCGACCGGGTCGTCGGTGAGCGAGACGCGGATCGTGTCCCCGATCCCTTCCGCGAGGAGCGTCCCGATGCCGACGGCGCTCTTCACGCCGCCCATCGGCATCGGGCCGGCCTCGGTCACGCCGAGGTGCAGCGGGTAGTCGCACGCCTCGGCGAGCAGACGGTACGCCTCGATCATCACGCCCGGATTCGAGTGCTTCACCGAGATCTTGATGTCGAAGAAGCCCTCCTCCTCGAGGATGCGCGCCTCGTTCAGCGCGCTCTCGACGAGCGCCTGGGGCGTCGGCGAGCCGTGGCGTTCGAGCAGGTCCTTCTCCAGCGAACCGGCGTTCACGCCGATCCGGATCGGGACGCTCCGCGCCTTGGCCTCGCGCGCGATCAGTCGCACCTTGTCCTGGTACTTGATGTTGCCCGGGTTGATCCGAAGTCCCTGGATCCCCGCCTCGAGCGCCGCCATCGCGTACTTCCACTGGAAGTGGATGTCGGCCACGACCGGCACGGTGGACTTGGCGGCGATCGCCTTGAGCGCCTCGGCGTCCTCCCAGTGCGGCACGGCGACCCGGACGACGTCCACCCCGGCCGCCACGAGCGCCGCGATCTGCTGGAGGGTCGCGTCGATGTTCGAGGTCTTCGTCGTCGTCATCGACTGGACGCGGATCGGAGCGTCGCCGCCGATCGTGACGTCGCCGACGCGGACCTGTCGCGATCTCCGGCGTTCAGCAGGCATGGGTCAAGTGTCCCACCTCGCTGTGGTCAGTTCCCGAACACGTGGAAGACGACCTGGCGGTCCTTGGGCTCGTCCATCTCGAACAGGATCAGGCGCTGCCACCGCCCGAGCATCGGCTCGCCGGCACCGACCGGGATCGTGTGCGAGGAGGCCGACAGCAGCATCGCCTTCACGTGCGCCGAGCCGTTGCGGCGCTCGTGCGACTCCTCGAGGTTCTGCGTGCGGCGGCCGAGGTCGTCGTGCGCGTAGTAGAGGTCGTCCGGCACCAGGTGGAGCAACCTCGCCCGCAGGTCCTCCAGCGCGCCGGCCTCCCACTCGTTGATCAGCAGCGCGCACGTGGTGTGCGCGCAGAAGGCCACCGCGGCGCCGTCGGTCACTCCCGAGTCCTTGATCGCCCGCTCCAGGTGCTCGGTGAGGTCCACGAACTCGTAGCGCGCCGGCGGGGTGAGCTCGACCGTGCTGGTGACCGACTTCACTCGGGCCTCCTCGTCTCGACCGGCGGTGGGGCCGCCGGCAGCTCGAACGTGAACGTGGAACCGCGGCCGGGTTCGCTCTCGGCCCAGATCCTGCCGCCGTGCGCCTCGACGACCGAACGCGCGATCGCGAGCCCGATGCCGGTCCCGCCGTCATCGCGCGAACGCGACTCGTCGACGCGGTAGAACCGCTCGAACACTCGCGGAAGGTCCTCGGGCGCGATGCCCGGCCCGGTGTCGGCCACGGCGACGTCGACCGAGCCGTTGTGCCGGGAGGCCGAGACCGTCACGCGGCCCCCCTCGGGGGTGAACCGCACCGCGTTGTCCAGGAGGTTGAACAGCACCTGGTGGACGCGCTCGCGGTCGGCGAACACGGGGGGGATGTCCTTCGGCACGGCGTCGGCGAGGCGCACGCCGCGTTCGGGGCGCGCCACCTCGATCTCCGAGAGCACCTCGGCGACGAGCGGTGCGAGCTCCACGTTCCCGCGTTCGAGCGGCACGTCGCCCGACTCGAGCCGCGACAGGTCGAGGAGCTGGTCGACGAGCCGTCCGAGCCGTTCGGACTGCGCGAGCATCACCTGTAGCGTCTCGGGGTCGGGCCGCTCGACGCCGTCGAGCAGGTTCTCGAGGTGGGCGCGGAGCGCCGAGATCGGCGTCTTCAGCTCGTGGGAGACGTTGGCGACGAGGTCTCGGCGGAGCCGCTCCAGGCTCTCGAGCTCCGAGCTCATCCGGTTGAAGGCGACGGCGAGCTGCCCCACCTCGTCGCGCGAGTCGGTCGACACGCGCTGTGAGTAGTCGCCAGTCTCCATCCGGTGCGCGGCCTGCGCCATGTCGCGCAGCGGCTGCGTCATCCCGCGGGCGACCCAGCGCGCGATCACGAGGGCGATCGCGGCGCCGATCACGCCGGCGAGCACGAGCTCCCACAGGCGCTCGCGGATCGTGAAGACCTGGAACCCGACGCCGAGGATCAGGTACACGAGCAGGATCGTGAGCGCCACCGCGAAAACGATCACCGACCCGAGCTTCGAACGGATCGTCGGCAGCCGCTGCAGGAGCGTCATGCGCGGGCGTCCACCGCGGCGTAGCCGACGCCGTGCACGGTACGGACGAAGCGCGGCTCGGCCCCGTCCTCGCCGAGCTTGCGACGGATCCGCGCGACGTGCGAGTCGACGACGCGCCCGCCCGCGTAGTCGCGGTACCCCCAGACGCTGTCCATCAGCTGCTCACGCGTGAACACGACCCCCGGCTCGCGCACGAGGGCGAGCAAGATCTCGAACTCGAGCGGCGTGAGGTGCACGTCCGAGCCGTCGACCGAGACCTTCCGCCGAGCGGGGTCGACCGAGAGCCCATCCTTCTCGATCGGATCGCTCGAGGGCGTGGACTCGATCCGTTCGACGCGCCGCAGGATCGCCTTCACCCGGATCGCGAGCTCGCGAAGGCTGAACGGCTTGGTGAGGTAGTCGTCGGCGCCGACCGCGAAGCCGGCCACCTTGTCCGCCTCCTCGGCCTTCGCCGTCAGCATGAGCACGGGGACCCAACGGTCGTGCTGCAGGCGCTTGCACACCTCGAGCCCGTCCATCCCCGGCAGCATCAGGTCGAGCACGACGAGGTCGGGGCGCTCGCCCGCCGCGAGCTCGAGCGCCTGCGGCCCGTCCGCCGCCACGAGGACGCGGAACCCCTCGCTCGAGAGGCGCGCGCGGACCGCCTCGGAGATCGCGGCCTCGTCGTCGACGACCAGGACGGTCTGCTGCGTCACGCGCCCCATCGTAGCCGTCGGTCGTCGCGGCCCTTCCGGGGGCCGTGTTGAGAAATCGTTGCGAGCGTGCCTAGACCGGCGGCTTCACGATGTCGACGTAGACCACCGCCACCGTGAAGATCACGAAGAACGCCGCCACCGCCGCCGAGACCGGGATCACCTTGCGCAGGTCCACCGGTCGGCCGCGGACCTTCTCGATGGCGAGGATCGCGAGGTGCCCGCCGTCGAACGGCGGGAGGGGCAGCAGGTTCAGGAACCCGACGAAGACGTTCACGAGCGCGAACAGGAACAGCAGGTCCCCGAAGCGGTCGTCCGAGGCGAGGCTGCCGGCCACGCGCCCGACCCCGACAACGCTCGCGGGGTCCCCGGCCTCGCGCTGCTCGTCCGTGAAGACGAGGTCGACGAGGCGCCCCAAGCCCTCCGGCCCGAAGATCCTCGCCACGCCCTGCACGGTCCCGACGAGGTTCTCGCCGACCAGCTCGACGCCGCCGGTGACCGAACCCACGGGCCCCTCGGTCACCCGGACGATCCGAAGCGGCTCGACCTGCACGCCGATCCGGCCGAGTTCCTCCCCCTCGATGACGTCGAGCTTCGGCGTCATCGTGACCTCGACGGTCTCGCCGTCGCGGCGGATCGTGAACGGGATCGGGTCCCCGACGTGCGCGGTCGTGTACTGGCGGAGGTCGTCGGTGGTCGGGGCCTCGATGTCCCCTACCGCGAGCACGATGTCGCCCTCCTCGAGCCCGCCGACGGAGGCGGGCGACGGGACGCCGTTCAGGGTTGCGTCGACGAGCGCGATGCGAGCGCCACGCGACTCCGGCTGCCCCACGAATGCGAGCCAGATCGCGAAGCACAGGAACGCAAGGACGAAGTGCGTGAGCGGCCCCGCGACGATCACGAGCGAGCGCTGCCAGATCGGCTTGGCCCCGAAGGTCCTCGGCACGTCCTCGGGCGGGGTCGTCTCGAACGGGTTCATGCCGGCGATCTTCACGTAGCCCCCGGCGGGGATCGCCTTGAACCCGACCTCGGTCTCGCCGCGCATCTTCGACCAGAGCTTCGGCCCGAAGCCCACGAAGAACTCGGTGACCTTGATGTCGAAGGCGCGCGCAACGCCGAAGTGCGCGGCCTCGTGGATCACGATCACGAGGATCAACGCGACGATGAAGGCACCGATGCCGAGGGCGGCCATCCGAGGTCCCCTACCGGGCCTCGATGATCTCGGCCGCCCGGCGGCGGGCCCACGTGTCGGCCCGTTCCAGGATGACCACCGAGACCACCGACGAGGGCGCCTCGTGCTCGTCGACGACCGCCTGCACGACCTCGACGATGCGCGTGAGGGGGATCTTGCCCTCGAGGAACGCCATGACCGCGACCTCGTTGGCCGCGCTCATGACCGCGGGGAAGGTCCGGCCGAGCTCGCCGACCCGATAGGCGAGATCGATCGCGGGGAAGGCCTCGCGATCGACCGGCTCGAACGTGAGCTGCTTGTCGGCGAGCGGCACCGGCCCGACGCCCGACGGCAGCCGTTCCGGCCAGCCGAGCGCGAGCTGAATCGGCAGGCGCATGTCCGGCACCGCGAGCTGGGCGCTCATCGAGCCGTCGCGGAACTCAGCGAGCGCGTGGACGATGCCCTCCGGGTGGATCACGACGTGGATCTGCGAGTATTCGAGCCCGAACAGGTACTTCGCCTCGATCACCTCGAGGCCCTTGTTCATCAGGGTCGCCGAGTCGATCGTGATCTTCGGCCCCATCTGCCAGACGGGGTGCGCGAGCGCCTCTTTCACCGACGCCTTCGCGAGCTCGGCGTGCGTCCACCCGCGGAACGGGCCTCCCGAGCCCGTGAGCACCACGCGCTTGACGTCCTCGCGGCGCTCGCCACGCAGGCACTGGGCGAGCGCGGCGTGCTCGGAGTCCACGGGGACGAGCCGCTCCGGCTCCCCCTTGATGAGATCGACGACGAGCTCGCCGCCGACCACCAGGCTCTCCTTGTTGGCCAGCGCGAGCATCTTGCCGGCCTGCAGGGTCGCGAGCGTCGGCCCCAGCCCCGCCGAGCCCACGAGCGCGTTCAGGACCATGTCGGCCTCGGCGTCGCGGGCGAGGGTCTCGGCGGCCTCGGGGCCGACCAGCACCTCGACGCCGGTGATCCCGGCGAGCTTCTCGCGGACGTCGGCGGCCGCCTCCTCGTCGGCGATCGCGACCAGGGGCGGGAGGAACTCCCGGATCTGACCGACGAGCAGCTCCTGGTTCGCCCCCGCGGACAGGCCGACGACCCGGAACCGGTCGGGGTTGCGCCGCACGACGTCGAGCGCCTGCGTCCCCACCGATCCCGTCGAGCCGAGGATCACCAGTGAGCGCATGGGATTCAAGAGTACCCCGGGGTGCCCGGAAACTTCGGAGCCCGGGCCTCCCTATCGGTCAGGTTGCCGTCAAGAGAGGTATCGGCCGAAAGCGGCCCGGCTGGAGCACGGGCACCCTGCTGGTCCGGTTCCAGCGGAACGACCACCTCGTCGTTACAGAACGTCCGGGGTGGCCGAAGGTTGCGGTCGGTCCGGCGCGACCGGCGACGTGGTGCCTAGAGCAGGATCAGCCGGAGGTAGATGAACGCCGCCGGCGCGACGAACAGCACCGAGTCGATCCGATCCATCACCCCGCCGTGCCCGGGCAGGATGCCGCCCATGTCCTTGATGCCGAGGTCGCGCTTCAGCAGCGACTCGGCGAGGTCGCCGAGTGGCGCGAAGATCGCGACGACGACCGCGAGGCCCACCGAATTCGCGACCGTGTTGAGCAGGTCCACCGTGGACCCAACGACGCCGACCGACACCGCGATCGTGACGAGCGTCGCGCCGATCGCGCCCTCCCAGGATTTCTTTGGGCTGATGTTCGGGGCGAGCGGCCGGCTCCCCCAGAAGTAGCCGACGCCGAACGCCGCCGTGTCGTACACGAACGTGAGCCCGATGATCGCGAGCGTGAGCCCCTCGCCGTCAGGGAGCTTCAGCACCGCGAGCGCGTACGCGGCGAGCAGCGGGATGTACGCGATGCCGAGGACCGACAGCGCGATGTTCGACACGATGTTCTGGCGGTGTTGGACCGGAACGGTCATGAACCACAGGAACGTGCCGAACAACGACAGCGCCATGATCGCGAGCATCGCGTTCTCGCCCCGGTAGTAGCCGGCGCCGAGCACGAGCGCGCCGGCGACCAGGCCGAGCGCGGTGGCAGGCTGGTAGTGACGCTTCTGCAGCGAGAGGTAGAACTCGCCCTGCGCGAACAGGACCACGATGCCCGCGAGGATCGCGAACGGCCCGGGCCCGAGCAGGATCGCGCCGACCGCGAGCGCCGCGAGGACGATGCCCGTGAGGAACGCCGTGGGGAGGTTCCGCTCGGCCGCCTCCTCGCGCTCGCCGCCGACCTCCATCGCCGTCGGCTCCTGCCAGCTGGGTCCGCCGAGGCCCTCGCCGCCGACCCGGACGGTGCGCGCGGCCTCCTCCGCCGACTCCTCCTCGTCCTCGTCGCCGAGCAGCGCCGCGATCGCGACCTGCTCTGTGGGCTCGAGAGGGGCGGACTCGCCCTCCACCTCGACCTCGTCGCGGACGGACTCCGCGAAGTGGTCGGCCGCGGCCTCGACGGCCTCGAGGTCGGGGGCCTCCTCCCGGATGACCTCGTCCTCGGCCGAGAGCGGCTCCCGGTCGGCCGGGATCTCGACGTAGCGCTGCTGGGGCGCGGGAGCGGCCTCCGCTTCGCCTTCTTCGCCCTCGAGCCCCTCGTCCTCCTCGTCGGTCTCGAACATGTAGGAGCCCACGCCCTCCTCGGTCTCGCCGGGCTCCCCGGACTCGCCCTCCTCGCCCTCGGTGGAGACGTCGGAGGTCCGCCGCCACTCGTCGGCGAACAGGTCGACGTCCTCCTCGCCCGCCCCACGCTCCTCGGCCGGGAGCTCGGGCTGGTCGGGCTTGTCCTCGGTCGTGGTCTCGAACGCCACCGTGGAGCCACGCCCCGCTTCGGCGGCTTCCGCCTCCGCCTCGGCGGCCGGCTCCTCGGGCTCGTGCGGCCGTTCGGGGGGACCGCCAGCCTTCTTGGGCTCGGGCCAGTCGACGTCCTGGATCGGGGCGAAGAACTTGTCGAGGTCCTCGAAGAGGTCCTCGCCCTCGGTCCGCTCGTCGTCCTCGGGCACGCTCAGATCTCCTTGAGCTCGGCGTCCTTGTGCGCCACGACCTCGTCGATCCCGGCGATGTGCTTGTCGGTCAGCTTCTGGAGCTCCTTCTCGGAGCGTGCAAGGTCATCTTCCGAGATGGAGCCGTCGCGCTCAAGCCTTTCGAGCTCGTCCTTGGAGTGGCGGCGGATGTTCCGAACGGCAACCCGTGCCTCCTCCCCCCTGTGGTGGACGAGCTTGATCAGCTCCTTGCGACGCTCCTCGGTGAGCGGGGGGAAGGAGAGTCGGATCACCGTGCCGTCGTTCCCGGGGTTGATCCCGAGGTCGCTCGACATGATCGCCTTCTCCATCGCCGAGATCGCGTTCCGGTCGTAGGGCGTGATCATGAGCGTTCGAGGCTCGGGCACCGAGAACGACCCGAGCTGCTGGATCGGAACCGGCGTCCCGTAGTAGTCGACGACGATCCGCGAGAGCAGGGCGGGCGTCGCCCGCCCCGTGCGGACGCCGGCGAGCTCCTCTTTCAGGACGCCGATCGCCTTGTCCATCTTCTCCGATGCGGCGCCGAGGGCCGAGTCGACCGTCACCGCACACCTCCGTGCACGAGGGTGCCGATCCGCTCGCCCGAGACCGCGCGGCGGATGTTCCCCTCCTCGCGGAAGTCGAACACGATGATCGGGAGCGCGTTCTCCATGCACAGGCTGATCGCCGTCGCGTCCATCACCGAATAGCCCTCCCGCAGCACGTCGAGGTACTCGATCGTCTCGAACCGGCGCGCGCTCGGATCGACGTGCGGGTCCGCGGTGTACACCCCGTCGACCTTCGTGCCCTTCAGGATCGCCTGCGCGCCGATCTCGAGCGCCCGCTGCGCGGCCGTGGTGTCGGTGGAGAAGTACGGCGCGCCGATCCCGGCGGCGAAGACAACGACGCGCCCCTTCTCCAGGTGCCGCTTCGCCCGGAGCGGGATGTACGGCTCCGCGATCTGCGCCATGTGGATCGACGTCTGGACCCGGTTGGGCACGTGGATCTTCTCGAGCGCGTCCTGTAGCGCGAGCGCGTTCATCACCGTGGCGAGCATCCCCATGTAGTCGGCCCGCGACCGGTCGATGCCGGGGGCTTGGCGTCCACGGAAGATGTTCCCGCCGCCGACGACCACCGCCGTCTGCACGCCGAGGTCCACGACATCGGCGAGCTCTCGAGCCAGCAGCCCCGTCGAGTCGGTCGAGATCCCGTACCCCGTGTCCGCGGGCGCGAACGCGTCGCCGGAGAGCTTCAGCAGCACCCGGTGGTAGAGCGGCCGGTCGTCGGGTGGGGTCGGTTCGCCCTCCGGCATGCCGGTCACCCTACTCGGTCTCCTCGGCCACCTTGTACCGGACGAACCGGCGGACCACGATCCGCTCACCCACCTTGGCCGACAGCTCGTCGAGCAGACCCTGGATCGTCTTGGAGTCGTCCTTCACATAGGGCTGCTCCAGCAGGACCGTCTCCTCGTAGAAGGATCTCAGCTTGCCCTCGACGATGTTCGGGATCACGTTGTCGGGCTTGCCCATCTCGCGGGCCTGCGCCTCGAAGAGGCGCCGCTCGTTCTCCAGCACCTCGGCCGGGACCTCCTCGCGCGTGACGTATCGCGGAGCCGACGGGGTAGCGATGTGCAGCGCCAGGTCCTTGACCAGTTGCTTGAACTCCTCCGTATTGGCGACGAAGTCGGTCTCGCAGTCGACCTCGATCAGCACCCCCACCGTGTTGTTGAAGTGGACGTAGGCGTCGATCCGGCCCTGTCCGGTCGAGCGGCTGGCGCGCTGAGCCACCGAGGCGAGCCCCTTGGTCTTGAGGATCTCCTCGGCCCTGGCCATGTCGCCGCCGGCCTCCTGCAGCGCCCGCTTGCAGTCCATCATCCCGGCGCCCGTGAGCTCCCGGAGCGCCTTCACCTGGTCGGCGGTGATCTCGGTCATCGTCATGTCGTCTCCTTCGCTGCGTCGGCGGCCGCCGGCTCGGCCGGCGCCTGCGGGGACGCGGCCGTCATGGGCGCGGGGGTGGGCGGCGGCTCGGCGACGGCCTGCGCTGGCTCGGGCTCGGGCGTGATCTCCGGACCCATCACCTTGGTGACGACGGCCTCGCGGCCCTCCTGCCGCCCCTCGGCGAGCGCGTCGGCGAGCAGCCTCGTGACGAGCGAGACCGACCGGATCGCGTCGTCGTTGCCGGGGATCACATGGTCGACCTCGTCGGGGTCGCAGTTCGTGTCCACGATCGCGATCACCGGAAGCCCGAGCTTGCGGGCCTCGTTCACGGCGATGTGCTCCTTCTTCGTGTCGATCACGAAGATCGCGTCGGGCAGCCGCTCGAGGCTCTGCATGCCGCCGAGGTTGCGCTCGAGCTTCTCCCGCTCGTGGCGGAGGCGGATCGCCTCCTTCTTCGGCAGGAAGTCGAACGCGCCGGTGCGCTCCATCTCGCGGAGCTCGCGGAGACGCAGCAGGCGCCGCGACACGGTCTGGAAGTTCGTGAGCATCCCGCCCAGCCACCTCGTCGTGACGTAGGGCATGCCGACGCGGTTCGCGTGCTCGGCGATAACCTCCTGCGCCTGCTTCTTCGTCCCGACGAACAGGACGACTCCGCCGCGCCGACCGATCTCGCGGGCGTACCCGTAGGCCTCTTCGAGACCCGACAGGGTCTTCTCGAGGTCGATGATGTAGATCCCGGAGCGTTCCCCGTACAGGTACCGGCCCATCTTCGGGTTCCAGCGTCTAGTCTGGTGCCCGAAGTGCACCCCTGCCTCGAGGAGCTCCCGCCTGGTGACGACAGGCACGGTGCGCCTCCTTCCGGTTGTCCCTCCGCCCGGTTCGGCTCGCGTCCGGCCCGGTCTCGTGCTGCCGGCCGGGACCCCGGAAGCGATCCCCGGGCGTGTGTGCTCGGCGTCGAGACGCCGGCGAAGGGGCAGTCTACCAGCGGCGTTCGGCGCCCCGGAGGGTTACCGGCGGCCCCGCGGGCGTTGCGACGCCTGGCGTCTCGCGGGCTCGGTACGCGCGACCCGCCGGCGCACGGGCTCCTCGGGAACCAGCGGCTCGACCGCGATCCACCGGTACGCGAGCGCCGCCATGAAGGCAAGGTGCACGACGCTCACCGCGAGGATGAAGACCCAGGCGGCGAGCGACGGGTTCGCACCGAGCTGGGTCCCGCCCGGCACGAGCCCGACCACCACGGGCAGCGCCACGAAGAAGTACAGCGCGCAGAACAGGAGCTGTCGCGTTCCGGGGAGCTGCGCCGCTCGACCGGAGCGACGGATCGTCTCGAGCACGCCGCGTCCCTGCCGGACCGCCGCGGTCGGCGCGAACCCGAGGAAGAACAGGCCCCCCACGAGGGCGGCCACGAACGCGAGGAACCCGATCCCCGGGCCCAGGATCGGGAAGAAGAGGTTGCCGGCGATGATCAGCGAGAACGAGATCACCTGCACGACCAGGACGACCGGGATCGCGGCGATCCCGCGCAGCAGGCCGTACCTGCTCACGCGGCCGTCCTCGAGCGCCTCGACGACCATGCCGGCGAGCAGCGCGTAGACCACGCCGCGGACGAGGACGGAGACCGCGGTGAAGACGAGGAACGCCGGGCCGACCCCGACGACGCTCGCGCCCGTCCCGAGGTCGAAGTAGGTCGCGATCGGCGGAAGCGCGAGCACGTCGACGAGCCTGCCGGCCGAGCCCTCGAAGCCGATCGCGAGGAGCGCGAGCCACACGAGGAACGGCAGCACGAGCGCGACGACGAGCAGGATCGGCTGGGTCACGACCGCGAGCAGGCCCCGGCCGAGCGAGCGCGGGATCGAGGGGAGGATCGATGGGCCGCCCCCGAGCAATCCGCCGAACCCACGACGCGGCTCGGGCGTCTCGGCGCGCGCGGCGGGCTCGATCTCCCGCGGCTGGGGCGGGCGCGACGTCGCCGAACGACGCTTCTTCTTCCCGCTCACGCGCCGCCTCCTTCGCCGGGATCGGCGTCGTCGTCGCGCTCGTCGTCCCCTTCGCCCTCCGAGACGAGGCCGGAGCCGAACCGCCGCCGCGCGTAGATCCCGGGAACGAACGCGACGAAGAAGACGATCGTCGCCGCGGCGGCGTAGCGCCCGAACGTCGTCCCCGGGTCGAACTCGGTCGGCGAGGGCACGTCGACGAGGGTGCCCTCCGGGTCGTTCTCCAACGCGACGAGACCCGCCTCGGGTCCCCCGGTCACGGCGATCAGCGCGTCGTCCGAGATCGCGACCGCGCCGAGCGCCCCCTCCGTGAGGTCCTCCTGCCAGATCAGGTGTCCCGACGCCGCGTCGACCGCGACCAGCCGACCGTCGGCGAGCCCGACGATGACCGCGTCGCCGGACACCACCGGCGCCCCGCGGAGGATCACCTCGTTCAGCTGATGGCTCCACATCCGCTTTCCGTCGGCGGCGTCCAGCCGGTACAGGCCGCCGCCGAAGTCGGCCGCGAAGACGCTTCCGTCGCCGAGCGCGGGAGCCGTCGCGGGCGAGAAGAGTGTGAGAACGAGCGAGGTCCACACCTCGGTCCCGTCCTCGGCGCTCACGGCGCGCACGAACCGGTCCGCCGACCCGAGGATGACCCGTCCGTCGGCGACCGACGGCGCCGAGCCGGCGGTCGACGTCGCGGGGATCTCGAACGGCGGCCACGCGCGCTCCCCGGTCGCCGCGTCGAACGCGACGAGCGCGACCCTGCCCTCTTCCGCGTCGCGGGCGACGACGATCACGGCGTCGTCGGCCGAGGCGACCGGCGTGTCGATGCGTCCGGTCACCGTGGTCGACCATCGCGACGTGCCGTCGGCGAGCGAGTACGCCGACAGCGTCCCGCCCTGATCGCCGACGAACACCGTGTCGCCGTCGATCGTGACACCGCTGCGCGAGACCGCGTCGAGGCTGACGCGCCAGCGTTCCGTCCGATCCGCGAGCGTCACGCCGACGAGCTCGGAGACCGCCTCGTCGTCGGCGTCATCGGTGGCGCCGGGCGACGCCGTGGCGGTCGGCGTCGGCGAGGGGTCCGAGGACCCGGGCGCGGGGCCGTCGACGTACACGAGCACGTCCTCGCCGCCCGCCGTCCCCACCGCCGGTACAGAGAGCGGCCCGCCGGCCCGTTGTATCTCCCACGCGATCGCCCCGTCCGAGAGGTCCACGCCGTAGACGGCCTCGGGACCGACCGTGATTGCCACCTCGGTGACGACGATCGCCGCAGAGAGCCGGTCGCCCGACGGGTCGGCGAACGACCACCGGACCCGGTAGGGAGGTGCGGGCCCGTCGTCTCGGAACCCGTCGTGGGCGGAGCCTCCCTGGAACTGCGACCACGCGGTCCGGCCCTCCTGCGCCGCAGCCGTTCCGGCCACGAGCGTCGCCACGACGGCGGCGGCCGCGACGATGCCGGCGAGACGGACGGCGCGCGTGGGTGGCCGATCGTGCACTCGGGGAACAGCCCTCCTGGTCGGGGGGCGCACATCCTAGACGTCGCGAGCGCGGTGCGCCCGAGCGGCCACTCAGGCCGACAGCGGGGCGAGCCGGATGAGGTCGACCACGCCCAGGTCGAGCAGGAACGCGAACGGATCGAGGTACGCGCCCGCGAGCCGCACGCCGAAATGCAGGTGCGGAACGACGGACCCGGGATGACCCGACCCGGTCGCCGCGAAGGCCTGCCCGGCCGTCACGACGTCGCCCTTGCGCACCGAGGTCCCCGAGACCCACGAGTAGGTGGTGGTCAGCTCGCCGCCGTGGTCGAGCGTCACGAACAGGTGACCGCCGACCTTGCCGGCGAAAGCCACCGTGCCCGAGGCCGGCGCGACGACGGCGGTCCCGACCGACGCGGCGATGTCGATCCCGCGGTGACCCGCGCCGAACGGATCCTCGGGCGGGTCGAACCCGCGGATCACGGGTCCGCGAACCGGCCACGGCCACCCTGCGGTCGAGAGCGGCGCATCCGCGGAGATGGGGGAACCGAGCCCGACCACCATGAGCGCGATCGGGACGGCGAGGACATACATCGCGCCGCGATGCGTCCACACGCGCCGTGCCGGGAGTCGGGATGCCATCGGTGCCTCCGTCCGTCGTCGGAGGCGGACCGTACCGTGCCCTCGGTCCCCAGACCGTGACGAAGCTCACGGTTCGCGGCTCGCAGTGCGAGGCGGTGGGATCAGTCGGTCTCGACGAACTGCAGCCGCAGCTGCCCGACGGCCTTCGTGTGGATCTGGCAGACGCGGGACTCGGTGACGCCGAGGATCTCCCCGATCTCGGCGAGCGTCAGCCCCTCGAAGTAGTAGAGCGTGACGACGATCTTCTCCCGTTCGGACAGGGAGTTGATCGCGGCGGCGAGCAGGCCGCGGGTCTCCTGACCCTCGAGCCCGGTCGTCGGGTCGACGCTGCGGTCGGCGAGCGTGTCGAGGAGCGAGACCTGCTCTCCTCGGTCGCTGCCTACGCTGAGGATCTCGTCGAGCTGCAGGACCTGGACGAACGAGATCTGGTTGATGACCTCGTGGAGCTCGGGGAGCGACACGCCGAGCCGTTCCGCGATCTCCTTCTCGCTCGGCGCCCGCTTCAGGATCGACTCGAGGTCCGAGTACGCCTTCTCGATCTCCCGGGCCTTGAAGCGGACGGAGCGCGGGACCCAGTCCATAGCCCGGAGCTCGTCGATGATCGCTCCCTTGATCCGCGGGATCGCGTACGTCTCGAACTTGTTGCCGCGTTCGGGATCGAACTTCTCGAGCGCGTCGATGAGCCCGAACATCCCGTACGACACGAGGTCCGCCTGGTCGACGCTTGACGGGAGTCCGGTCGCGACGCGGCTCGCGACGTACTTCACGAGCGGCGCGTAGTGCAGGATCAGCCGCTCGCGCGACGACGCGTGCGCGGCGGAGCCCTCCCGTTTGAACTCCTCCCAGAGACGCGCGAGCTCATCCAGGTCGTCGCGAGCGATCGGCTCGGCCGACGTCGTCGCCTTCCGGCGCGCGGGCGCGTCGGTCGCGCGAGCGTTCGGGGCGCCCTTCGGCTTGCCGGTCCCCGCCTTCGCACCGCTGCGGGACGAGGCCTTCGCGCCGGATCTGCCGGCCTTCTTCGCCCCGCCCGCCTCGCCCGCCTCGCCGGCCTTGGTGGTTCGCGCCATCAGGCCCTCGGGTGGCTCTGCCGGTAGGCCTCGAACAGGCGGGAACGGGTGACGTGCGTGTAGCGCTGGGTGGTCGCCACGCTGGCGTGGCCGAGCAGCTCCTGGACCGCGCGGATGTCGGCTCCTCCCTCCAGCAGATGGGTGGCGAACGAATGTCGCAAGGTATGCGGCGACACGCGTCGACCGGACAGCGTGGCGCCTCCGTATCGTCCCACAAGCCGCCGGATGTCGCGTGGGGAGATCGGGCGACGCCTGAGGTTCAGGAACAGCGCGGTCTCGCCCGCCCCCGGCTCGAGCAGGTGCCGGCCCTCCGAGAGCCAGGCGGCGATCGCCTCGCGGGAGACGTCGCTCATCGGAACCTCGCGCTCCTTCGACCCCTTCCCCATCACGGAAACGCGCCCGCGGTCCAGGTCCGCCGCCGTCAGGGTCAGGCCGGTGACCTCGGCGACGCGCAGCCCCGACCCGTACAGCAGCTCCAGGATCGCCCGGTCGCGGAGCGCGACGGCGCGGGCCCGACGAGCGGCCTCCTCGTCGGCCTCCGCCGCCACCCCCACCTCCGGCGCCTCGACGAGCGCGGCCGCCTCCGCGGGCCGAAGCACAACCGGCAGCCTGGACGTGACCTTCGGCCGGCCGAGCAGGACCGAGGGATCGCGCTCGATCACGCCTTGCCCTCGGGCCCAGCGATAGAACGTGTGGATCGCCCCGACCCTCCTCGCGATCGACGCGCGAGCGTACCCGAGGGTCGTGAGCTGGGCGAGGAAGCGACGGAGATCGTCCAGGCGGGCGGTCGACATCCCGTGGCCGCCCCGGCCAAGGAACCGCGAGAGCTGGGCGAGGTCCCTCCGATAGGCCGCGACGGTCGAGGGCGCGAGGTGGCGCTCGTAGCGGAGATGGTCGGCGAACGCGCCGATCAGGGCCTCGTCGGAGGCCGCGTCGCCGCTGCCGACTTCGCTCGGGGCGAGGTCGGACGCGGCATGGTTGGGGCGGGCGGCCATCGGTCCCTCTCGGCTCGGGTCGGAACCTTGTACCAACCACGCTCCCGTGGTTCAAGCAGCCGAACGGAGGCGGTGCCGGTGCCGGCCGACGGCTCAGCGGGCGGACGCGGCGGCGCCCTTCAGCGTGGCCTCGTACCGGCCGCCCACGCTCCGCACGAAGCCCCGGAGCTCGAGCTCCATCAGCACCGCGACCGCCTCCGGGAGGCCGATGCCGAGGGTGGCGGCGACCCGTTCGGGAAGCGTCGGACCGGTGAGCGCGCCGAGCCCTCTCACCTCGGCGTCGCTCAGATCCTCGCGGACGGCCTGCGCGTCGAGCTCGAGACCGAGGTCGTGCAGGAGGTCCTCGGAGCCGCGGATCATCCCGGCGCCGTCCCGGATCAGCTGCAGAGGGACGTGCGCCAGCGGGCTCGTCACGGAACCCGGCACGGCGAATACCTCCCGCCCGAACTCCAACGCGTGCTCCGCGGTGATGAGCGAGCCGCTACCGGCCGCGCCCTCGACCGCGACCGTCGCCCGACACAGCCCGGCGACGATCCGGTTACGCGCGGGGAAGTTGCGCGGCTCCGGCGGCGTGCCGGGCGCGAACTCCGAGACGATCGTCCCGCTCGCACCGATGCGCCGCAGGAGGTCCCGACCGCCGGGGTCGTACGCGACGTCGACGCCGCAGCCAAGCACCCCGACCGTCGCCCGGCCGGCCGAGAGCGCCCCCTCGTGCGCCGCCGCGTCGATGCCTCGGGCGGCGCCGCTCACGACCGTCACGCCGGCGAGCGCGAGCGCGCTGCCGAGGTCGGCGGCCTGCTCCCGCCCGAGCGCCGTGCACCTGCGGGCCC
>Ga0075420_100001846_pt1 | contig 18085 bp, 19 predicted proteins | sample SoiMetdeltSBSDD4_FD_75296 | JGI IMG/M metagenome (GOLD analysis project Ga0075420, IMG submission 75296) | Bulk soil microbial communities from a Populus tree surrounding site in Tennessee, USA - Soil MetaG P. deltoides SBSDD4 | ecosystem: Environmental > Terrestrial > Soil > Tree plantation... | reverse complement strand
GGCGGGATTGCGACCGATCGATTGCAGTCACGGCTCAGAACGTTCGCCGCCGAACGCCATATCGAGCTGACGCAGGCCGAGGGGGAAATGGCGCGCGCGTTCGGCGTCGCACGCTTCGGCCAGCCCGAGGAAATTGCACGGCTCGTCGCGTTCCTGGCGTCGCCGCAAGCGGCCTTTTGTCAGGGATCGATCGTCGATGCGGATGGAGGTCAGACCAGGACTCTCTGAACCGAATAACTCCCAATCTCCCACTCCCAACTCCCAAGCAGCCTGTTCGTTGGGATTTGGGATTTTGGGAATTGGGAATTGACGCGCGTTTATTTCCCGTCCACCGTAAACGCGAGGAGCACGTTGCCCGGCGTGCCGCCAGCCGTCGGATAGCCCGAGTTGAACACGACCATGCCGCCGCCGATTGCGGGTCCGGGTCCGTCGATGGATCCGCCGCGACCGGGGACGCCGTTCACCGTCTCGTACGTGCGAATCGAATCGAAGTCCCACAGGATCTTGCCGTCGGCGGCCGAATACGCGCGCATGTGGCCGTCGACCGAACCCGAGAACGCGACACCGGGAAGCGCACTGACCGCAGCGGACTGCGCGGGGCTGCAGCGTGTGCGCGTGCCACATCCTGGCGGCGGTGTGTACCACACGCGGTCGCCGTCCTCGAGCCTCAGCGCGAACATTCCGCCGCCCTGTTTGGGATCGGCATCCGTGCTGTTGCTGTAGGTCAGCATGATGCGCCCGATGTCCGACAGTGCAACGTAGATGTTGGACTGATCCACGGCCGAGCCCCACTGTACGCCGCCCATCGTTCCACCGCGCCCGACGCGCGTCTGCCAGAGCACTTCACCGTTCTTGTCGGGGTCGAGCGCATGGACGATGCCTGATTTCTGGCCGGCGACGAGCACGCGGCGGCCGCTCGCGAGCGTGACCAGGATGGGCGAAGCGCCGAAGTCGAAATCGGGGCCATTCGAATCCGCGCAATTGGTCTTGTCGGGCAGACGGCAGGCGGCCGTGTAGGCATCCTTCTCCGTCATTTGTCGCGACCAGAGAATCTTTCCCGTGTCCAGATCCATCGCGACGAAGGAGTCGCTCATCGACGAGGTCGGGTCGCTGTAGTTGTTGCCGGTCGTGATGTAGAGCCGGTTCAACTTTGCATCGATAGCCGGCGTCGCCCAGACCCCGGCGCCTGAAGGACCATAGAGCTGTGTTCCAACGGCATTTTTCTTGATGGGTGCGGGTAGCTCCGAGATCGTGTAGCTCTTCCAAACCTGTTTCCCCGTGACTGCCTCGAGGGCGACCACGCTTCCGCGGAACTTGCAACACTCATATGTGGGGACGGCGCCGGACGCTTCTTCTCCGGATGTCACACCAACGTACACACGTCCATTGTGAAAGGTGGGCGAGCCGCTGATGCGTCCCACGGGAAAGTCGTCTACGTCCGTCTTCCATAGTTGCGTGCCGGTCGCGGCATCCAGCGCGTAGACGTTCGCGCCTGCGTCGCCGAAGAAGGCCACGTCGCGGGCGCCCTCAGGCATGTTGACGCGGATGACGGTGACTGCGGATCGCACCCCTTGGCCAGCATTGAAGAACCAGTGGATGCAGCCGGTTGCGGCGTTGAGTGAGTAGACCGTGCCGCCCCAACTACCGACGAAGACGCGTCCTCCCACGATGCTGGCCTGCGAATAGGATTGCAGGTCGCCCGGAAACGCGAAGGCCCACTTCAACTCGAGCCGCGAAATGTCTGACGCATTCAGGCCCGCCGATGCCCCATCCTGGAAACGCGTGTTGCTGCTGTTCTGCCCCCACCCGGTCCATCGCGGTCCGGCGCCTGAATCGAACTTCTGCGAGGAAGGCGAGCACATCGCCGCCGGAGCGGGCGTGGTGACGACGGGGTTCGACAGCGATTTGCCGGTCAAGAATTCCGCAAGGGCCCGGCGCTCGGGCGCCGTCCTGCCGTTGGCCATCGTAATCATCGAGCCCGTTTCCATGGCCGCCATCACGCGCTCGGCCGGCATCGCGCGGAAGGCATCTCGAGCCGGCGCGCGATTGGCGCCGGTGTCGTGGCACTGCGCGCACGTCCGTTTGTAGAGCGCGGCACCGTCTGGAGCCTGGGCATGGGCGAGGGCAGCACACGCGGCCACGACGATCAGGCTGAGGGCCACGCGGGTCGGTTGAATCATGGCCGGGGATTATATGGGTGTCAGGCAGTGAGTCGTGAATGGCCGGGCATTCGCTGGGTGTCAGGCAGTGAATCGTGAACAGGCAGTCATGGCGGGGGGATCTTGTACGGCTGTCATGGCGGGGGATCTTGTACGGGTGTCAGGCAGTGAATCGTGACCGACCTTCAATCCCGCGATAGAGACCGCGAGGCTACGTTGCCGTCTTCCTCTCCGCTCCCTTGTAACTACCCAGGATGCGCGTCCACTTCGCGAATTCGGCGAGGTGGGTGAGCGCCCGCGCGCAGCCGAGATCGTCGCGACGCGCTTCGACTTCGACGTAGAAGAGATATTCCCAGGGCCGCCCGCGCATTGGACGGCTTTCCAGCTTGGTGAGATTGATGTCGCGAAGAGCGAAGACGCTCAGCGCTTTGAACAGCGCGCCGGGCGTGCTCGGCAACGCGAACACGATCGTCGTCTTGTTGGCATCGGGCGGCGCGACACCACCGATGATGGCAAAACGAGTGATGTTGTATTCGAAATCCTGGACCGCCTCCTGCAGCACCTCGAGAGCGAAGACCTCGGCGGCACGCCGTGACGCCAGCGCCGCCGCGCCGGTCATCTTTTGCTCGGACACGAGCTTGGCGCCGCCGGCTGTGTCGTAAACGGCTTCGACGGTGACGCCCAAACCCTTCAGGTATCGCTCGCACTGGGCGAGCGCCTGCGGATGGGAGTAGACCGTTTTGACGTCGGCGATCCGGGTGCCGGGCAACGCCTGCAGGCAGTGCACGATGTCCAGTTCGACCTCGCCGGTGATGCCAAGCTCGTGATCGAGCAGCAGATCGTAGTTGCGGTGAATGGTGCCGCCGATGGAGTTCTCGAGAGGCACGACGCCATGCGTCGCCCGTTTTTTGACGACAGCCTCGAAGACCTCGTCGAACGTCTTGCACGGCAGCGTCTCGACATCGGTGCCGCCGAAATGAAGCGCCGCGGCTTCGCTGTAGGCCCCCGGTTCTCCCTGATACGCGATTCTCACTGGTGCTTCCTATCTCAAGAATTGCACGCCGTGCACGACCGACACCACTAGCGACAGCAGCGACGCCCCCAGGCAGAGCAATGCGATCATCAGGTGATCGATCCGCTCCGGCTTCATTGGATCGAGCAGGCGTGCGACCACATAGCCCCCGCCGAAGCCGCCCATGTGCGCGTAGTTATCGATTCCTGGAAAGAGAATGCCGATGACGACAAGCATGATGGCGTACTGAGTGGCGTAGCTGCGCGCGAGCGTGCTGCCGCTGCGCTGACTGTAGGCGAGGACCGCTCCGATCAAGCCGGCGATGGACGCCGATGCGCCAAGCGTGAACTGCCCGCCGGAGAGAAAGGGAAGCGCGGGCAGGAACGCGCCGGCGAAAGAGCTGAGGGCAAAGCCTGCCGCGCCGGCGACGGTGTAGATGATGACCATGCGCCCGGCGCCGAAGACTTCGGCGATCGCAGGTGCGAGCTGGCGCACGGCCATCATGTTCATGAAGATGTGCAGCAGTCCGCCATGCAGCCAGCTGGCGCTGAAGATCGTCCACCATCGTCCGGCCGTGAACACCGGTATGGCCCCGCTCGCGCCGAACAGAAATACGGCCCGATTGCTTGGTGAAAGGATGCCGAGCAGCCCGCTCATACCCACGCTGCCCGCCGAGAACACCAGCGTCAACGCATAGAGGACGACGCAGGTGCCGATAACGAACGGTACGAAGCCGAGGTCAGTGCCCAGGGCGCGGAGCGCCGGCGCGAAACCCCAGAGGCTGGGATTCCGGCGGCCGCAGTTGTAGCAGGTCTCGTCGTTGACTCCGACAAGCACGCCACACGACGCGCATAACACGGAGCCGGATGTCTGGCGTTTGAACACGAAGGATGATGATATCCCGGCCGTAGGGCGGGTCTGGCGTTATCGACCAGCCTGAAACTGTAAACTGAAGACGAGTCCGGCGGGTCGATAGAACAGGACCCGCCCCACGGAACAGAGATCCGCGTGCGTTTGATCATCGGCATTACCGGCGCCACCGGCACAATCTACGGTGTTCGCCTGCTCGAGCGGCTTCGCGAGTCGGGTGTGGAAACGCATCTCGTGATCAGCCGGTGGGGTGCGCGGACCTTACTGCATGAGACGCCTTACACGCGCGAGCAGGTCGAAGCGCTGGCCACGGTGGCCTATGCGCCCGCCGACATGGGCGCGTCGATTTCGAGCGGGTCGTTCCGAACCGACGGGATGATCATCGCGCCTTGCAGCGCCAAGTCACTCGCGGCCATCGCGCACGGGTTCGGCGAGAATCTGATTCACCGCGCGGCCGATGTGGTGCTGAAAGAGCATCGCAAGCTCGTGCTGGCCGTGCGAGAAGCACCGCTCAGCAGCATCCACCTGGAGAACATGCTGACCCTTGCCCGGATGGGCGCTCTGGTGATGCCGCCGTTGCCCGCTTTCTACAATCATCCCCGCACCATCGACGATATCGTCGACTACACCGTCGCCCGGATGCTCGACCAGTTTGGACTGGAGGTACGCGGCGCGGAGCGATGGGTGGGAGAAATGGGCGTCGGGACCGACTAAGTGGACCCGATCACAGTTTCTCACTCGTCTTCGAGCTCCTCCAGTTCTCGCGTGGCGCGCTCGAGTGTGCGCTCGGCTTCCTCGACAGCTTGTGCAGCGGATTCGGCTTCGACGGCTGCGCGGCGCGCTTTCTGCCGCGCCTCGTGCGCGCGCGACGCAATTTTCTGCAGCCGCTCTTCTGCCGCCACCATTGTCTCCTCGGTTTCCTTTGCCTGGGTCGCGGCCTTCTTGAGCGCCGTTTGCGCCTGTTGCGCGGCGCGTCGTGCAGAACCCAGGTCGCGCGAGGCCTCCTGTTTGGCGGCGCGCGCTGCGGCGATTCGCGCCTGTCGCTGCTTCTCTTTCTCGCGACCATCGTCCGACGATCGCGCTTTCCCCTTGGCTGTGGTTTTTGTCTCCTTCTGAAATGTGAGCACCTTGCTTGGTGCTTCCGCGCGTGACCCATCGCCGACACGGGGGACGAGCGCCGCCAGCGCGTCGAATCCAGGCGGGTCGACATCCTCGACGAGCCGCCCGGCGCGAGGCGCTCCCTCGAGGGCGCCGTAGGCCGAGAGCGCTTCGAGTGATGCCGTGATTCTTCGCATCACACCCGGAGGCGAGGCGCCGCTCGACCTTTGGAGGATGCCAGCCGCCAGGCGGGCCATGGCCGACAGTTCCTCGCGCCGTTCGTTGAGCAGCCGATGAAGGTCGGCACCTTTGCCGGCCAGTTTAGACGCTTGAGCCTGACGGAACCGTTCCCCGGTGGCCAGAAGCTTCTCGAAGGCATCTCGATGCTTCCAATACAACTGATTGACGGTCCACGCAGAAATCGAGGGCTTGGGTAACGACTTCACCCGGTTTGCCACGTCGTTATGGCCGTCCTTCTTGAGTTGTGCGGCCAGTGCGTTCCGCGCAGCGACGAACTCGGGAGGCGACAACTGGAACAGCGCGTCGATCTGGTCGTCTTCTGCCTTTCCCACGTGACCTAGTCTGTCACACCCAGGTTTTACTCTCAGTGTATCGGGACTCGGGACTCGGGGCTCGGGACGTAGAGCGCACGCTTCAGCGGGCGCGTTGGAAGTTCGGAGTTGACATCGAAGGAAGACGAAGATGGCCGAGGCGCTCAGGAAAGACGAAGGTCAGTTGGCGTTGTATGGCGGTTCGCGTGCGAAAGCGCGTGTCCGTCCATCGAGCAGATCCACCGAGCGGCACGCTCCCCTCTGTGCAGGCTGTCGCACGCGCGAGGCACGCTACGGCTTTAGAGACAAGGACGATGATCCGTCGGCGCTGCGGCCGCGGACGCTGTGCTTCGACTGTTTCAGGATGGAGATCACGTGGCGTCAGGACGTAGCCGCGCGCCTTGCGCGTGGCTGGAACGCACAACAAACCCAGCTCCCTCTGGAGGCAACACTGAGTGCATTGACCAGGCGTCGCCGTCGCGCGCAAATCGCCGCGCGGCATGCACTCGGCCTGTAGGCCCGGCATCACTGGCCTCGAAACGTCTCGGCCGATCCCGGAGCGGTGAATTCGATCGCGCGGTTACCGGCCATGCCGGACACGGTGTACTGCCCGCGCATCTGCAGGAAGTTCACACCGTTGAACAGCGGCCCCTCGGTCTTTCGTGTCCTCGTCGTCGATGCCACGTCGAAGCGCAGATCGAGCGTGAGAGAAGTGCCGCGCGCGCGGATGGCGATCGATCGTGGTTGACCCGTCTCGTCATTCGTTTCGGTAATGCGCACATCGGTTGCGTACCCGAGTGGCCCATCCGGCCCCAGCACGCCAACGAACCCTGGAAGGCGCTCCGGATCTGCGGCCTCGGGTGGCGGAAAAATCCGACCGTAGATGAGCGAGACATCTTCGTGGTATGCCTGTCCCCATTGCCACGTCACGCCCTTCCAGAATCCCCAGTTGTGATCGTGATAGCCCGTCCCTCCGGCCAGCGAAACCGGCTCGCCCGCCACCGTCAACGCGCCATCCAGCGGGCCAGACATCACGGGAACCACGTAACCCGTCCTCCATCCTCGTGCGCCGGTGATTTCTGCGGGAGGGACGAGACGTCCGGCGGACGCTTGAACCGTGAGATCGCCAATCGCGCGCCGGCCTGCATCGTCGGCGACATCGACGTGAATGCGGTAGACGAGGCCATCCAGTCGCACCGAGTTGGCGCCGATCGTTAGATCAGGTGCGTGCGTCAATTCGGCATCGGTCGATTCGACGGTCGTGCTGTACAACTGCATCTCGCCGTTGCGCTCGATCTGAAGGCTTACACTGGAACTGCGATTGCCTGACTTCGTGCGCGGGCCAACGATGAACGCCAGATAGAACCGCGCATCCTTTGAACGGCCATTGAAATAGAGCCACTCGGCCCACGAGTCCGACCACTCGGGAAGGTCGGGCACGCCGTGAAACCGGTCGATTTGGCGCAGTACCGCCTCCGGCGATTGCCGCGTCCATGCCGCGTCGGCCGCTGTGTCGCGCCACGCCGCCATATCCGCGACTTCGGGATCGCCGAGCTCATGCTCGACGCTGGGGATGCCGCCGCGCGCGGCCACTCGGGTGGCTTTGCCGTTACGGAGCAGAAAGAGGTCGGTGGTGTGGGAGGCAGCCGCGGCGCGAACGCGCGATCGAAGCGCATCCGATTGCAGTGTTCCCGAGAGCACAACTCTGGCCGGGACCGACAGAGACAAGCGAATGTTTACATCGCCGCCGCCGACCAGTGCCGGAGACTGCGCCTGCTCGAGGACGATGTGGGCGACGCCAAGCAGGATGGCCATGACCGAGACGCCAACGCCAAAGCCCGCGGCCAGTACCGCGCTCCTGACCGGATGTGCCGTAAGCGAACGCAGCGCGAGTCTGCCGATCATCTGACGCGCTCGCTTTCAATTCGGCCGTCGCGCATGGTCAGGAGACGGCCCGCACGATCCGCCAGCGCCGCGTCATGCGTGACGATGACGAGTGCGGTGCCGCCCTGGTTGACACGGTCGAGAAGCGTCGCGATTTGAGCGCCGGTGGCTTCATCGAGCTCGCCGGTCGGCTCGTCCGCCAGGAGCAGTCGCGGGCCGTTGGCCAGTGCACGCGCGATCGCCACGCGCTGCATCTCTCCACCTGAAAGTTGTGAAGGACGATGATCGGCACGCGCGGCAAGCCCCACGTACTCGAGCAATTCTTTCACGCGCTGCTGGCGCACATCCTTGGCCAGCCCAGCTTCCGACATTGGCAGCTCGACGTTCTCGCGTGCGGTCAGCATCGGCAGCAGAAAGAATCGCTGGAAGACGAAACCGATCTGGCGCAGCCGCAGGAGGCTGCGTCGCGCATCGGACAGCCGGCTCACGTCCTGGCCGTCGAAGAGCAGCGTGCCCGAGGTCTGCGTCTCTACGCAGCCGAGCATGTGAAGCAACGTCGACTTCCCGCAGCCCGATGGACCACGCACCGCGATATGGTCGCCACTGCGAATCTGCAGCGTCACATCGCGTACGGCAGTGACGGGTCCCGCCGGCATTGGGAAAACGCGACATACGTCGCGTGCGTCGACAATGATGGACCGGGCCGACGAATCACCGGTGACCGGACGCCGACCGGAGACCGAAGGCGAAAGACCGGAAGCCGAATTCACCCGATCACCTCGTCACGCAAAGTTGCCGCGATCGGGAGCCTCGACACGATTCGCATCGGGTAGAGTGCCGCGATGACGGCCGTGGCGACGAGCAGCGCCACGTGGACGCCGAGCGCCGCTGTTTCGAAGACGAAGAAGTGCAGCGCAACCGGGATCCCCGGCATCCCCTTGAGAATGCGATCCAGGCCCGAAGCCAGCAGCAGTCCGAGCGGCAGCGAGAGCAGGCCCCCGATGCCCACGATGAGGGCCGACTCGGAGAGGACGTCCTTGACCACGCGCAGGCGAGAGAAGCCGAGTGCCCGCAGCGCGGCGATTTCGCCGAGCCGCTGGTTGACCGAGACGGTGAGCAGGACGGTGATGAGGAGCACGGCGAAAGATACCGTGACTGTGGTCAGCACGCTCGAGATCTGTCGAAAGTAGGTGAAGCCGGTCTGCTGCAGACGTCCGACGACCTCGTTGTTGGTCGCGGCCCTGACGTCGGGATGCTGCGCGCGAATGGCCGCGGCCGTCCCGTCGGCATCGCCCTTCGATGTGACAAGGATCAGATCCGCATCGTGACCGACATTGCCACCGCAGGCCATCTTGAGCGCATCGAGCGTCGCGCCGGTCGTGCTCTCCGTGGTTTGAAAGGGGAACTCCGCCACGCCGACGACCCTCAGTTGCGTAGCCGGGAGAGCTTCGAGATCTCCGACGCATGACGCGCGTATGGTGAGTACGCCGCCGGGTTCGAGCTTGAACTCAGAGGCGATGCGCTGGTCAATGACGATCTCGTCGGAAGCCTCGGCATCCCGCCCACGGAGAATCGTCCAGGGAGCTCGCAGACGTGAACCTGCCGGATTTGTCGATCGCGTCGCAACGCCCTGAAACGACGCCCTGAGAGGCACGCCCGACGCGCGATCGATTTCGACACTTGCCGATCGAATGACGAGCGCCGCCTGGACTGAGGGCAACGTCGAAATAGCTTCGGCTGTCTCGAGCGCATGCGCCACGCGCAGGCCACTGCCGGGGAGTTCGCCGGCGCTGACACGAACGTCCCATCCGCCGCGATCGAGCAGGTCCTGCATCGAGACGATGAGGCCACGCGAGAGCATCAGCATGTCGAAGAGCAGCGCGCCGACTGCCGCCACGCCGAGAATGCCGAGTGCCGCGCGCGCCGGTTGTCGCACGAGACTGCGCCATGCAAATCCCAGGGCCGTCATCGTTTTGCGAGCCGCAGCGCTCCGCGGCGCAACAGCGCCCACGAGGCAACGACGGTTGCCGATGCGCCAAGCGGAACGGCGATCGATACGCACGTCAGCGCGACGTCCCTCGTCACGCGAACGAACACAAGAGCCGTGTCGTAGCGCCACTGGAAGAACTGGTTGATGATTTGTTCGGACAACAGGGCCAGCACGAGGCCAAAGACGGCGCCCACACCGGCGACCATCAGCCCTTCGAGCAGGATCTGTACGAGGATGCGACGGACGGGCAGTCCGATCAGCCGAAGCACGCCGACGGTCTCGCGCCGCTCGTCCACCAGCATGATCGTGAGTGCCAGGAGGAACACCGTGGCGGCAACGATTGTCACGACGGCGATCGCCAGGTGAAAACGCTCGAGCACGCGAAACGGGCCGGCCGATCCCGCCGCCTCGCCGGCCGGCAGCGCCACCACCCCCGGCAGCCGCGCGTTGACGTCCTTCGCGAACTGCTGCGCATCATCCCGGTTGACCAATGCGACGTTGACCGAGGCAATGTATTCCGCGCCGGCGGGTATGTCCACCGGGCGCGTCATGTCGAGCAGGTCGGGCAGGTGCAGGCGAACCGATCGCGGAACTTGTCCCAGGCGTGATGGATCCGGCGTCGGCTCGTAGATGCCTCCGATCTTGAACTCTCGCGCTCGCGTTCCTGACGCGTCAGTGGCAAGCCGGATAACGCTGCCAACCGTGAGTCCTTCGGATTCGGCCAGCTGACGTGAAATGAGAACGACAGGAAGGGCGTTGTCCTGCGCTGCGGCGGCGCCGGGCCAGATCAAGACGAGGACGGCAATCAGCCTGATGCCGATGGCAAGCGCCCGATCACGTGCAGGCGTTTGCGATCGCTGGCGACGCAGGGTCACGATCGACTGAGGGCTTCGATGCGGGCCCACTCCGCGTCGGTCACGGGCATTACCGAGAGTCTGGACATGCGAACGAGCGGAAACGAGGCGAAATGCTTGTCGGCCTTGATCTCCGCCAGGGTCACCGGCCGCTTCAGCCGCTTGTCGGGAACGACATCGACGACGACAAGCTTTCCGGACGCGTCGGCCGGATCCGCGTACGCGTCACTCGCCGCTTTCGCGGTTGCGACGACGGCTTTCTCCTTACCGGTGTGGTAATAGAAGATGCGATCCCCGCGGCGAACCGCGCGCAGGTGTTTTTGCGCGAGTGGATTCCTGACGCCAGCCCACACCGTCTTGCCGTCTTTCTCCAGCTTGTCGTACCCGTAATGATCGGGCTCTTCCTTCACCAGCCATTGCGCCATGAAGACGATCATATCGGGATCCGGCGCTCGGGATGACGTACGTAGTGTCCAGCCTTCCTGGCCGCCGTAGCGACCAGTGGAACGCTCGGCGCGAAGGCGGCAGCCGGACCCTTCTGTCATCCCAGATCGTCAAGCGATACGAGGCCGCGCTTGAACGCCTGAACGATCGCTTGCGCCCGATTCTCGACGCCAAGCTTTCCCAGCAGGTTGGCGACGTGGGTCTTCACGGTTTCGTCGCCGATATCGAGGGTTGCGGCGATCTCGCGATTCGAATGGCCCAGCGCAAGCTCGCGAAGGACGTCGCGCTCGCGCGGTGTGAGGTCGTCGGCGGAAGGACCGGTGTGCAGCAATTGGCCGAGTGAGGATCGATGTGGTGCGCCCCGCGGCCACCGCCCGAACCGCGGCGAGCAGGGCAATGGAAATCGTGTGCATTCGCCTTGGGAGTTGGGAGTTGGAGTTTGGGCGTTGGTCGTTTTTTCAGCCTATCCCGCGTCCCGCTTCCACTGAATGATGGTCAACCACATCGCGAACGACTTGAGCAGGAAGGGCCAGTTGTCCGGTAGATCGACGTTCGCCGTACGGGTGAACCACTTCTCCGGAGCAATCGACCCTATTTCGGTTGAGCCGTCGAGGACGATGTAGGTTCGACTGAACGACTGTGCTCGCAACGTGTAAGGTTGTTCCTTGTACCTGATGACGAACTCGCGCCTGAAGGCGCTCGGTTTCGTCGCGCGCGCGATCACCGATCCGGCATGCTCCAGGACGAAATCGCCGAAGGAACTTTCACGATAGAGGCGGTAGTCGATGCCGTCGACCGAGACGACACCCTTCTCGCGCCATGACGAGAGATTGAACTCGGCAAGCTGGCGGTCGTCGTCGGTCACGAAGAAATCCCACGAGTACCAATGCCTCGGGATCAATGTCAACGCGCTCATGCAAGGACCTCGTGCTCGCGGATGCGATGCCAGGCGGCGATATAGCGAGCAACCGTAATCGCCGCGATAACGCCACGATGGCGTTCCAGGGACGTTCCCAGTCGTCGCCGAACGTGAAACTGAAGATCATCGCCTCCATTTCTGTCATCGCGTCTCGCGCTGATGTTCGTACTTGCTCCAGCGCTGTCTGAGCGCCCGCCGCATCCGACGTAAAGCGGGCTTGCGCAGTGGCCGCAGACGTTTGGATCGCGAAGAACGAGCCCGACCTTTCCCCAGGGGACATCGGGCAGGCCCCTCTCGCTCAGCAACGCGGGGAAGACAAAAAGCGGGGAGTTGAACACGACCAGGCCGCTGGCAATCGCAATCCAGCTGTAAATTCGGAACACCAACCGCGTGTCGATGGCGTCGGGAGCTTGTCCGCGCTGCATGCCGCAGAGTCTACGACCCCGGTACGTCGACGCGCATCCCCCGCCCGCGCCGCCGTATCCCCCAAACAGGGGGGCATCCTATAAGATCCGGTTGCAAGGACACGAGCATGATTCGAGACGCACTCGTCTTTGCCGCTTTCATGTCGCTGGTCGCGCCCGCCGCAGCTCATCATGGTGGCGGGACCTTCGACGGCTCCAAGGAAATCAAGCTCACCGGCACGTTCACCGGACTGGACCTGGTCAACCCGCATTCCTGGATCTATTTCGAGGTGACGGGTCCCGACGGTAAGGTCACCAAGTATCGATGTGAGATGCGCGCGGCCACGGTGCTTCGGCGATCGGGCTGGAGCCCGGAGATGTTCAAGAAGGGTGAGCGGCTGACATTCGAAGGCTCACCCGATCGCAACGACCCGACGTCGTGCTACTTGAACACCATCGTCTTCGCGGACGGCAAGCGCGTGGATCGATACGGGCAGCTCACGAAAGGGGCACCACCTGCGACGGCGACGCGGGCGGCTCGGCGCCCGACCGGAGAACCGAACATCACGGGGGACTGGGCGCCCGAGCAACTCGTGATGACCGATCCGCGAGGCCGCGGCGGCGCCCTGGTCCCTCTGAGCGCGGCCAGCCAGTACAAGCCGGGAGAAGGGCGAATCGGAGGGCCGCGCGGCGCGGGTCGCGGCGGTCCTCGCGTCATTCAGGGTGCCGAGCTCACACCTGAGGGCGAGAAAGGTGCCGAACAGTTCGTGGTGCTCTTCTCGAAGAACAATCCTCGCATGCGCTGCGAAACGACGAGCATCATCTTCGACTGGGCATTCGATGGTCCTGTCAATCGCATCACACAGAACAAAGACACGATCGTCCTGCAGTACGGGCAACTCGGGTTCACGCGAACGATCCACATGAACATGACCAGTCATCCCGCGAACATGAAGGGGAGCCGCGGCGGCCACTCAATCGGCCGCTGGGAGAAGGACGTGTTGATCGTGGACACCGTTGCCTTCGCGCCCGGTGTCTTGTCGCCGCCGATCCTCAACAGCGACAAGCTGTATGTCGTCGAGCGCTTCTCGCTCGATCCCGACAAGATGTTGCTGACGCGCAGCTACACGGCGGAGGATCCCGTGTACTTCAAGGGGCAGTTCACCGGCTCGGACGTGATTGGCGTAGCGGATCTCCCGTACAAGCCAGATCCGTGCAAGGAATTGGGGTTCCTCGATTATTCCAAGGACGCGAAGAAGTAATTCGTGAGTCGGGTGGCCGTCCTCCAGATATGGTCCGACTGTGACTCAGACGTGGCCTGAGATCGATCGGCGCAACCCGCTGATACCGGATCGCCGCGGCGTTCTGCGCGGCGGCCGGCGTGCGACCGATCCTTCACAGCCAGTGTCGTGCCTTCGCTGCAGTAGCACTGATGTTCGGAGCCTTGGTGTCAGCATGACCGGACTCTGGTGCGAATGCCGTCGCTGTAGCGGCGTGTGGAGGCTGGATCCAGCCATGTGGCGCAGGCCGCCGTAGTGAGCGCCGAGCAGAGGGCGCGGGGAAAAGCAAAACGCAGGGAACGCCGGGGAGCAGGGTTACGCAGAGGCGCCACGGGTGATGCCGGCCTTCGGCCGGCTGGTGGACCGAGGACGGCCGCGATTCGCAAGCGCGATAAAAACGTGTCGGTCGCGTTTGCGATCCAGCGCGGGTCACCCGTGGCGCCTGCTCTGCGCCCCTCTGCTCCTCCGCGTTCTCGGCGTTGATCGTTGCTCTGCGCGCTCCGCTCACTCTGCGAGCGACATCGCACTTTCCGCATCGTGCAGGCTCCATTTGCTATTCGTTTTCTGCAACATTTCACGTCCCCTGTGATCGAAACGCGCCAGAAACCGCAGCGATCTGCTTCGGCATGCCGGCTGCAACGTCGTGGGCATGTCCACGACGACCGCTACCGCAGAAACGTTGAATCGACTGACGTCGAGCGTGCTCGACGCCGCCATTCGAATTCACCGGGCTCTCGGCCCAGGCTTGCTCGAGAGTGCGTATCTCGCGTGTCTCGAGTACGAGCTGACTGAGGATCAACTCCAAATCGAGCGCCAAAGGGCCGTACCACTGGTCTACAAGGGAGTGAGGATCGACTGCGGATTCCGCGCGGATATCGTCGTCGAGTGCAGTGTCCTCATCGAGGTGAAAGCACAGGAAGCCATAGCGCCCATTCACACCCGACAGCTTCAAACGTACCTTCGACTTGGACAGTACCCTGTTGGCCTGTTACTCAACTTCGGCGCACCCACGATGAAGGCGGGGATTCGGCGGATGGTGAATGGCTTCCCCGATCAAAAGCTCGCGGAGAGAGCAGAGGGCGCGGGGTAAAACAAAACGCAGGGCTCGCCGAGGAGCAGAGGTACGCGGAGGGGAAGCTGCCACGCGTGACCCGCGCTTCGCGCGGCATGGATCGCGAAAGGGCCGACCGCAAACGCCCACACCATTCATCGGGCGCCTGCGGTCGGCCTTTCCGCGATCCATGTGGCCGGTCGTAGGCCGGCGGTCACGCGTGGCAGCTCTCCGCGCCCCTCCGCCCCTCAGCGTTCTCTGCGCTGATTTTTTCTCTGCGCTCTCCGCTCACTCTGCGAGCCTGCGGGGGAGCTCGAGCGGTTCCTCTTGACACCCTAAAGGAGCCGTGCCATCATCCGATTCTTCATCTTGGTTGGCTAAAGGAGCAGCGTAAAGGAGCACAGTGGAGAAGCTGGACGTCCCGCAGGGAACGCTCGACCTGATGATCCTGACGATACTGGCCCGCGAGCCGATGCACGGCTACGGCATCTCGCAGCGGCTTGCCGTGCTCAGTCACGATCACTTTCACGTCAATCCCGGGTCGCTGTTTCCCTCACTCTACCGCCTGGAGCAGGACGGGAAGTTGAAGGCCGAATGGCGGACCAGCGAGAACAATCGCCGCGCGAAGTACTACCGCCTCACGCCTGCCGGCAAGCGGCAGCTCGAACAACAGCGCGAGCGCTGGAATCGTGCCTCGTTCGCCGTCACAAGTGTGTTGGAGGGCGCATGAAGCTGCTCCATCGGCTGGCCTCGGTCGTGCGCTGGATCGCGCATCGGAATAAAGCCGAACAGGACCTGGACGATGAGCTGCAGTCGTTCGTCGACATGGCTGCTGCCGACCAAATCCGCGACGGGACAACGCCTGCCGAGGCTCGTCGTCGCGCCATGATTCAACTGGGCGGTGTCGAGCCGACGAAGGAACGTGTTCGAACCGCTCGCCATGGCGCGTGGATCGACGAGTTCTGGCGCGATGTGCTCCATGGTCTGCGCCAGCTTCGGCGTGCCCCTGTGTTTGCCGTGACCGTGGTCGTGACGCTCGCGCTCGGCATCGGCGCCAACACGCTGGCGTTCAGCATCGTGCACGCTGTGCTCGTGCGCGAACTGCCGTATCGGAATCCCGATCGCATCGTCCTCGTGTGGTTCAGCCCGTCGGACGAGCCCGACGAACGCGCGGGGGCGACGCTTCAGAACTACTTTGCTGTTCGCGACCGGAGTCAGGCGTTCGAGTTTGTCGGTTCCACGTCGAGCATCCAGGCGAGCATTGCCGTGGATCCCGACGACGTCGCCGGCGGCGAGCCGGTTGCCGGCCAGCGTGTGCATGCGACGTTCCCGCCGGTGTTTGGCGTCCAACCCGTACTCGGCACCTGGTTCACTGACGCCGACGACCCAGCGACCGCCGCACGGAAGCTGGTTTTGAGCCACCGCTTGTGGCAGCAACGCTTCGGTGGCGATCCCACCGTGATCGGCCGCCTGGTGCGAGTCGACGGGCAAGAGGCCACTGTTATTGGCGTGATGCCCGAGGGGTTCGAGATCCTCAACGGAGAAACGCAATTCTGGACTGCGAGCCGGTGGTCGGAGGCCACCATGGCGTCCCCGAGCCGCATGCTCGTCGTCGCCGCGCGATTGAAGCCTGGTGTGACAATGCAGCAGGCGCAAGCCGAGATGAACGTGCTCGCCGGCAATCTCGCACGCGAGTTTCCGCAGACCAACAAAGGATGGGGCATTCATCTCGAGCCCGTATATGACGCGTACACGTGGCGGGCTCGCAGGCCGCTTCTGCTGCTGCAGGGTGTCGTCGCCCTCGTGCTCCTGATCGCGTGCGCGAACGTCATCGGGTTGCTCCTGGCCCGCGCTTCGACACGGCAGCAGGAATTCGCGATGCGGATGGCACTCGGCTCGAGCCGGGGGCGGCTCGTGCGGCAACTCTTCGCCGAAAGCGTGTTGCTGGCGTGTATCGGTTGCGTCTGCGGCGTCGCGCTCGCATTTGCCGGCCTGCGCGCATTCATGGCACAGAACCCGATGACGTGGTTGCCGCGAGCAGACGGCATCACCCTGGATGCAGGTGTGTTGACGTTCGCCGTCGTCGTATCAGCGGCAAGCAGCATCCTGTTCGGTTTGCTGCCATCGTGGACCGTGTCCCGACGCACGCCGACGCCGGCGATCAAGCGCACGACTGGCGTGGGTGGAGTGCCGCATCACCAACTGCGTGGTGCGCTCGTGTCCAGCCAGGTGGCGGTGGCCCTGGTTCTGCTCATTGCCGCTGGCTTGCTCGTCAACTCGATTGTCCGTCTCAGTTTGAACCGACCCGGCATCGATCCCACGAATTTGCTCGCGTTCCAGGTACGGCTGCCGTTGGGCGAGATGGTGACCCCCACCGGCAGGGACGCAGGCGGCTTCTTCACGATGAAGTTCAGTCCGCGTGTGAGCCAGATCTTCAGCCAGATTCAGGAACGGCTGTCCGCCGTTCCCGGCGTGCAGTCCGTCGCCGCGTCCGTTGTTGCGCCTGCGACCCCGGCACAATTCCAAATGAGTGTGTCGGCAATAGGGCAGCCGCAAGCCGCGGATCAGGGCAGCGAGCCAATCGGATGGTTTCCTGTCAGCCCCGATTACTTCCGGACACTTGGCGTTGCCGTGGTGCGCGGGCGCGAGTTCACCAAGAGCGACTCGCTGGCGTCGACGCAGGTTGCCGTCGTCAACGAAACGCTGGCCCGCAGGCTCTGGCCTGGCGAAGATCCCATCGGTCGAGAGATCACGATCGATTTCGTGAACGATCCACCGCGGCAGGTTGTTGGCGTCGTGGCCGACGTACGCGAGACGAGCCGGCAGCGCGACTTTGCGCCGCATGTGTTCGTGCCCGACGCGCAGTTGCCGTTGGCCTCCCGCGGATGGTTTCAATCGCCGCGCCTGACGATGACCTACCTGGTGCGTACGAGCACCGATCCGCAGCCACTGGTCGGCTCTCTCCGCTCGGCTGTCAGCGAGGTGTACCGCAGCCAGCCGATCTACGGCATCAAAATGATGGAAGACGCGATGGCGGAGCAGTTGGCATCGTGGGAGCAATACCTGATGCTCCTCGGTGCGTTCGCGGCCATCGCCGCTGTCCTCACCATCGTTGGCGTCTACGGCCTGGTCGCGTACGGTGTCGGACGACGGACGCAGGAGATCGGCATCCGCCGAGCGCTGGGGGCGAGTACGAGCGCCGTGCTGCGCCTGGTCCTCCGCCAAGGATTCATTCTGATCAGCATTGGCCTTGCTGTTGGTGTGACAGGCTCATTGGCGGTGACGCGAATCCTTCAAGGCTTGCTGTGGGGAGTGTCGCCGACCGATCCTCTCACCTTCGCCCTCGTGACTGTGAGCCTGGCCGCGGCCGCGCTGCTCGCCTGCTACGTGCCCGCGCGTCGCGCCCTGGGCATCAATCCGATTGCCGCTCTGCGAGTCGAATGAAGGTGACGTATGCGTGCATTGAAGACGTGTACGACCGGCAGTGTCATTCTCTTTTGGATATCCAGCATCACGCCGACCGATTTAGGGGCGCAGGCGCAACAATCAGGGACACAACAAATCGATCT
>Ga0075420_100001843_pt1 | contig 18102 bp, 21 predicted proteins | sample SoiMetdeltSBSDD4_FD_75296 | JGI IMG/M metagenome (GOLD analysis project Ga0075420, IMG submission 75296) | Bulk soil microbial communities from a Populus tree surrounding site in Tennessee, USA - Soil MetaG P. deltoides SBSDD4 | ecosystem: Environmental > Terrestrial > Soil > Tree plantation... | reverse complement strand
ACTTCGGGACTCCACCCGGATGCACCGGGTCTTCTGGGCCATCGCCCGGTTGGCCACGGCGTCGGGGTCCACGAGCAGGCGCTCCCGGTAACGCTCGTAGGCGGCCAGCGACTCGAAGTCGATCAGCGCCACGGCGTAGTTGTTGGCGCCCTCCTTGGGCACGTAGTAGCCGACCAGCGAACCGCCGCAGCGCTCGATGATCGGGGTCCAGTTGGTGGCGTAGGTCTCGAAGTCCTCGATGCGGTGCGGGTCGAGCTCGTACTGGATGACGCAGGTGATCATGGGGCCAGTGTGCGATCCCACCCGTTCGGTGGGGACCGAACCTTTCAGTCCGGATAACGCAACTACGTTGATCCCATGCGAGGACGTCGAGTGGCGAGATCGACAGCAATCGTCCTGTGCGTCGCGGCGCTGCTGGCGGCAGCGGCCTGCTCCAGCGGCGACGACGACGACGGCAAGAGCGCCGGCGGCGCCGCCTCGACGACGACGTCCACCACCTCCGAGGTCGGCCCGACCTCCACCGGCTCGTCCACCACCACCGAGGGCTGCACCGGCACCCCGCCGACCCCCACCCAGCCGGCCAGCACGGGCAACATCGTCGACGTCGACGGCGACGGCAAGCCGGACCGGGCGTGGCTCTCGTCGCCCGGCAACGGCATCCGGGAGATGGGCGTGCTGACCGCGGCCGGCGGCGGCGCCGAGGTGCGGGTCGACTCGGCCAGCCCGATCGCCATGCAACTGCTCGTCGCCGACGCCGACAACACCCCGCCTGTCGAGCTCTTCGTCAGCGACGGGCGGACCGTGCAGCTGTGGGCGTTCTCCGACTGCAAGCTGCAGCAGGTCAAGGACGGCAAGGGCCAGCCGTACCTGTTCGACCTGGGCTTCCGGGGCAACGGCACCGGGGTGGGGTGCATCGATGCCAACGGCGACGGCCAGCGGGACCTGGTGGGCCTCAACGCCCTCGACCGCTCCGACACCGAGGTCCAGTGGCGGCGCACGATCATCGAGCGGGTCGGGCTGCGGGCGGCGAACGGTGCCAGCGACGAGGGCACCTACAAGCTGCCCCAGGACCAGGCCAAGGCGGATCTCCTCTACACGGTGACCTGCGGCAACCTCGACATCCGCCGCGACGCGATCCGCCAGCCCGAGTAGTCCCGGGCCGGCGGATCGGTCGATGGACGGTGAGGATCAGCGGACCCCGGCGACCATGGCGCCGGTGCCGGCGCGCCAGGCGACACCTACCTCGGTGAAGCCCGCGTCGCGCAGCGCCTGCTCGTGCCAGGCCGCGGGCGGCGAGAACTCGGCGGCGTGGTCGCCGCCGAAGAACGCCCGCCGCTCGGCGACGGCATCGGCCAGCACCGGGTCGGCGGCCACGAGGTCCCACCAGCTGTCCCAGTCGGGCCGGCCGTCGGACCGCTTCTCGGCCCGCTGCCGATCCTCGATGCCGGCGACCGCCTCGCCCAGGCTGGGCAGTTCGGCGGGCGCCATCTCGTCGACGTTGGCGACGACGCCGCCGGGCCGCACGATGCCGGCCAGGTCGGCGTACAGCCGGCGCAGCGTGGGTTCCTGGAACCAGTGCAGCGCGGTGGCGGTGACCACAGCGTCGACCGGGATCTCGGGCAGCTGTCGCACCCAGTCGGGCCGGCCGAGGTCGGCGGGCACGATGCGGACCCGGGGCTCGTCGGCGAAGGTGGCCCGGGCGATGGCGAGCAGCGCCGGGTCGACGTCGACGGCGATCGACCGGGCGTCGGGCAGCCGCTCGAGCAGGCGGCGGGAGATCGAGCCGGTGCCGCAGGCGAGGTCGAGCACCAGCGGGCGGGGGCCGGCGAGGGCTTCGACCACGTCGAGCAGCGCCTGGATGCGCAGCTCACGGTCGGGCATGTAGCCCTCCTGCTGGCGGTCCCAAGACCACTGCCAGGCTTCCGACCAGGTCCGCTCCAGCGTCGGTTGCTGCGTCACAGTCACGATCCGTCCTCCGTTCGGTGTAAGGTTCTTGATCGGCGATTGATCATTACATTCGCACGAACCGGTAAGGACCGCAAGTGGATTTTGAGTCTTACGCAGAATTGGGCGTGGACCTGGTCTCTTCGGAGCCCGACGAGCTGGAGCCCGGCGACCCGCTGGCCTCGCTGGACGGGTTGCGGGGCTTCCTGGAGCAGCGCCAGGCCTGGCTCGTCGATCACGCCGTGGAGGCGGACCTCGCGCCGCTGCGGCGGTTGCGGAAGGACCTGCGGGTGGTGTTCGACGCCACCGCCGACGGTCGCTCGGCCGACGCGGTCGGGCAGCTCAACGACCTGCTGCAGCGGCACCGACCCCGGGCGAGCATCTCGGGCCACGACGACTCCGACTGGCACCTGCACGTCGCCGACATGAGCGACTCCGTCGCCGTGCAGGTCGCCGCCGACGCCGTCATGGGGCTCACCATGGTGTTCCTCGACCTGGGGGCCCGGCGGTTCGGGCAGTGCGCCGACCCCCGCTGCTCCGGGGTCTTCCTCGACACCTCTCGCAACCGGTCCCGGCGCTACTGCTCCGACCGGTGCGCCACCCGGGCCAACGTCGCCGCCCACCGCCTGCGGCACAAGGCCTGAGGCCCCCTAGCCTGCCGGCCATGGCTGACGCCGAGACCACCCCGACGCTCTACGAGTGGGCAGGCGGCCAGGACGCGCTCGAGCGGCTGTTCCAGCGGTTCTACGAGAACGTGCTCGACGACCCCCTGCTGGAACCGCTGTTCGCCCACATGGACAAGGACCACCCGAAGCACGTCGCCGCCTGGATCGGCGAGGTGTTCGGTGGGCCGAAGACCTACACCGAGCAGCTCGGCGGCTACGAGAGCATGCTCGCCCACCACCGCGACAAGGCCATCACCGAAGAGCAGCGCCGCCGCTGGGTCAGCCTGCTCCAGGACGCCGCTGACGAGGTCGGGCTCCCCGCCGACCCGGAGTTCCGCTCGGCGTTCGTGGCCTACATCGAGTGGGGCACGCGCATCGCGGCCGCCAACTCGCAGCCGGGCTCGACGCCGCCGCCCCACGCCCCCGTGCCCCAGTGGGGCTGGGGCGAGGCCCCGCCCTGGCAGGGCTGAGAGGACGACTCGCTACCCGGGTGGCGCCGGGATCCCGAAGGCGTGAAGGGTGCTGGTGACGTCGGGGGAGCCGTCGTTGTCGGTCTCGACCACGAAGACGTGGCCACTCGACACCGCCAGCTGGTCCGGCCCGGAGAACGAGCCGCTGACCGTCGCGAGCTCGGGGCAGGTGGCCCTCCCGCAGCCGCCGGCGGCGAAGGCGACAAGCGTGTAGGTGGTGGCGACATACACCACGTCGCCGGCCACGGCCGGCGCCACCGAGGCGTTGACCGCGGCGCTCCACGACGGCGGGCAGGTCGGCCGGCCGCAGCCCGCCGCGGGATAGGCCTCGAGGCTCGGCACGTCCGGGCCCGAGCCCGAGGCCCGCAGGCCGATGAGGTAGACGGTGTCGCGGCCGACCGCGAGCGCACCCAGGCGGGGCAACGTCGGCGAGGTGAAGTCGTGCTCGGCCCGCCACAGCTCGTCGCCGGTGACGGCGTCGAGCACCAGCAGCGTGGCGGTGCCCCGGTAGGGGTCGCTGGGGCGGGGCAGGTCGACGATGGTGTTGGGCACGTAGACCCGGCCGCCGCCGGCGACGATCTGGCCGAGCGGCACCGCGTGGGACGACACCGTCCACACCGGCGAGCAGACGCTCGCACCGCAGCCGGCGGCGGCGAAGGCCTGGATCTGGCCGCCCAGCCGGGCGTAGACGCGACCGTCGGCGATGGTCGGCTCGATCGTGGACTCGCCCGAATAGGTGTTCGACGTCCACCGCGTGGCCAGCGTCGCCCGGTCGAGCACCACCAGCCGGGACGTCGTGCGGAGGCGGCAGCGCTGGCTGTCGACGAACGCCACGATCGAGCCGGACGTGACGAACGCGGAGGTCGGGTAACCCACTGGCGTGGCGCCGACGTCCGCGCCGGTGCGCGGGTCGAGGCGGCGCAGGTCGGCGCAGGGCTCGGCGGCGCCTGGGTGGGGGAACCGGGTGACGCTGCCGACCACCAGCGCGTCTCGTGACGCGGCGACCGGCGTCGGCTCGGCGATGGTGGCGAAGCCGGGGAGGTCGGCGCGCCAGGCGGTCGCCCCCGTGGCGTTGTCGAGGGCCAGGACCTGGGCGGGCCCGCCGCCCCGGGTCGTGTAGGTGCGCCGGCCGTCGCTGATGGGCTCCGAAAGCGTCCCGGGCAGCGCGCGGGACCACTGCTGGCTCAGCCGGTCGACGGTGGCGGGGGTGAGGGTGCGCTCTTGCGGGTTGCCGCGCGTGTGCCCCGGCCCGTACCCCGGTTGCTGCCACCAACAACCGGGGAGCAAGAGAACGGCGACAACGAAAGCCGCCCGGCGCCTCCACACCATTCCATCCCCCAGAACCCGTGTGCCTGTCCGACGTTAGCCCCAGCAAAAACGGTGCTGCGCCTCGCCTGGTCAGAAGAGCGGGGGAAGGAAGGTCGTGGCGACCTCGTGGACGATCTCGATCAGCCCGTGACCGAAGCTCCAGATCCACTGCAACATGTCCGTCGTCTCCTTTGAGTGCCCGCTCGGGGCAATGGTCACGACGCGGAGCGTAGTTGCGGCGCTACGGGATCAGGTCGTGTCCGGCGTTGAAGAAGGCGATGATCTCGTCGACGGAGCCGAGCTCGGTGCTCGGCCGGCTGGCCCCGAAGGGGGCGTTCCAGAAGTCGCCCACCAGGTCGTCGGTGCGCCAGGGCCCGACATAGGCATAGGGCGTGATCGAGCCGGCGTCGCCCGGCGAGGCGCCGTAGTTGGCCTCGGCCAGGGTGATCGCCAGGTCGAAGTGCTCGGGCCACAGCTGGGCGATCGACGGCTCCTGGTCGAGGTGCGTGTCCCGGAAGGCGGTGAGCGCCGCGTCGGCCCGGGCGTACCAGTCGCCCAGCTGCCGGGCGGCCGCGTGGTCGAGCGTGAGTGGGACGTCCAGGTCCAGGGGCGTCGCGGGCGTGTAGACGTCGGCCGGCGCGCCCGGCGGGATTCCGGCGAAGTCCGCAGCCTGCCGCAGCGTCGTCAGCGGCGTGCGCCGGACGTCGGCGCCGGTGTCGAGGACCAGGTCGACGCCTTCGACCCGCAGCTGGCGGTCGGTGCCGCTGTCCGTGGGGAACCACGGTGTGCCGAACCCTCCCGGCGTGGCCCGGAGGCCGATCCGGCCGGTCGCTCGGTGGAGCGCCGCGGCCAGGACGTGCTCGGCGACGGCGTGCAGCGACTCGCGGGTTGCCTCGTAGGTCACGGGGTTCATCCGCACAAGATCGCGCTCGGACGGGGTATGCCGGTAACCATGAGCGAGTCGAAGCCGTTGGCCGAGTACCGGCGCAAGCGTGACTTCGAGGCGACGCCCGAACCGACCGGCGACGAGCCCGGCACTGACGGCGAGGAGCGGCGCTTCGTGGTCCACCAGCACGACGCGACCCGGCTCCACTGGGACCTGCGCCTCGAATCGGACGGGGTGCTGTGGTCGTTCGCCCTGCCCCGAGGCCTGCCGTGGGACCCCAAGCGCAACAACCTGGCGGTCCACACCGAGGACCACCCGGTTGAGTACCTCGATTTCGAGGGCGACATCCCGTCGGGCACCTACGGCGCCGGCCACATGTTCATCTGGGACGACGGCCACTACGACCTCGAGGAGGAAGAGGACGGGAAGCTGGTGGTCGTCCTCCACGGCGACCGCGGCCGGGCCGAGGGCCGCTACGCCCTGTTCCGCACCGGCAAGGGGCCGGCCAACGAGCGCGATTGGATGATCCACCGGATGGACCCGCCGGTCGACCCCGACCGGCGCTGGCCGCCCGAGTTCGTCGAGCCGATGGTGGCCACGCCGGGCGAGCCGGTGAGCGGCGACGACTGGGCGTGGGAGGTGCGGCTGTCGGGCCTGCGGGTCATGACGACGCTGTTGGCCGGCATGGTGCGGGTGCACGACGCCAAGGGCAACGACATCAGCGACCGCTTCGCCGACGTCCGGCGCATCGGCCGGGCGACCGGCTCGGTGGAGGCGGTGCTCGACGGGATGCTCGTCGGCGAGCCCGACCACCTGGCCAAGCGGTTCAAGAACCGGCCGATGCCGGCCTCCCGCGCCGCGACGAGCGCGCCGGTGACGCTGGTGGCGTTCGACCTGGTCTGGCTGGACGGCCATCCCCGCTGGGAGCTCCCGTGGGACCAGCGCCGCTCCGACCTGGAGGCGCTGGAGCTGGACGGTCCGGCGTGGTCGATGTCGACCGCGCACCGGGGCGACGGCCTGGCCCTGGTCGAGGCCGCCGGCCAGCACGGGGTGGAGGGCCTCGTCGGCAAGCGGCTCGACTCGCCCTACCGGCCCGGCGCCACCAGCCGTGACTGGATCGACGTCGACCTCCGCACCCCGGAGTCCTCGTGAGAGGTCCCGGGTGCGGAGGTCGAGAGCGATCCTTCAGGCGCTAGGCGCTCGAGTGCCTAGCGGTGAGTAAGCGCCTAGCGCCTGAAGGCGTCCTTGGTTTTCTCGCCGGCTTGCTTGACCTTGCCCTTGGCTTGGTCGCTCTTGCCCTTGGCCTGGAGGCGCTTGTTGTCAGTGGCCCTCCCGGCCGCTTCCTTGACCTTGCCCTTGGCCTGCTGCACGGCGTTCTTGGCCTTGTCCACTGTCCCCATGGGGGTCCTTTCCTTCTCGCTAGACCCTGCTGCCTCGCAGCAGCATCAACACGATCACGATGGCCAGGATCACGACGACGGTGCCGAGTCCGATGTACATGTGGGCCTCCCCTTCTTCGAATGGCTACTTCGGCGCCTACCCCACGCTTCGTCGATCCATTCGAAGCGGCCGTGCGGCGAGGGTCACGGGTTCCCGGCCCGTGGGATGGGTATTGGGCCCTCCTGCCGATCGACGCGGAGGATGGTGTGGTGCCTCAACTCGAACCGACCGACGACCGGGTGGCGGATCCCGACCAGGAAGCCCTCGACCAGGAAGAACCCCTGCTCGACGACGACCGGCCGGTGCCCGAGGACGTCAACGAGCTGATCCCCGACGACGAGCGCGGGGAAGATCACGGCGCCTAGGTCATCACCTGGGTCATGGCCTAGGCGCTCGGGGATTCCGGGCGTAGGGTCACCCGTGGCGGGCACGCACAGTGAGGAGTGCGTCATGTTCATCCAGGTCATCTCCGGTCATACCTCTGACCCGGCCGGGGTCATGCAAGCGGTCGATCGCTGGCAGCAGGAGGTGCGGCCGGGCGCCATCGGGTTCCTCGGCGAAACCAGCGGGGTCACCCAGGATGGCGACTTCATCTGCCTCGCCCGCTTCGAGTCGGTCGAGGCGGCCCGAGTCAACAGCGATCGGCCCGAGCAGTCGGCCTGGTGGGAAGCCACCAAGGACCTGTTCGACGGCCCGGTCACGTTCCACGACTGCACCGAGGTCGACCTGTACCACGGAGGCGGCACCGACGACGCCGGCTTCGTCCAGGTCATGCAGGGCCACGCCGACCCCGATCAGATGCACCGGCTCGACGACCGGGTCGAGGACGAGCTGCCCCGGTGGCGTCCCGACCTGCTGGGCTCGGTGCGGGCCTGGCACGGCGACGGCCCCGGCGACTACACCGAGGCGGCCTACTTCACCAACGAGGCCGAGGCCCGGACCGGCGAGGCCCAGCCCCCGCCTCCGGAGGTCGAGGCCGAGATGCAGGAGTGGTCGGACCTCATGGCCGACGTCACCTACTACGACCTGACCAACCCCCAGTTCGTGAGCTGAGCTCCCGAGCCCAACCGCTGAACGACCCCGCCGGTGGGTACGCGATCGGTATGAAGGCTGTCGTCGACGTCGCCGAAGTCGAGAAGCTGCTCGCCGGTGGGGCCCAGATCGTCGAGGTGCTGCCCCGGGCCGAGTACGAGGAGATGCACCTGCCCGGAGCGCGCTCGATCCCGTTGGCCGAGCTGCCCGCCCGGGCCGACGAGTTGCTCCGGGATCGCCCGGTCGTCGTCTACTGCTGGGACTACCAGTGCGACCTGTCCCCGCGGGCGGCCGCCTGGCTGGTGCAGCTCGGGTTCTCCGAGGTCTATGACTTCGTGGCCGGCAAGGTGGCGTGGATGGCGTCGGGCCTGCCGACCGAAGGCACTTCGCCCGACACGTCACGGGCGGGCTACCTGGCCGGCGAGGCCGCGACCTGCGACCTGGACGACGACCTCGCGTCGGTCATCGACCGGGTGCGCTCGGAGGGCGTGGTCGTCGTGGTCGACGGCAACGGCGTGGTGCTGGGCGCCGTGCGCCGGTCGGCGCTGGAGCTGCCGCCCGACAGCGTGGTCGCTGACGTCATGCGGGCCGCGCCCCGGACCATCCGGCCCGACATCAGCGCCGAGGACGTTCGCAAGATCTTCAAGGGCAGCAAGACCGACACCGTCATCGTCTCGACGCTCTCGGGCGAGCTGCTCGGCGTTATTCACCGTCAGGACGTCATGCCGGCCCGGTAAGGTCGACGCCGTGCGCAGCTGAACCTCCACCCGCAGATGACCTGTAGGGCCCACCGGGTCCGTGTCGTTGCTCGATCTTTTCGTGGAGGTTCTTCTTTGGCCGATTCCCTCGTCTCGCTGGTGGCCCGCGGCATCTCGCTGTCGTTCGGGCCGACCGTCGTCCTCGAGGACGTCGACCTCACCGTCGGGCCGGGCGCCCGGGTGGGTGTCGTCGCGCCCAACGGCACCGGCAAGTCGACGCTGCTCAAGGTGCTCGCGGGGTTGCTGACGCCCGACGCGGGTTCAGTCGCGCTGGCGCCACCCACCGCCACCGTCGGCTACCTGCCGCAGGAGCCCGAGCGCCGGCCCGGCGAGACCGGGCGGGCCGCGCTGGCGCGGCGAACCGGCGTCACCGCGGCATCGGCGGCGCTCGACACGGCCACCGCGGAACTGGCCGAGGGGGTCGCCGGCTCCGACGACCGCTACGCAGCCGCGCTCGACCGCTGGCTGCGGCTCGGCGGGGCAGACCTCGACGCCCGGGCCGCGACCGTCGCCGCCGACCTCGGGCTGGCGGCCGCGGCGCTCGACCAGGACACGTCCACGCTGTCGGGCGGGCAGGCGGCCCGGATCTCGCTGGCGAGCATCCTGCTGTCGCAGCACGACGTCCTGCTGCTCGACGAGCCCACCAACGACCTCGACTTCGAGGGGTTGGCGCGGCTGGAGCGCTTCGTGGCGTCGGCGCCGGCGGCGATCGTGCTGGTGTCGCACGACCGGGCGTTCCTGGCCCGAACGATCACCTCGGTGCTAGAGCTGGACGAGCACAGCCGCACCGGCACCCTCTACAACGGCGGGTGGGAGGCGTTCCTCGAAGAGAAGGCCACCGCCCGGCGCCACGCCGAGGAGGCGTTCGACGAGTACCGGCGCACCCGGCAGGACCTGCAGGACCGGGTGCGGCGGCAGCGGCAGTGGTCGGTGGCGGGGGTGCGCAAGGAGACCGAGCGGCCCCGGGACAACGACAAGGCCCAGCGGGACTTCCGCATCAACCGGACCGAGAAGCAGGCCGGCAAGGTCAAGATCACCGAGAAGGCGCTGGAGCGGCTGGACGCGGTCGACAAGCCGTGGGAAGGGTGGCAACTGCGCCTCGACATCGCGGCCGCGCCCCGGAGCGGCGACGTGGTGGCCCGGCTCGCTGGTGCGGTCGTGGCCCGGGGCTCGTTCCGGTTGGGGCCTGTCGACCTGGACGTTCGCTGGGGCGACCGGGTGGCGATCCTCGGACCCAACGGCAGCGGCAAGACGACGTTGCTGGGTGCGCTGTTGGGGCGGTTGCCGCTGGAGGCGGGGTCGCAGTACCTCGGGCCGGGCGTGGTGGTGGGTGAGATCGACCAGGCTCGGGCCCGGCTGGTGGATGACCCGCCGTTCCTCGAGTCCTTCGGGTCCGCCACCACCGGCTCGCTGCTCGAGTCCTTCGAGGCGGCCAGCGGTCTGGTGCGGCAGCAGGCCCGGTCGCTGCTGGCGAAGTTCGGGTTGTCGGCCGAGCACGTGCTGCGGCCGGTGTCGTCGCTGTCACCGGGGGAGCGGACCCGGGCGGTGCTGGCGACGCTGATGGCTCAGGGCGTCAACTGCCTGGTGCTCGACGAGCCGACCAACCACCTCGACATCGCCGCCATCGAGCAGCTGGAGCAGGCCCTCGGCACCTGGGAGGGCACGTTGCTCCTGGTGACCCACGACCGGGCGTTCCTCGACGCGGTCGACACGACCATGACCGTCGACCTCACGCCTTCTTCGGCTGCGTCGCCGCGTAGCTGAGGCCCCGGGCGACCCAGCGGCGGAGGTCGGCGTCGGTCGCGGTGCCTCGTGGGTCGATGCTGACGAAGCCCTTCGTCGCCCGCGTCCCCACGAGCTTGGGGCGGGCGTGGGGCTCGGCGACCGCTTCTTCGTAGCCGGCCTTGCCGACCCGGACGAACAGGCCGGTGGCGTCGACGCCGACGACCATGACGCCGTCCTTCAGGAACCCCAGGCCGCCGCCCACGACCTGCTTCTCGACGATGCCGGCCGTCCCGGTCTTGCCGGCCCCAGCGTCCCCGTCCTCGGCGTCCTCGGCGGCCTTGGGGGCCTCGTCCGCCCCGGCCTCGGCAGTTGTCGCATCGGCGGCTGCGGCCTCGGCGGCGAGGGCCTGGCGGACCCGGTCGGCGAGGGCTTCGTCGTAGGGCATCAGAGCAGGGCGGCGCTGAGCTGGTCGGCGATCCAGCGACCGTAGCGGCGGTTCGACCAGCCCCGCTGGACGACCAGCAGGTCCCAGAGCTCGACCGAGTTGTGGGTCCACAGGACGTCCCGGGCCTCGGTGGCGGTGATGTCGTCCCGCAGGCAGCCGCACTCGTGCAGGTGCTGGGCGAACATCGTCATGCCGGTCAGGCGCTCGGCCTGGAGCTCGGCCCAGAGGTCGGCGGCCCCGGGGTCGGTGGCGGCCGCGGCCCGCACGACGAGGAGGATCGGGCCGGTGGGCGGCAACGACCGGGTGAGGTGCTCGCCGTAGATGTGGAGCTTCCTGCGGGGGTCGGGCTCGGCGTTGATCCGCTGCACGAAGTCCCGCTCGACGATCGGCACCGGCTCGTCGTCGCCCGCGATGGCCACGTCGAAGACCGCCTTGACCAGGCCGGGCTTGTTGCCGAAGGCCTTGTAGACGGTCTCGACCGACACCCCGGCGTCGGCGGCGACGGCGGCGATGGTCGTGGCCGCGTAGCCCTCGTCTACGAACCGGTCCTTGGCCGCGGCGAGGACGGCCCGCCGGGTCTGGCGGGCCTGCTCCTGCCGGCGGGAGGAGTTGTAGCTCCGGCGGCGCTTTTGGGGGTTGACAGGTCGGTTCATCGGATACAGAGTGTTGTATCAGATACAGATGCTTGTACTCAAAAGGAGCAGTGCCATGACCTACGCCTTCGTCCAGGACGCCCCGGCCAACCGGGCCATCTACGAGGAGATCCGGACCGGCCTCGGCGACGAGACCCCGCCCGGGCTCATCAGCCACGTCGTCATCGAGCGGGAGGACGGCCTCCGCTACATCGACGTCTGGGAGACCGAGGCGGACTGGCAGCGGTTCCGTGAGGAGCGGCTCGAGCCGGTTCTCGCCAAGGTCCTCGCCGATCACGGCATCCCGTTCGACCCCAACGAGGTGGTCAGGGACGAGGTCACGGTCATCGACACCTGGTTTGGGTAAACCGGGTAGAGACTGCACCCAAGGGGGTGCGCTGATGGGCATGATCGAGACGTTGCGGTCGGTGCTGCAGTTCCGGCCGATCGAGTGGGACCCCGTGGCCCGGCGGCTGGCTCGGGCGGCATCGGTGAGCGACTTGCGGGAGATCGCCCGACGCCGGCTGCCCCACGGGGTGTTCGACTACATCGACGGCGCGGCCGAGGACGAGCGAACGCTGGCTGCCAACAGTGACGACTTCGGTCGCATCGGCTTCCGGCCGCGGGTGCTGCGGGACGTGTCGTCCGTCGATCCGTCGACCACGCTGCTCGGGCGGTCATTGCCTCTGCCGTTGGTGCTGTCGCCGACGGGGTTCAGCCGCATCGCCGACCCCGAGGGTGAGGTGGCGGTCGCCCGGTCGGCCGCGAAGGCGAAGTTGCCGTACACGCTGTCGACGCTGGCCACCCGGTCGATCGAGGAGGTCGGAGCCGCCTCGGACGGGCCCAAGTGGTTCCAGGTCTACGTGTGGAAGGACCGGGGCCTCGTCAAGGAGATGATCCAGCGGGCCGAGACCGCGGGGTTCGAGGCGCTGGTGCTCACCGTCGACACCGCGGTGCTGGGCAAGCGGGAGCGGGACGTGCGACGGGGGTTCTCGCTGCCGCCGAAGATCGGGCTGTCGACGCTGGTCGACGGAGCGCTGCACCCGACGTGGACGTGGGCGTTCGTGCGGGCCGAGCCGATCAAGTTCGCCAACGTGGTCCAGGGGGCGGTGGGCGACGGGAGCGATGCCGTGTCGCTGGCGGAGTACGTGAGCTCGCAGTTCGACGCCAGCCTGTCGTGGTCCGACCTCGACTGGATGCGGGACGTGTGGCGGGGGCCGATCGTGGTGAAGGGCATCCAGACGGTGGACGACGCCCGGCTGGCTGCCGACGCCGGGGCCGCGGCCGTCGCGCTGTCGAACCACGGGGGCCGGCAGCTGGACACCGCGCCGTCGCCGATCTCGCTGGTGGAGCCGGTGGTGCAGGCGGTCGGCGATCGGGTGCCCGTGCTGTGCGACGGTGGCGTGCGCCGGGGAAGCGACATCGTCAAGGCCGTGGCGCTGGGGGCGACGGCGTGCATGGCCGGCCGGGCGTACCTGTACGGCCTGGGGGCGGGCGGGGAGCGGGGCGTCGACTTCGCTCTGTCGTTGCTGGCTGCTGACGTCCGCCGGACGATGGCGCTGGTCGGCGCGGCCACGCTCGCCGACGTGACCCGCGAGATGGTCAGCCTGCCAGCAGACGGGTGAGGCCGGTCGCCCCGGCGGCGACGGCGACGACGACAACGAAGGGCGCCCGCCGCCAGAGAGCGATGGCCGCCGCGGCGACGCCGACGAGCCGGGCGTCGATCGTGAGGTGTCTGTCCTGCGTGACGGTGCTGACAGCCACCAGCGCCGCGAGCATGGCCGCCGGCAACAGCTGCGACGCCCGCTGCAGCGCCCCCGGCAGCTCCCGATCCCCCAACGCCATGGGCCCCGCCGCCTTCAGCCCATAGGTCCCGAGCGCCAAGGCCACCAACACCACCGTCGCCGTCACGTTCCCCCTCCCGCTGCCCCTGCGGACCTGGCCGGGAGACGAGGAGCAAGCTCCCCGTCTCCCGGCCAGGTCCGAGGAAGGGGCGCCATCACCCGACCTCCGGCCAGGTCACCGGCCGGCGAGGCTCGCCATCACCACCGCCGGCGCCCCGCCTTTCGGCGGCGTTGGTGCCCTGGCCCTCGAAGCCGTTAGCACCGCGGTGGTCGGTGTCCCGCCCGTCGGTGGCTCCGCCACCCCGGCCGTCGTCGCCCTGGCCGTCGTCGCCACCCCGGCCATCCCGGCGGTCGCCACCCCGGCCGGCGCCAGCGCCTCGGCCGTCGGGGGCTTCGCCGCCTCGGGCCGGGGGCTTGGGGGTGGAGTGCCAGGCGGCGAGGATGCCTAGGGCGGAGGCGACCACGGGGATGCCGGGGGGTGCGATCGGGTCCAGGGCGAGGGCGAGGAGGGCGCCGGCGAGGGCGGCGCGGCGTTGGGGGTGGTCGGCGAGGCGGGGCCACAGCAACGCCAGGAACGCGGCGGGGATGGCGGCGTCGATGCCCAGGGACGACACCAGGTCGCCGGCCGACGACAGGCCGGCGGCACCCACCAGGGTGCTCACGTTCCACGCCACGAACAGGGTGATCCCGCAGAACCGGTAGGCGTAGCGCTGCGCCGCCCGCGACGCCTGGGCCGACCCCACGGCCGTCGTCTCGTCGATCATCAACTGCGACAGCGCCGCCCGACGCCACCGAGGCCCGGCGAGCGCCGGCGCCATCACCACCCCGAACGCCAGCGACCGCAGGTTGAGCAGCAGCCCGGCAGCGACCGCAGCGGCCACCGAGCCGCCGTTGCCGATGATCGTCACCGCCGCGAACTGGGCGCTCCCCGTGAACACCAGCAGCGAGAACGCCGACGTCTGCCACACCGCCAGCCCGGCCTCCGTGGCCGTCACCCCGAAGGCCACCCCGAACGGCATGACCGCCAGCGCGATCGACAGGGACTGCCGCAGGACCGCCCGCCGGAGCGCCGGCTCGATGCCCGTCGTTGGAGTAGTCTGTTCGATGTGTCGGACGATGCGTCCACTGTATCGAACGCCCCGCAGCCTGTGCAGGTGGTTTCCCTCGTGGCCGCCAACGTCCGTCGATTGCGGGAGCGGGCCGGTCTGTCGCTCCGCGAGCTGGCGACCCGGGCGGCCATCAGCACGTCGACCCTGTCCACCATCGAATCGGGCGGCGGCAACCCCGGCGTCGAGACGCTGGTCAGCATCAGCAGCGCCCTCGGCGTGCCGTTCAGCGAGCTGGTCATGGCCCACGAGCCCGACGTCCACGTCCAGCGGGCCAACGAGGGCCCGGTCGTCGAGGCGGCGTCGGCCCCGTTCACCAGCCGCCTGCTGCTCGCGGCCAGCGGGCGCAGCGTCACCGAGGTCTACGAGGCCACCATGGAGCCGCCCGAGATCTACCGGGCCGAGTCCCACACCGTCGGTGCCACCGAGTCGGTCATCGTGGTCGCCGGCGGCATGCGGGTCGGACCGACCGGGGCCGAGGTCGAGATCGGCCCGGGGGATCGCGCGACGTTCGCCGCCGACCAGCCCCACACCTACCAGGCGCTCGCCCGGGGCACCCGCATGGTCCTGGTGATGAGCTACCGCTGACGCCGCGATCGGCGGGGGGTCGCCAGAATGACGGCCGTATGTGGGTCCTCCACGTCGACCTGGACGAGTTCCTGGCCGCGGTCGAGATGCAGCGCCGGCCCGAGCTGCGGGGCAAGCCGGTCGTGGTCGGCGGCGCCGGGGACCCGACGCAGCGGGCGGTCGTCGCCACTGCGTCGTACGAGGCCAGAGCGTTCGGCATCCACTCCGGGATGCCCATGCGCACCGCCGCCAAGCTCTGCCCCGACGCCGTCTTCCTCGCCAACGACAAGCCCACCTACGAGGCCGTGTCCGAGGAGGTCATGGCCACCTTGCGGGAGCTCCCGGTGGTGGTCGAGGTGCTGGGCTGGGACGAGGCGTTCCTCGCCCCGACCGGACCCGCCGCCGACACCACCCGCCCCGAGCAGCTCGCCACCCAGGTCCAGCGGGCGGTGCAGGAGCACCATGGGCTGGTGTGCTCGGTCGGCATCGGGGACAACCGGCTGCGGGCCAAGGTCGCGACCGGGTTCGCCAAGCCGGCCGGCGTCTACCGGCTGACCGAGGCGACCTGGTTCGACGTCATGGGGGCACGGCCGACCGACGCGCTGTGGGGCGTCGGCGCCAAGACCGCCCGCAAGCTGACCGAGATGGGCATCGAGACGGTGGCGCAGCTCGCCGAGACCGACCACAAGGTGCTCGCCCGCCGCTTCGGGCCGACGATGGGGCCCTGGTTCAAGATGCTGGCGCTGGGCATCGGCGGCACCGAGGTGACCGCGGACCCCTACGTGCCCAAGTCCCGGAGCAGGGAGGTCACGTTCCAACGCAACATCAGCGACCCGGTCGAGCTGGCGGACCAGCTGGTGCTCCTGTCCCGGCAGGTGGCGGACGACGTGGCGTCCGAGGGCCGGGACGTCGCCCGGGTGGGGGTCAAGGTGCGGTACGCGCCGTTCTTCACCCAGACCCGATCGATCACGCTGCCGGCGGTCACGCGGGACGCGGCGGTGCTCGAGGACGCCGCCCGCCAGGTGTTGGCGCTGTTCGAGCTGGGCTCGGAGGGACCGGTCAGGCCGATCCGGCTGCTCGGCGTGCGGGCCGAGTTCGTCAGCGACTAGCGACTGAAGACCACCTCGCCGCCGACGATCGTGGTGGTGACCGGGGCGAGCCCCGGGTCGTCGGCGTCGAGCGCGGCGTACACGTCGGCGAGCGGCCGGTCGAGGATGCACAGGTCGGCGGGCTGGCCGGGCACGACGCGGCGGGGGGTCCCGGGACCGTCGGCCTCGCCGAGGAAGAGGCTGAGCGCGGTCGCCGCGTCGACCCGTTCGTCGGGTCCGACGACCTGGCCGGATGCCGTGCGGCGGTGGACCGCGGCCCGCATCGCGGCCCAGGGGTCGGGCGCGCCGAAAGGGGCGTCGGTGCTGGCCGCGACCGGGATGCCGGCGGCCCGGAGGCTCGCGCAGGGATAGAGGTGGGGCCGATCGTCGGGGTCGACGTCGGTGAGCCAGGCGTCGCCGCGCTCGGCGACGAAGTTCGGCTGGGTCACGACGGTCACGCCGAGCCGGCGGAGGTCGGGGAACAGGTCGGGCGGGATGACGCCGCCGTGCTCGATGCGGTCGCCCCGGCGCCAGCCGTCGTCGGCGTCGGTCAGCGCGGCCGTGGTGACGACGATCTGAAGCCGGGTCACGCAGTGGACGGCGACCGGGTCGCCGGCGTCGTGGGCTGCCCGGAACCAGGTGGTGAGGTCGTCGAGTGGCGGGAGGGTGGCGTCGTCGAGGATGAGCTTCCGGGGAACGCCGACCTGGGGATACGGGCTGCTCATCAGCGTGAGCCGCTGGGGGAGGTCGGCGGCGATAAGCCGGTCGACGTCGGCCGGGGTGCGGGAAGGGTCGGCGTCCGTGAAGGCGACGATTCCGGCCGCGGCGGCCCGCCGCCCGACCTCGCCGAAGTCGAGCGGGGCAGGCGGGATGCGGTCGGCGAGCCACCGATCCCGGCGCCAGAGACGACCGGTCCCATGGGTGTTGCGGGCGCCGACGCGGTCGAGGGCGGCGGTGTTGAGGACCCAGAGGGTGCCGCTCCGGTGCTGCACCCGGACGGGTCGGTCGAGGACGATGGCGTCGAGCCGGAGCCGGTCGAGCGACCCGGCGACCGACTCGTGGTACCCAACCGCCCTGATCCAGCCGTCCCCGTGGGCGTCGCGGAGCCGCCGGGCGAAGCTGTCGGCGCTCAGGGGCGGCCCGACATCGACCGAGGCGAGGGCCGCCGCCATGGCCCGGAGGTGCACGTGGTGGTCGTGCAGCCCCGGTATGACCGCGCCACCCCCGGCGTCGAGGACCTCCTCCCCGGGCAGCGGGCTGAGCGCCCCCGCCGCCAGGATCCGGGTGTGGTCGAGCCGGATGCTCGTCCCGCCGTCGACGTTGACGATCAGCACAGCACCGTCCCGGCTGCGTCAGCCATGACGACCTCGGCCAGGTGGCCGCCACCCTGGGCTTGGGACGTGAGGGCGGCGATGGCGGCGTAGAGGCCGGTGACGGGATCAGCGATGGCGTCGGCGCAGAAGACCGGTTCGCCGCCGTCGTCGTAGGCGACCAGGCTGGCGGCCACGGCGGCATCGTCGCCAAAGGCGACCCGGGGGCTCGACCGGCCGTAGCCGGTGATCGACACCCACGTCACCCCGGGCCGGCTGGCGACCACGGCCGCGGCGTCGATGCCCAGCTGGGCCAGCGCCCGGGGCCGGGACGACTCGATGATCACGTCGGCCTGCGCCACCACGTCGGCGAGCGCCGCCCGGCCTGCCACCGTCCCGAAGTCGAGCGTGACCGACTCGTGCCCGTGGTGCAGCCACTCGAAGAACTGCGGATCGCCCCGGCGAGCGCCGTCGGGCCGCCGGGTGTCCTCGACCTTGAAGACCTTGTACCCCGCCCGCCCGAGCAGGTGGCCGCAGAGGGGCCCCGCCCACATCGCCGACAGGTCGACGACCACCCGCCCGGCCGCCCCCGCCTCCCCGTGACGATGGAGGACGAACGGCTCGGAAGTCTTGGGCCGAGTGGGGAGCACCGCAGCGGGGATCGACAAGAGGGTTGCCCGGTCGACCAACGCAGCGCCGGGCATCTTGGCGAGCAGGCGGGTCGTAGCGGCCCACGGGTCACCGTCGACGGGGTGTTCGAACAGGGCGGGGAGGGAGTCGATGTCGGTCGGGCGGGGGAGGTTGAGGGCGGCCCAGCCGTCGGCGGTGGGGAGCAGGCGGCACGTTCCGTTGGCGGACGTCCGGCCCCGGCGGGTGAAGCCC
>Ga0075420_100001842_pt1 | contig 18104 bp, 17 predicted proteins | sample SoiMetdeltSBSDD4_FD_75296 | JGI IMG/M metagenome (GOLD analysis project Ga0075420, IMG submission 75296) | Bulk soil microbial communities from a Populus tree surrounding site in Tennessee, USA - Soil MetaG P. deltoides SBSDD4 | ecosystem: Environmental > Terrestrial > Soil > Tree plantation... | reverse complement strand
GATCGAACCACGAGGCGTACGCCGGTGCCTCGTCGGCGCGCTCCGCGTCCCGGAACTGCACGCCGAGGGCGATCCCGTCGATGACCGTGGCGCCGTTGGCAGCGAACACCATGTCGGGCAGGCCGGGCACCGGCTCGATCGCGTGCACCTCGTGACCCAGCTCGAGGTACGTCGCCCGCAACGCCTCCCACTGCGCGACCGCAAGCGCCGGGTCGACCGGGGCGCTAGGGTCCATCCAGGGGTTGATGACGTAGTCGACGGCGAAATACGTCGGGCGGCACATCAGGTACTGCCGCGTGGTCGGCTTTCGCATGCTCGCCACGGTAGCCAGCGGGCCGGCGACCGACCATCGTGGAAGATTGCTTGCTGGGCCGCGTTCGTTGCGTCCATCGCGGCGCTGGTGGTGATTTGTTGCGCGTGCTAGGTCTCGACCTTGGCTCATCGTCGGTACGGGCCCTGGTCATGGACGCCGGGACGATGGATCCGGTACCGGGGCTCCTGGCCCGACGCGAGGTGCGGTTGGTACAGGGTCCGGACGGTTCGGCTGAGTTCGACGCCGACGACTACCTGGCCGCCGTCGTGTCCTGTGTGGACGAACTGTCCGGGGCGCTGGACGGCGTGGGCCTCGTCGCCACCGCCGCGCAGTGGCACTCGTTGCTGGGCGTGACCACTACCGGGAAGCCGATCGGTCCCGGACTGTCCTGGTTGGACACCCGGCCCGTTCGGATCGGCAGCGGGCCGGCGGACCCGGCGGCGTTCCATACCCGTACCGGCGCCTGGTGGCACCCGTTCTACTGGCCGGTGCGGCTGCGCTGGCTGCTGTCCCGCGGCGTGACCGCCGAGCGTTGGCTGGGCCTGCCGGAGTACGTGACACTCCGGCTACTCGGCACCGGCGAGGCGAGCGTGTCCTCCGCCTCCGGTACCGGCGCCCTCGACACCGTCCACTGTGGATGGGATCCGGAGGCGGTGGCGCTGGCCGGCGTACCGCTGGACTCGTTGCCGGGGTTGCTCCCGGACGGCTGGACGGGCCGGCTCGTGCCGGAGTACGCGCGCCGCTGGCCCTCGCTGGCGAGCGCGGACTGGACCGCCCCGCTCGGCGACGGGGCGGCGAGCGCGATCGGCAGCGGTTGCCCCCGACCCGACCGGGTGTCGATCACCGTGGGCACGTCGGCCGCGGTACGGGTGGTCGTTCCCGGCGCTCCGGAACCCGGGCCGGCGGTGTGGCGGTACCGCGTGGACACTCGGAGCAGCCTGCTGGGCGTGGCGTACTCGGCCGGGGGAGCGCTGTACGAGTGGCTGAACCGGGTTCTGCCGCCCGGCGCGGCCGATGTGGCGGATCGGGTACCGGGCGACCACGGGCTGGTGGTGCTGCCGTACCTCGCCGGCCACCGGCCCCCACACGAACTGCGGGGCCAGGGCGGTACCGTGCACGGCCTGCGCCTGTCTACGACGTCCGGGGACGTGGCTGCCGCGGTACTAGAAGGGTTGTGTCACGAGATCGCCGACGGCGTGGCCGCGGTGGCGCCGGAAGCTCAGCCGATCCTCGGCGGCGGTGCGGTCGCCGCGTCGCCATGGCTGGCGCGGCGGTTGGCCGCGGCCCTCCCGCCCGGCACACGGCTCGTGACCACCGCCGAGGTCAGCGCGCGGGGAGCGGCGATGGTGGCCACCGGCCGGTACCCCGATCCGCCGCTGGTCCCCGTCGAGCAGACCGATGCCGAGCGCGCCGCAATGGCCGCGGCGGGTGAACTCCACCGGGCACTCCGATCACGGCTAATCTGAGTTAACTCAGGCGCCTGGACCTCCGGTCGGCGCAGATCCAGTCCAAGAAACTATGGTGACGCGGTGCGATTCGGACTGTTGGGTACCGGTTACTGGGCGACGGAGGCACACGGTGCGGCGCTGTTGGCGCACCCGGAGGCGGAGCTCGTCGCGGTGTGGGGCCGGGACCCCGCGAAGGCCACGGCGCTTGCGGAACGGCTGGGCGTGCGGGCGTGTGCCGACGTCGACAGCCTGCTGTCCGATGTGGACGCCGTGGCGATCGCGCTGCCGCCCGACATCCAGGCCGATCTCGCGGTCCGAGCGGCGAAAGCGGGTCGGCACCTGTTCCTCGACAAGCCGCTCGCACTGTCCACAGCGGACGCCGATCGGGTCGTGGCGGCGGTGTCGGCGGCCGGCGTGGCGTCGATCGTGTTCTTCACCAACCGGTTCTACGCCAACGTCGCGGCGTTCCTGAATGATGCCGCCGCGGTCGGGGACTGGGACGGCGCGCGGGCGACCGTGTTCGGCTCGATCTTCCAGCCCGGCAACCCGTTCGGCGGCTCGCAGTGGCGGCGGGAGAAGGGCGGGCTGTGGGACGTGGGTCCGCATGCCCTGTCGATCGTCCTGCCGGTGCTCGGCCCGGTAGCCGCGGTGACCGCGATCGACGGCCCGCACGACACCACGCACGTGCTGGTGAAGCATCGCGGCGGCGCGGTCACCACGATGGCGCTGACCGTCGACTCGCCGGTGATGATCTCGTCGAGCGAGTACCTCTTCTACGGCGGTGCGGGCTTCGCCGCCGCGCCGGCCGGCGACGCCACGGCGGTCCAGGCGGCCTGCTGGGCGATCGGTCAGCTGATGGACGCGGTACGCGAGGGCAGGCCCGATCACCCGTGCGACGCGCGGTTCGGCCGGGACGTGGTCGAGATCCTCGCGGCGGCGGATACCGCTCGGCAAACTGGAACCATTCAACTGCTACCGGGGTCTTAGGGGCTATTCGCTGCCCGACAGGACTATCGATACATTGGCCTGTATCGAAGAATGGGGCGGGCGCCCGCTCTCTTACCCCGCTATCGAGCAGGGAAGGTTCACTATGCGCACATTCCCCGTTGCGCGAGCACTCGCCGCGCTCGCCGTCATCGCCGCCGGTGTCGCGATCCTGCCGGGCTCGCTGGCCGGCGCATCGGCCACCACCGACGACTTCCCCTCCGCGCGCGCCACCATCAAGAACGCCAGCGGCACCACCCTCGGCACAGTGGTCATCCAGTCCATCGGCAACGGCAAACTCGCCATCGCCGGGCAGCTCTCCGGACTCACCGAGGGCTTCCACGGGTTCCACATCCACGCCATCGGCACCTGCACCCCGCCGGATTTCGTTAGCGCAGGCGGGCACCTCAACCCCGCTGGTGTGAGCCACGGCGACCACGCCGGCGACATGCCGTCGTTGCTCGTCAGTAGGGACGGGAGGACCCGCCAGGTCATCGAGACCGACGCCGTTACCCTCGCCAATATCTTCGACGCGGATGGCAGTGCCATCGTCGTCCACGCGCTGCCGGACAACTTCGCCAACATCCCGACGCGCTACAGCGCGGGCGGTGTACCCGGGCCGGACGCCGCCACACTGGCGACCGGGGACTCCGGCGGCCGGGTCGCCTGCGGAGTAGTCACCCGATAGCACACCTGCGGGCCGTACAGGTACGGGTCGGTGAAGGCTTCACCCCCTTCGCCGACCCGTGGTGTGATGCTCTCATGTTCAGCGAAGCGTTTCCGATCCTCACCGCTCGGGATCTGCCCCGCTCGCTCGGTTTCTACCGCGACCTGCTCGGGTTCGCGGTAACGTACCGCTTCCCCGAGGACGGCGATCCGGTCTACGTGTCCATGCGACTCGGTGGCTCCACCATCGGCATCGGTGCGCAGGAGGACGCGGGCGGTGATGTCCCTTGTGGACACCCGTTCGAGATGTGCGTGTACGCCGAAGACTGCGACGCCGCCGTCGGGCTGTTGCGGACGGCCGGCGTACCTGTCGTGGAGGAACCCGCAGACCAGCCGTGGGGCGAGCGGATGGCCCGCGTCGAGGACCCGGACGGCAACCTGGTGATGATCCTGTCGAAGCTCTAACGGCGCTGGCGGGCCGCCTCGTACAGGAGGATCGAGCCGGCCGTCGCGGCGTTGAGCGACGACGCGCTGCCGGACATCGGGATCCGGACCAGCCGGTCGCAGGCCTCGCGCCAGCCGGTACTCAAACCGACCGTCTCGTTGCCGATGACGAGCAGGGTCGGCGCGGTCAGGTCGGCGTCGATGAGGTCGACCTCGCCCGACTCGTCGGTGCCGATGACCGTCAGGCCGTGGCCACGAGCCCAATCGACGACCTCACCGGGCGAGTCGACGCGGACCACCGGTACCGCGAACAGCGAACCGGTGCTGGCCCGTACCGCCTTCGGGTCGTACACGTCGGCCGCGTGCCCGGTAACGATCACGCCCGAACCACCGAACGCGTCGACGGAACGCACGAGCGTACCGATGTTTCCCGGGCTCGCCGGGCGATCCAGCACGACCGCGAGCGCCGGCGGGTCGAGCGGGATCCGGCGCAGGTCGTCCGGTGGCAAGCCGACCACGGCTACCAGCTCCGGCGGCGTCTCGTCCTTCTCGCCCAGCTCCCGCAGCAACTCCCCGGCCATCGCGACGGTGGTTGCCCCGGTACCGTCGAGCAACTCGCTCGCCCACCGCGAACGCGGCCGGTCCGCGTCGTAGAGCAGGGCGCGGATGTCCCATTGCCGCTGCACCGCGAGCGTGATGGGCCGCACGCCGTGGACGAGGAACTCGCCGAGGCGCTGGCGCTTGGTGCGGTTGGTCAGCAACGCCTGCCACTGCTGGAAGCGCGCGTTGCGGGTGGTGATCCTCATTGCAGATACAACGAGAACCAGTCGACGAGCCGCTGGTACGCCGTTGCCGCGGCCGCGGCGTCGTACCGCGCGCCGGTGTCGTTGAAGAACGCGTGGTTCACGCCGGGGAACGTGACGATCTCGTGGGTGAGACCGGCCTCAACCAGCGCCGCGCGAGCGCTGTCGCGGCTGGCGTTGACCCGGCTGTCCTGCTCGGCGTACACCCCGAGCACGGCCGCGTTGGGCGAGCCGGTGAAGTCCGCGTTCGCCGGCGCCGGACCGTAGAACGGCGCCGCCGCGGCGAGCCGTGGCTCGCCCGAGGCGATCAGCGACCAGACCATTCCGCCACCGAAGCAGAAGCCGACCGCGCCGGGCTTGCGATGGGGTACGCGGCGCAGCAGCTCGTCCACGCCTGCCTTCAGGTCGGCGATGAACCGCTCGGGCGGTGCCGAGTTGAGGGCCGCGGTCGCCTGGGCCGGATCGCTGAACTTCGCCGTACCGCCCTCTTCGGACAGCAGGTCGATGGCCAGCGCCGAGAAGCCGCTCGCGGCGAGCCGGCCGGCGACCGACTTGATGTGGTCGGTCAGGCCGCGGTTCTCGTGGATGACGAGTACCGTCCCGCGTGGTGTCTCCGCCGCGGACCAGGCGCCGGTCAGGGTCCGGCCCTGTGGCCCGGCGAAGCTGATCGCCTCGATGGGGCGCGCGGCCGGGCTCGCCGGAGCGGAGCCGGCCGGCGTCGTGCCCGCCGGAGCGGCGGCGGGTGGCTCGGCCCCATCGGTCTCGCACGCGGCGAGCATCGCTCCGGCGGCCGCGGCGCCCACTCCCAGCAGACCGAGTCGGCGCAACGCTTCCCGTCGCGGGATGATCCCGTCGGCGTAGTCGACAGCGACCTCTTCGGCCAGGTATCGCTGGATCGCATTCATGGCAACGGCGTCCCTCTGCTTCGACAACTCGCCATAAGGAATCTACGTGTCGTCGATAGCACAGGTTCGCCGTTGCCGTCGTTCAGATTTCGCGCGGCGCCTTCACCAGCGCCCAGATGACGAACACGTCGAAGGCGATTATGACCAGTGACCAGAGCGGGTAGTACGGCACGAAGAAGAAGTTCGCCATACCCGACAGCACGGCCAGAGCGATACCGACACCGCGTGCCCAGATGGCTCCCCGGAACAGGAAGAAGCCGGCGAGCGTGATGAGGATACCGATCAGCAGATGGATCCAGCCCCATGCCGAGGTGTCGAGTTTGTAGAGGTAGTTCGGTGCCGTAACGAAGAACTCGTCCTTGGCGATCGCGGCGATGCCCATGAACACCTGGTACAGACCAACCATGATCATCATGACGGCGGCGAAGACCAGACCGCCGGTAGCCCACGCGGACGAGGTGCTGTTGCGCTGTGCCATCGTCGTCTCCCTTCGCGAGTGTGCGAGCGGACTCGCGCACTCGGACACGGGCACTCTCCGCATATCGTGCACAGCTGCTCCGCTGGAATGTGTGCGCTTTGGCGGGAATGGTCGTGGCGATATGTCCCTTTCTGGGCCATACGCTCACAGCACGCCGCATTCGATCCCCGCCCCCGTCGATCAAGGACTTGTGCACACGGTTTGATCTCAAAACCGTGTGCACAAGTCCTTGATCGACGGGGGCGGCGGGGGGTCAGGCCGGCACGATCGTCGACTGACCGGCCGGTACCGCGAACGACACGTTGGTGCGCACCGGAGCGTCCCGTACCTCGATCGTGTCCACGACGCGGATGTCGGTACGCCACGAGTCGCGGGTCACTTCGCACCGCAGGTAGCCGTGCTTCAGCCCGTCGAAGTAGCGCACGTGTGGGTTGAGCAACGGGTTGGCGGCCTTGATGGGCGCGTCGAAGGCGACCGGGAAGTCGGAAGTGATGGACGTACCGACGAACTCGACGGCGACCGACGGCGACGCGGGATCGTCGAAGTCGAGCTTCAGCTCGCTGAACCAACTGGAGTGGATGTCGCCGGCGAGCACCACCGGGTTGGCGATCTGCGCCTGCGCCAGGAAGTTCAGCAACCGGGTGCGCTGCGGCATGTACCCGTCCCACTGGTCGAGGTTGACGATCGTGGGTGGGACGAGCGTGGGGTTGGGGAACCGGGTGCGGCTCATCATGACCTGCTGAGCGATGACGTTCCACCGAGCGGACGAGCCGGTCAAGCCGGCGGTGAGCCACTGCTCCTGCTCGTCGCCGGTGAGCGTACCGGCGGTGTTGTTCCGGCCCGGCCCCTCGAGCCCGAGGTCGCCGGGGAACCCGCCCGGCTGGTCGGTGCGGTACTGCCGGGTGTCGAGCACGTTGATGCGCGCGAGCCGGCCGAAATCGAACCGCCGGTAGATGCGCAGGTTCGGCGAGCCCGCCGTGAAATCGACCCGGATCGGCATGTGCTCGAAGTACGCCTGGTACGCGGCCGCCCGCTGGATCGCGAACTGCTCCGGCGTCTGCCGCCGCGCCCCGGTGTCGTCGATCTCGTCGACGAGGTTGGCGTAGTTGTTCTCGGTCTCGTGGTCGTCCCAGGTCACAACCCAGGGCGCCGCCGCGTGGGCGGCTTGCAGCGCCGGATCGCCCCGGTACTGCGCGTGCCGGTTCCGGTAGTCGTCCAAAGTGGACAGCTGGTTGATGCCGACGGTCTGTGGTGGTACGTGGTTGCGGTCGGGGAAGCGGCTACCCGGGTCGGTCTCGTAGATGTAGTCGCCCAGGTGCAGGACGATGTCGACGTCCTCGTCGGCCAGGCCGAGGTAGGCCGGGTAGTACCCGTTCTCGAAGTCCTGGCAGCTGGCTACGGCCAGGCGCAACTTGTCCGGGCGGGCGAACGGCGCCGGCGCGGTGCGGGTCCGACCCACCGGGCTGACCTCGCCCTTCGCGCGGAACCGGTAGAAGTACTCGCGGCCCGGCTCCAGCCCGCGGACGTCGACGTGGACCGAGTGGGCCAGCTCCTGGCGGGCGAACGCCACACCGGCCCGCGCGACCCGACGGAAGCGCTCGTCGTGGGCGATCTGCCAGTTGACCGGTACCGCCCGGGAGCCCATCGATGCCGCGTCGAACGCGTCGCGTACCAACCTCGTCCACAGAACCACGCCGTTCGACAGCGGGTCGCCGCTGGCCACGCCCAACAGGAACGGGTCGGCTGCGCTCGCCACCGCGGGTGCCGCGGCCGGCAGGACGGCGGCGCCCGCCACCACGGCGGCGCCCGTGAGCAACTGTCGTCTGCTGAGCTCCACCCTGAACTCCTCTCTCGACGGTCGATGCCGACGGGCGACTCTACATGGGCATCGATGTGAGCGATAGGCGAGCGAGCCAGGTCGGCCCCTGCTCCGAATGTCCGGTGAGGCACCGGGGCGGGTGCTGCGGACGGACCCCCGCCCGTCTCGGTGTCAGTCACGTAGTCTGCCTGTGTGACGCGGTACGCCAGTCCCGTGGACTACGAAACTTACGGACATTACGGTCCCGGCCGGGGCTTCGACCCGGGCACCACCTTCCAGCGCCCGCGGTACCCGTTCCAGGGGCGGATCACCGCCGACGGGTCCAGCGGCTACCCGGCCGAGCCGGGGCGATACCACCTCTACATCTCCTACGGCTGCCCGTGGGCTCAGCGGACGGCCATCGTACGGAAGCTGGAGGGACTCGAGGACGTCGTCTCACTGTCCTACGTGGACGATGAACGGGACGGCCGCGGCTGGGCCTTCCGGGAGCGGCGCGGGCCGGATCCTGTCAACGGGTTCACGCTCCTCGCCGAGGCGTACGAGGCGACCGAGCCCGGCTACCCCGGACACCTGTCGGTGCCGGTGCTGTGGGACCGGGTCACCGGCCGGATCGTCAGCAACAACTTCCCGGACATGACGATCGACCTCGGTACGCAGTTCGGCGCCTGGGCCGACCCGTCGGTCGACCTCTACCCGGTGGCGTTGCGCGGGCGGATCGACGAGTTGAACGAGCGGGTGTACGAGACGGTCAACAACGCGCCGTACCGGATCGCCGGCGCGACGACCGAGCCGGAGTACGACGAGCTACGGCACCGGACGATCGCGATGCTGGATTCGCTCGACGCCCGGCTGGCTGACCGGCCGTTCCTGTTCGGCGATCGGGTCACCGAGGCGGATGTGCGGTTGTGGCCGACGCTCGCCCGCTTCGACCTCGGGTACAACCCGCTGGCGAAGATAAGCGAGCGCCGGCTCGTGGACTTCCCGCATCTCTGGGCGTACGCCCGATCGCTCTATCAACTTCCCGCGTTCCGGGAGACCACGGATTTCGATACGTTCGGCTCGTTCGTCCGTGGTCCAAAGCCGACGTTCTTCAACGACATGCCCTGGCGGATCCCGGTCGAGCCGTACCGCGCCGACTGGTCCTAGGGTGCCCGGCGCGTCTTGCAGTTCAGTTGGATGTCGTAGAAGCCCTTCTCCTGGAATCGCTCGAACCGGTACGTGACGCGCAGCACCTTCTCGCCGCCCGGTTTTTCCACCTCCTCCACCTTGACCAGCGAGAGCTTCTGGTTGGCGCGGTTCGTCTCGCCGAAGAACTGGACGGCCCAGTTCTTCTCGTCGCACACCAGGTCGAGCGGACCGTCGAAGGTGATCGTGAAGCAGTTGTGGCGCTTGTCCTCGCCGGCCGTGATCCCGTCGAGCGCATCCGAACGGTTCGCCGGATCGGCACCGGACTTGGCCTTGTTGAACGTCGGCTTGAAGTTGGCGTCGATGTCGATCCGGAACGTGTACTGGAACGGGTCCCAGCGCGGTGGGTCGCTCGGGGAATCGCTCGGATCGGGCTCGGGTGTGGTCAGGACCCGCGCGACCTCGAGGGTTGGCTCCGGCGTCGGCGCCGGGCTGGGTTCCGCCGCACACTCGGCGCACTCCACGCACGCCGTGGGCTCCGTGGTTTCCATCGTCGTCACCGTGCCGGCCGCGCTGCCGACGTTCTCCGCCACCGCGACGAACGTCGCGAGGGCGAACAGCGTACCCAGGACTGCTAGTACCCGTCGATAAGACATCATCCCTCCTCGATATTGTCCGTGATCTATCAGTTGGGATATGGCGGGCTGGCGGAACGCGACGAACCTTGGCACGAAACCGGGAGACAGGCAGGATGGTCGGGTGCGCAGGAGTGTGGCCGCGACCGGTAGCGCGGTGTTCTTCGCCCTGGCGCCCGGCACCTTCGCCGGGCTGGTGCCGTGGGGGCTCACGGGGTGGCGGCTGGGCCGGCCCATATCGGACTGGCTACCGCTGCGGATCCTCGGCCTGCTGCTCGTCGTGGCCGGCGGGGCCATGCTGGTTCACGCGTTCGTCCGGTTCGTCGTGGAGGGACTGGGGACGCCGGCCCCGATCGCGCCGCCCGAGAACCTGGTCGTGGGCGGGCCGTACCGGTACGTGCGCAATCCGATGTACGTCGCGGTCCTGGCGGCCCTGGCCGGGCAGGCGTTGTTGCTGTGGCAACCGGTGCTCGTGGGGTACGGCTTGCTCGTCGCGGTGGCGGTCGTGGCGTTCGTCCTCGGCTACGAGCAGCCGGCGCTGCACCGCAAGTTCGGCGCGCAGTACGAGGCGTACCGTCGGGCCGTGCCGGGCTGGTGGCCGCGGCTTCGCCCGTGGCGGCCGGACTCTACAGCTTGAACACCGTGCGGGCGTTGCCGGCGAGGAACAGCTCACGGGTCTCGTCGTCCAGCCCGAGGCTCTCCAGATCCTCCAGCGCCTTGGCCGGAGCGATCATCGGATAGTTCGTACCGAACAACACCTTGCGGCGGCCGTGCGCGCGCAGGTACGCGACGAGCTCGAGTGGGTACCGGCGGACGGTGTAGGCGGACGTGTCGATGTAGACGTTCGGGTACTTGGTCGCGAGCGCGATCATCTCCGCCGTCCACGGGTAGCCGATGTGGCCGGCGACGATCGTCAGCTCGGGGAACTCCAGGGCCACGTCGTCGAGGTACGGGATCGGTCGCCCCGTCTCGGATGTCCTCAGTGGACCGGTGTGACCGACCTGCGTGCAGAACGGAATGCCGAGGTCGACACATGCGGCGTACAGCGGGTAGTAGCGGCGGTCGTTCGGCGGCAGACCCCAGAGCCACGGCACGATGCGCAGCGCGCGCAGCCCGAGGTCGCCAACCGCCCGGCGCAGTTCGCGTACGGCCGCCATCGGCGCCCGCAGATCCACCGACGCGACGCCGACGAGCCGGCCGTCGGCCTGGGCCACGAACGACGCGACCTCGTCGTTGGAGATGAAGGACCCCTCCGGCCCGTACCACGCGCTGATCAGAGCCTGATCCACCCCACCGGCGTCCATGGCGGCCAGCGTCACCGCTACCGGTATGTCCTCGGTCGGCATGCTGTCGCCGGTCCACCGGCGCAGCGACGCGAACATCTCGTGTCGGGTCAAGCGTTGTGTCGGGTGCTGAGCCCAGGCGTCGATGATCGGCATGTACCCACGGTAGTACGAACGAGCGCCGGCCGGGGCCGGCGCTCGCTCGAGAGTATCCACTTAGGACGCTGGCTCGCCCGAGGGCGACTGCAGCACGGTACCCAACGCGTCCGGAATCCCGAAGTTCGGCGTACCGTCCGAGTTCCAGGTGATCTGCTTGGCCCGCGTCGTGCGGTTGATGTCGCAGCCCTGGGACGTCGACGAGTTGGCGTGGTAGACGATCCAGTCCTGCGTGCCGTCGGGTGACTTGAAGAAGCCGTGGTGCCCGGGACCGAACACCGAGTTGGCGTTGGACCGGACGAAGATGGGGTTCGGCGACTTGACCCAGGACGACTGGTTGAGCGGGTCACCGCCGTTGTACGTGAGCAGTCCGACCTTGTAGTCCGGGGTCGAGCAGTGGCTCGCCGAGAACGCGATGAACGTCTGGCCGTTGCGCTGGATGACCTCAGCACCCTCGTTGACCGCACCGCCGACGGTCTCCCACGAGAACGTCGGGGTCGCCAGCCGGCGCCGGGTGCCGCTGACGGTCCACGGGTTGCTCATCGGCTTGATGAACAGCGGCTGTCCGCCCGTCTCGCCGCCGACCGCGAGGTACGTCCCTAGGAGGTAGAGCTGCCCGTTGAGCTGCAGGATGCTCCCGTCCAGCTCCCACGTGTTGTTGTTGGTCGGATCGAGCAGGTCGGCCTTGAACGTGTACGGGCCCATCGGGTCGAGCCCGGCGCTCTCCAGCACGTGGATGCGTTGCGTCGGAAGATAGTTCGAGACGTTCCGGGACGCCGTGTAGTAGAGGTACCAACGCATCCCGTTCGGACCGTTCAACAGGTAGATCTCCGGCGCCCACATGTTGCAGCAGCCATTGGGCTGGCTGTTCAGGTTGAAGATGACGACATCGGGCGCGCTGGCGATGCCGGCCAGCGTCGTGGCGCTCCGCATGGTGATGGTCGAGTTCCAGGTCGTGGTGACCAGGTAGTACCGGCCGTTGTAGTACCGCATGAACGGGTCCGGGCCGCGAGGGCGGATCGGGTTGGTGAACGTGTTGCTCGGCGTCCCCGGGTTGTAGCCGGGCAGCCGCCATACCCGTACGGTCGCGGTGCTGCACGGCAGCTGTACCAGGCCTGTGTCGTTGGCGGTGCTGGCGCCGGCCGGAACGATGCACTTGTTCGAGTGGACGGCGACGACGTTGAACGTGTTCGTCGCGCCGGAGATGGTGACCGGCTGCAGGCGGAACCGCTGGTTGTTGTTCGAGTGGCAGGTCCACTGGATGATCGTGGCGTTGTCGGCCGTCGAGGCCCCGAATACGTCGACACAGCTGCCGCTGGTGAGCGTACGGATGTTGTAGGTGTTGGCCACCCCCGACACCGGGACGAAGGTGTAGTTCTGGCTGGCGGCGCCGGTACAGCTGCGTTGCCGCAACTGAAGTGCGTTGGTCGGGGCGCCGCCGGGCACCTCCATGCACAGGCCGGAACCCTGGTTGACCGCGGTACTGCTGAACGTGACCGGGGCTGCCTGGGCCGGTACGGCGCTGAAAGTTACAACCGGGGCCAGCGCGGCGACGACCACGCTCGTCAGCACGACAGCGAGGGGACGTTTCACTGGGCTCACATCCTCGATCGACGGGAGTCGTTGCACTCTACCCCCGACGTCGGCTGCCCGTACAGGATTCGAAATCTCGAACAAGGTTGTGCGCGGCCCATTTGCGTTGATCATGAAGTTGGTTGCGCGACACGCCGTCGAGCCCGAAACTAACTTCATGATCAACGGGGGGTCAAGCGAAGAGAGATTGCAGGGTGTCTAGGGGGAGGGGGCCGTGGGATAGGACTTCGTGGTGGAAGGTGCGGATGTCGGGGGACCGCTCGCGCAACTCGACGATCTTCAAGCGGCCCACCATGTACGCCAATGCTTGGGCGGGGCAGGCTATGTAGCGGTCGACTTCGTTCGCGATGTTCGTCGGCGACAGCGCGGTGTTCTCGAGCAGGTACTCGATCGCCCGGTCGCGGGACCAGCCGTACCGGTGCATGCCGGTGTCGACGACCAATCGCCCCGCGCGCCACGCATCGAACGAGACCATGCCGAGCCGGCTCAGGTCGTCGCTGTACAGCCCCATCTCGTCGGCGAGCCGTTCGGTGTAGAGCGCCCAGCCTTCACCGTGCGCGGTGACGTAGCCGAACCGCCGGAACGCCGGCAACTCGGTCAACGACTGGGCGATGCCGATCTGCAGGTGGTGGCCGGGCACGCTCTCGTGGAAGGCGAGCGGCTCGTACTCGAAGCGGGGCCGCAACTCCGGCCGGTAGGTGTTCACCACGTGTGCCCCGGGGCGGGAGCCGTCCTCCGCCGGCGGCTGGTAGTAGCCCAGCACCGAGTTCTCCGCCTCGGCCGGGTCCATCTCGCGTACCACGCAGGGCGCGATGTCGTACCGGTGGAACCGGTCCGGCAGGGCCTCCTCGGCGCGGCGGAGCGCACCAGTGACCGAGTCGACGATCTCCTGTGCGGTACCGAACCGCAGCGCCGGGTCGTCGCGCAGCCGGTGCAGCACCTCGGCGACATCGGACGTACCGAGAGCCCGCGAGCCCCGTTCGGCGAACTCCTCGCGCAGCTGGGCGATGTGCCGCAGCCCTATCTCGTGAATCTCGTCGGGAGTCAACTCGGTAGTCGTGTGCGCCCGAACCAGCGTGAGGTAACCCGGTGCACCGCCGGGCACGTGGCACACGCCGACCTGGTCGTCGGGGCGCGCGACCGGCAGCAGCTCGTCGACCAGCACGGCACGGTACCGGGCCAATGCCGGACGCACCACAGTGGACACGAGGTCGGCCGCGTTGGCCCGCAACTGTCCATTGTCGATAGTCGGCTGGAGAAGCGGATCCCGGTCCAGTGGCGTCGCCAGGTATCCGTCGGCTTGCGCTACCGCCTGGCGGATCCCGGTCGCGATCGGGTAGCGGCCGTCGGCCTTGGCCTGCCGGTGCCGCTCGGCCCAGCCGTCGAAGAAGTCACCGAGCTTCGACAGCCGGGCCAGGTACGTCTCGGCCGCCGCGGGGGAGTTGACCGAGCCCATGGGCACTGTCGACACCACCTGGGCCAGGGCACCGACCATGGACGCCGTTACCGCGACCTCCTCGAGTCCAGCTTGCAGAACCTCCTGCTCGTCCCGAAGTAGCCGGCCGAGCATCGAATGGCTGATCCGGTCCTCGCCGGTCAACCCGTCTGCGTCGACCTCGGAAAGCGAGGCCGCCACTCCGGCCAGCCGTTGACCAAGCTGTTCGTTCGCCTCGCGGCGGGGATCGGGTACCTCACCGTCGAACCCGACGACTCCGGAGGCGGTCGCCGAGAACGGATCGGCACGGTAGTGCGCGTCGAAGTACTCGTCGCCCAGCCGGGCGAGCGTCGCAGCATCCATAGTCAACGGAGCCTATCCGCTCGACCCTCGAGATACCGCTGCTCCGGCAGGCTGGTCGCGCGGCGTGCAGCGAGCTGGTAGTTCTCCCGGGCCGCCGCAGCGTCGCCGGCCATCTCCAGCAGGTGTGCGCGGACGGCGGGAAGCCGGTGATGCCCGGCCATCCGGTCGTCGGACTCCAGCGGATCGAGCAGGTCGAGCCCGGCCCGTGGCCCGTGCACCATCGCCGCCGCTACGGCGTGGTTCAGCATCACCATCGGGTTCGGCGAGATGCGCTGCAGTACCCCGTACAGGGCGAGAATCTGGCGCCAGTCGGTGTCTTCCGCGCGAGGCGCCTCGGCATGGACCGCCGCGATGGCCGCCTGAATCTGATAAGGGCCGATCGGCGCGTGCTCGAGCGTCCGGGTGATGAGCGCGATGCCCTCGTCGGCCTGCTCGCGATTCCACTGTGTACGGTCCTGCTCGGCGAGCGGGATCAGCTCGCCCTCGGGGCCGCTGCGGGCCGGGCGCCGCGCGTCGGTGAGGAGCATCAGCGCGAGCAGTCCGGCGACCTCGCCGTCGTCCGGCAGCAGCCCGTGCACCGCGCGAGTCAGCCGGATCGCCTCCCCGGTCAGCTCGCTTCGTTGCAGACTCGGGCCGGATGTCGCGGTGTAGCCCTCGTTGAAGATGAGGTAGAGCACGTGCAGCACCACGCGCAGCCGGTCGCTCCGCTCGTGGGTCGGCGGCATGCGAAACGGGATCCCGGTGTCCTTGATGCGTGCCTTGGCGCGGCTGATGCGTTGGGCCATCGTGGCCTCGGGAACGAGAAAGGCACGCGCGATCTGGGCGGTCGTCAAACCGCCGACGGCACGCAGGGTCAACGCGACCTGCGAGGCGGGCGACAGCGCGGGATGGCAGCAGAGGAACAGCAGAGTGAGCGTGTCGTCGGCGGCCGGGTGTTCCTCGTCGGCGGCGGGCGAGACGAACTCGTCGGCCGGTACCATCGCCGCGGCCGTCGCTTCGCGGCGCTTGCGCGCGATGTCGCTGCGCCACAGGTCGGTCAGCCGGCGCGACGCGACCGTAATGAGCCAGCCGCGCGGGTTGTTCGGGATGCCCTGATCGGGCCACTGGACCGCGGCCGCCAGCAATGCCTCCTGGACCGCATCCTCACATTCGTCGAAGTAACCATAGTGCCGGACGAGCGCGCCGAGGACCTGCGGCGCCAGTTGGCGCAACAGGTCCTCGGCAACCCTCGGTTGAGTCATGCCGAGTCGAGGATCGGGTGGACCACCATCGCGCCGAACCGCGCATCGGGCCAGCGTCCGGCGATCTCGGCCGCCCGCTCGGGGGTCGCGCAGTCGACCACGCAGAGGCCGGCGAGGTGTTCCTTCGCCTCCGCGTACGGTCCGTCCGTGACGGCCGGCACGCCGTCGCGGACCTGGACGGTTTGGGTACCGGTCGAGGCCAGTGCTTCGCCACTGACCCACTCCCCGGACTCGGTCAGTTCCCGGACGAGCGAGTCGACCTCGTTGAAGATGGCGTCGCGGTCCTCGGCCGGCAAGGTGTCCCACATCGACGGGTTGTTGTAGATCAACAGCAGATACTTCACGGCGTTCTCCTCGCGTGTTCGGCGCTCGACCGCGCCTCGTGCAACAGACGTCGGAGTCGGCGGAGAGTTCTCGACACTCGCATGTCGAGAACGTGCCACCGGCTCCGACCTAGGTGCATGGAAAACACCACACCCACCGTAGTCCGGGCCGGCAGGCGCGAGTGGATAGGGCTCGCCGTCCTGGCCCTGCCGAGCCTGCTCGTCTCCATCGACGTCTTCGTGATGCTGCTGGCGCTGCCGCACCTGAGCGCGGATCTCGGCGCCAGCAGCACGCAGCAGCTCTGGATCATGGATATGTACGGGTTCGTTCTCTCCGGCTTCCTCATCACGATGGGTACGCTGGGCGACCGGATCGGCCGGCGCAGGCTACTGCTGATCGGCGCGGTCGGGTTCGGCGCGGCGTCGGTGCTCGCCGCGTACTCCACCAGTCCCGGGATGCTGATCGCGGCGCGGGCGCTGCTCGGTATCGCCGGCGCGACGCTGGCTCCGTGCACGCTCGCGTTGATAACGCACATGTTCCGCGACCCGAAGCAGCGCGGGCTGGCGATCGGCATCTGGTTCGTGTGCTTCATGGGCGGCGCGGCCATCGGGCCGGTTGTCGGCGGAGCACTGCTCGACAGCTTCTGGTGGGGTTCGGTGTTTCTGATCGGCGTACCGGCCATGGTGCCGCTGCTGGTGCTGGGTCGGTCGCTGCTGCCGGAGTACCGGGACACCGCCGCCGGGCGCCTCGACCTGACGAGTGTAGCCCTGTCGCTGGCCGCGATCCTGCCGATCGTCTACGGGCTCAAGGAACTGGCGAAGAGCGGGTGGCAGCCGCTGCCCGTCGCGGCTGTCCTCTGTGGAGCGATCGTCGGCGGGCTCTTCGTACGGCGGCAGCGGGCGCTCGCCGATCCGTTGCTGGATCTGCGACTGTTCACCAACAAGGCGTTCAGCACCGCTCTGGGCTGCATGATGCTCGGCACGATGCTGATGGGTGCGCTCATGCTGTTCATGACGCAGCACCTGCAGCTCGTCCAGGGACTGTCCCCGCTGCGGGCCGGCCTGTGGATGCTGCCCGCGACCGCGGCGTCGGTCGTCAGCTTCCTGCTCGCGCCGTTGCTGGCCCGCCGGATCCGGCCGGCGTACCTCATCGGTGGCGGGATCGCGGTATCCGTCACCGGACTGCTGCTCCTCACCCAGGTCGGTACCGCCAGCGCCCCCGCGGTACTCGTCCTCGGCTGGGCCGTCATCAACCTCGGTGCCGGTCCGTTCGTCACGCTCGGCACCGACCTCGTCGTCGGTTCCGCGCCGCCGAACAAGGCAGGCTCGGCAGCGGCGCTGAACGAGACCAGTGGCGAGTTCGGCTTCGCGCTGGGCATCGCGACGCTCGGCAGCATCGGTACCGCGGTCTATCGCGGCCGCGTCGACGGCAACCTTCCGGCGGACCTGCCGCCCGCGGCGGACCAGGCCGCCCGGGACACCCTCGCCAGCGCGATCGCGGCGGCCGGCCAGTTGTCGCCTTCCCGGGCCGCCGCGGTGCTCGACGTCGCACGCGAGGCGTTCACGTCGGGCATGCACATCGCGGCCGGCATCAGTGCTGTGATTCTGGTAGGCGTGGCCGCACCTCGTAGTGACCAGGCTGCGCCACGTCCGCCCCACCGGCGAGGCTGCCCGCGAGCCTGAGAGGATTGGCTCGTGAACTGGACGTTGGAAGTGGTGGTGGTTCCGGTCTCGGACACCGAGCGTGCCAAGGCTTTCTACGCCGAGCAGCTCGGGTTCGATGTGGACCACGACACAAAGGTGAGCGACGACCTCCGCTTCGTACAGCTGACTCCGCCGGGATCGGGCTGCTCGATCGTCATCGGTACCGGCATCACCAAGATGGAGCCGGGCTCCCTTCAGGGACTGCAGTTGGTCGTCAACGACATCCACCGGGCGCGCGCCGAGCTCGTCTCGCGCGGGGTGGACATCAGCGAGGTTCAGGTCATGAGCCCGTCGGGGCAACGCCCGAGCCGTCCCGACGACGATCTCAACAACGTCGGGTTCGCCTTCTTCAGCGACCCGGACGGCAACGGCTGGGCCGTCCAGCA
>Ga0075420_100001841_pt1 | contig 18107 bp, 22 predicted proteins | sample SoiMetdeltSBSDD4_FD_75296 | JGI IMG/M metagenome (GOLD analysis project Ga0075420, IMG submission 75296) | Bulk soil microbial communities from a Populus tree surrounding site in Tennessee, USA - Soil MetaG P. deltoides SBSDD4 | ecosystem: Environmental > Terrestrial > Soil > Tree plantation... | reverse complement strand
GTGATAAAGATCAAGAATGCAGGCTGTAGCTCGGTCATAATCGGAAAAGCTATGTACGAAGGCAAAGTGAACATCGAAAAGGTAAAGGCAGTGTCATAATGACCCTTGCGAAAAGAATAATCCCTTGTCTTGACGTCGATAACGGTAGGGTTGTCAAGGGAGTACATTTTGCAAAGGTCAAAGACGCTGGTGATCCAGTAGAGCTTGGCAAAAAATATCGCAAACAAGGAGCTGACGAGCTAGTCTTCCTGGACATCACAGCTTCGCAGCAGGGGAGGGACACAATGGCAAATATCGTGAGAAAGGTGGCAGGAGTTATCGATATACCATTCACAGTTGGAGGCGGCATCAAAAAGCTTGAAGACGCACGCGACATCCTGCTTTCAGGAGCAGACAAAGTCTCGATCAACACTGCGGCAGTCAAGAATCCCGAATTGATTACCGAGCTAATGTCTACCTTTGGCAAACAATGCATTGTAATAGCAATAGATGCAAAGAGAAATTACAATATTGAAAAAGACAAGATAATATTCAAGGATAAGAGTGGGAGGAAATTTTGGTTTGAGGTCAGGGTCTATGGGGGCAAAGAAGGAACAGGACTCGATGCTATCAAGTGGGCCAAGGAAGTAGAGCAACGCGGTGCGGGGGAACTATTGCTGACAAGCATCGACGCTGACGGCACTGAAAATGGCTATGATATAGAGCTGACAAAATCTATATGCAAATCAGTGCCAGTGCCGGTAATTGCCTCTGGCGGCTGCGGAAAGGCACACCATATGCTCGACGTGTTTGAAAAGACAGACGTTGACGCCGCATTAGCGGCATCGATATTCCACTACGAAAAGTCAACTGTCGACAAGGTAAAGAAATATCTAAAGAGAAATGGAATTAAGATTAGATAGAATATGATGATGATAATAATAATAGTAATAACAACAATAATAACAATATAAAGAAGATATCACATTCAATCATCATATTATGTTTAGCACTAGGCCGAGTAACATCACATTTGAAAACCACTTGGAAAAGATGAAAGAGCCAATTAAACCAATAATGGTGGACTTACGAAAATTTGTAACATCACTGGGAAGCAATGTGATAGAAGAGGTAAGACCCCACAGAATAGTGTATTCCAAGACTCTCAACTTCAGAACATTTCTTGACATAGAGTCAACTGATGGAGAGTCTTTGAAGCTGTCGATAAGACATGGCAGAGGTATACCACCTTTATCTCTCATAGTCATGACTGCAGAGGAAGTAGCCAGTGCAAAGAAGCAGATAGCTGAGGCATATCATAAAATTCAGTAATTAGTAGTTGTTGTTGTTGATAGTAAAGCTGGCAAACTCGCCACTATACTCCTCAAACCTTACATCCACATCATCTACTCTTGAGTTTGGAGGGCCTACATGGCACCAATCTATTACACCATTGACATCGGTCTTGTTGCCTTCAAAGACTGCTTCTACACGACCATCAGACAAATTGCATACCCAGCCAGTGACTTTATGTTCAATCGCTACTTGTTTTGTATTCTGTCTGAAATAAACTCCCTGCACCTTGCCTTTGACGAATACATGCGCGCGAGTTTTTCCCTCAGTATTGTTCACTTTTACTCATTCTAATTGTTGATTTAAAAAACGTTCTCGCCAGCAAAAATATTTGCTGTGGTGATGATGGCGCCTGTTACTCTAGCTCTCCGCCTTCTTCTTGGAACAACTGTTCGTAGGTGGTTCCTTTTCTTACTAGCCTGAACTTGCCATCGCTATCTTTCATCACTATAGGAGGCTTAGTTTGACAGTGGAATGGCATATTGAATACGACAGAGTATGCACCTACGTTGTAGAAAGATACATACCGTCCAACCTCTGACTCACTCAGGTTTGACGCTTTAGACAGTGGGAAGACATCATATGTATCGCAGAGCCTTCCTGCTAGATGAGTATTCTTTACCGTAGCAAGTGTAGCAGTTGTCGTCTTATCTATGCTGTGTGGTAATAATACCGGCACCACTTCTTGTGGATATTCTTGCTTTAGTAGCGCAGCATCAAGCAGGATATGGTAGCCTGCGTCTACAATCACTATCTTGTGCTCATTATATTCTTTGGTATTCACTATCCTTGAAACAAGTATTGACGATTCTGCCACTAAGAAGCGGCCGCTTTCTATCATGAGAGTAAATGTACCATGCGTCTCGGCTAGCTGATTCAGTTTGCTGATGTGGTTTTCTGCCATCTGTGCCGGCGTTGGCACAGGGTCATTGTAGAATATCGGTGTTCCACCACCAATGTCAAATGTATTGACTTGGAAGGCAGGGTTTTCCCTTTTCATCTTGGTCATGAATGCATCCATTTTATCTAGCGCATGAGTATAGCATGAAAAATCTGTGATCTGAGATCCTAGGTGAAAATGAAAGCCTTCAAATTTCAAGAGGTCGCTTCCCATCAAATGCTTGACCATCTTAGCTGCGCTGTCTATGGTTCCACCGTTGAGTGGTACTCCAAACTTGCTGTTTCGATATGAAGCGCGAACTTCAGCCTTGACACCGACTTCTGGATTCACACGTATCATTGTCAGTGGCATTGACATCGCACCTCTACATACCTTGCCTGCAGCCTTGGCTAAGTTTGTCAGTCCATTAAAAGAACTGACGACAATCCTTCTAACACCGCTTTGAAGGACTTCAATGTATTCTTCTAGCTCCTCTGTGACACTTGTATAGATTATATTCTCTGGATCTACTTTGCACTGTTTGATGAAGTAGAGCTCGCCAAGCGATGTCAGATCAAATGCTATACCATCCTTCATGAACGCTTTGATAACAGCAGGGGTAAAGTTGGCTTTGATCGAGTATGCTACTTTGACTTGGCCCTTGAATTTTGAATACGCCTTGTGCAGCTCTTTTGCCTTTGCATGAAGTGTATCCTCATCAATGAGATAAAGTGGTGTGCCATACTGTTCAACTAGTTTGTGTATGTCAACAGGTTTAACAAATCGATTTAGATTAACTGCGGTTGGTTTTTCTACGAGTTGGATTTGGGAATTTTCAACCAATTTCTTTTAATTACGTGTATCATAAAACCATTAACTTAAAAACATTTGCCCCCCTGGCAAAAAAGGTTTTTCATCTCTCTGTATGTTTTGACATTGGAAAAAAAGAACTTCCAGAAAAAGTACAACAAAAAAAGAGAAATGAAAAAAAGAGAAGTCAGTTCACTTAACGATAGTAGGGGACTGCTTTTTCTGTAGGCTTTCCCTCTCTCTGTGTTTTAATCTTCCTCACTGCTTCTTCGAAATGACGTAACATTACATGTGCTTCTGAGGCGTGTTTGGCTGCTTCTTCTGGCGTCGGATACTTTGCCAGGTATTCGTGTAGCACAAGTGAGACAGCTGTGTTTGCTACCGCACTTGTGTCTGCTCCACTAAAACCTTCCGTCATCTCAGAGATCTTAGCAAAGTCCACATCCGGACCCATTGGTTTGCCCTTTCCATGTATCTCCAATATTCTTTGTCTTGCTGATTTGTCTGGCATTGGTACAAATACTATCTTGTCAAATCTTCCTGGACGCAATAGCGCGGGGTCAATCATATCTGCTCTATTGGTTGCAGCGATTACCACTACGCCTGAAAGCGCCTGTATGCCGTCAAGCTCTGTCAGAAGTTGAGACACAACTCGCTCTGTCACCATACTGTCTCCTCCCATACCTCTTGTAGGAGCAATTGAGTCGATTTCATCAAAGAACACTACACAGGGAGCTGCCTGCCTGGCTCTTCGAAATATTTCTCTAATACCCCGCTCTGATTCGCCAACCCACTTACTCAGTAGCTCAGGTCCTCTTACGCTGATGAAGTTAGCTTCAGATTCTGTCGCGACAGCCTTTGCAAGCAATGTCTTGCCAGTTCCAGATGGTCCGTGCATCAAGACACCCTTTGGCATGGTGTGTCCAAGCTTCGCATATAGATCAGGATATCTCAGCGGCCACTCTACTGCCTCCTGAAGCTCTCGCTTCACCTCTTCTAAACCTCCAATTGCAGACCACGGAATGTCTGGCGATTCAAGGTACACTTCTCTCATGGCAGATGGCATCACTTCCTTGACTGCATTTTCAAAGTCGCTCATTGTAACTATCAATTTGTTGAGTACCTCTGGAGATAGTTTTTCGTCTTCAAGGTTGAGCTCTGGTAATACCCTTCTTAAACACTTCATTGCTGCCTCTTTGCAGAGATATTCCAAGTCTGCCCCAACAAATCCGTGTGTCACTCCTGCGATCCTATCTTGATCTACGTCAGTTTCAAGTGGCATATTGCGCGTATGTATCTGCAGTATCTCCAACCGTCCGCGCTTATCTGGAACTTTAATTTCGATTTCTCTATCAAATCTGCCGGGTCTTCTCAGAGCAGGATCGATTGCGTTTGGTCTGTTTGTGGCTGCAATAACAATAACTTTTCCCCTTGCTTCAAGGCCGTCCATTAATGATAACAACTGGGACACTACTCTTCTCTCTACTTCTCCTGTAACCTCTTCACGTTTTGGAGCAATAGAATCGATTTCATCTATGAATATGATTGATGGTGCCTTTTCCTTTGCCTCTTTGAATATTTCCCTCAACCTAGCTTCTGATTCTCCGTAGAATTTGCTCATGATTTCAGGTCCTGATATGCTAATAAAGTGGGCATTGCTTTCGTTTGCAACAGCCTTAGCTAGAAGCGTCTTGCCTGTGCCTGGAGGGCCATATAACAACACGCCTTTTGGCGCTTCTATACCAAGTTTCTCGAATATCTCGGGGTGCCTGAGAGGAAGCTCGATCATTTCTCGGACTTTTTGGATCTCTTCCTTTAAGCCACCAATGTCTTCATATGTTACCTGTGGAACTCCTCTGAGAGTTTCTCCCTTTTCTGCAATGTGGAATATTGTCTTTTGTGTGACTAGAACGGCATCTGCAACCGGTGTGACACCAATTACTTGAAATGTCAGTCTTCCACCAAAGTATGGAACCATTACGTTATCTCCTTTGATTAGCGGCACACTTTCAAGAGCATCTGCCAGATAGCGCTCATCTATTGGCGGTATCGCCTCAAGAGGTGCCACAATTACTTTCTCTGCTGGGACTGCCTTTATTTTCTTGACAATTACTGTATCGCCTATCGCAATGCCAGCATTGTTCCTAACAAGTCCATCCACTCTGATAATGCCTTTGCCCTCATCAGAAGGATAAAGCGGTAGACATTTGGCAACCGTCCTGCGCTTGCCTCTGATTTCAATAACATCTCCAGTTGATGCGCCCAGCGAATCCATTGAGTCATAGTCAATTCTTGCTACTCCCCTACCGACGTCTCGGGTATACGCTTCAAGTACCTTTAGGGATAGGCTATTCTGGCTCACACCAACACCTTGGAAATACGGCTCTTTATACCTTTGTTATCTTTTGCCTCATCCATGATTACAAATACAAGTTTTGCAATAAATCTCATAAAAAAATTCTAAAAATTTAGACCTCTAAAGAATTATAACTTTCCTCCAAGCTTCAGACACCGAATCATGATAAAAGATAACAACAAGCCTATGCTGCCAGGTGAGCACATTTCATCCATCGAGGAGTTTGAAGGAGGCAAGAATACTTATATTGCTTCCGATGGGACGGTGCGATCTGCAGCTGTCGGAACAAAAGTTTATGATCTAAAACGCAGAATTGTCAAGGTTGATCAAAAGAACTCACCTATGCTGCCAAAGGTTGGAGATACCATTGTAGGATATGTTGATATGCTATTTAGTAGCATGGTCTCTGTCAAGATCTTGTATATAAATGACAAGAGATCGGAGTCGGGGTTTTCTGCCATTGCATCGGCAAGGGTTGGAAGCCGCGGAGATAGAGACAGAAGGGGCGGCGATAGGCGTGCCACCTTTCACGCTGGCGACATTGTAAGGGGCAGAGTTGTCAGCCTGCTCAACTCGACGGTGCACCTAACGCTTGCAGAAAAAGAATATGGAGTACTCTATACTTTGTGCTTTATGTGCGGCGGAGATACAGTGCGCACCAATGAAAATACAATAAAATGCGTAGAGTGTGGTGCATTTGAAGAACGTAAACTCACGCATGACTATGGCAAGGAAACATTCCGCCTGATACACAAAGCAGGCAAGTAGAGAGTATAATATTAACTGTAATAATATAATAATTGTAATAACAGTATCAGCATGGCATCAAGGGTTGCCTTTCAGGGCGAGAGAGGAGCTTATAGCGAAATGGCTACTCTACAGTATTTCCCTGACGTCAAGCCGCTACCACTAAAGTCATTTCAAGACGTATTTGACTCTGCGGAGAAGGGTAAAGTAGAATATATTGTAGTGCCATTGGAAAATTCGATTGAAGGAAGCGTAAATGAGATCTATGATTTATTGCTCCAGACAAAAATGAGTGTCATAGGCGAGATCTACCAACGCGTCAGACACTGTCTTATTGCAAATAAAGGTGCAAAGATGATAAGGTATGTGCATTCGCATCCACAAGCGCTTGCACAATGCAGAGTATATCTTCAAAATAAGGGTCTCAAAGCTGTGCCCACTTATGACACAGCTGGCGCAGTTAAGATAATAAAGGAAAAAAAGATGACAGATTCTGCTGCTATAGCGAGCAAGAGAGCAGCAGAATTATATGATATGGAGATACTGGATGAAGGAATAGAGGATAGAAAGAACAATTATACTAGGTTTTTTGTGCTATCGCCAAAAAAGAAAAAGAGTACAAAAAATGAGCCGCATGACAACAGCCATAATCACAAGACATCGATCATTTTTTCAGTCCGGCATGTCCCTGGCGCGCTCTTTGATATCTTGGGTGAATTTGCAATACGCAAGATAAATTTGACTAGGATAGAATCGCGGCCAACCAAGGAGACACCTTGGGAATACAACTTTTATGTAGACTTTGAAGGTCACCTCCAGAGTAAGGTGGTGAATGAAGCACTCCTGTCAATAAAACCCAAGACTTCTTACATCAAGATACTTGGTTCTTACAAAAAGGCAGAGTTTCATTAGTGGCGCCTGAAACGCAAACCTAAGCCTATGGTTATTATGCCAGTTACTACGAGCATAAGCGCGCCGACCAGGCCAAAAGGGCTTGATTTTGTCTGAGCATGACCGGCAATTGTAAGATCTGAAGTGCCTGTGTTGTTGATAGTTATTCTATGCTGACCAGCTTTTTGCGCAGTCAGATCGTAATTGAAGGTCGAATTGCCGCTTCTTGACTCAATCACTTGGCCATCAGGATCTTTGATCTCAAAATGGAATGTATTGCCGCTAACTGAGATACTTGCAGTACTCCCTACGTTCATATCAGGAGTGATTACATCCACTGTTCCAGGCCCTATAGTGTTATCAAGTGGAACATCTACGGGAACATTAGAATACACACTTGACGCTATGCCAATTACAATGAACACTATTCCAGCTGCAATAGCTATGAAAAAGACCTTGCTTGCAGGCATATAGAATCCCGAAGTGTGATTCTCTATATATAGTGCTTTATGGTGCTACAATCATCAAGGGAATGATATACTGCTTACGAGAGTGTATTAAGAATTTCTCATCTTCTTATTCAATAGCAACACATCTGATATCTCTGCGGGTATGCCCTGCACACATGACCATCCATAGACAAATTTTTTCACAACTTTGCATTAATCGCAATAGGTAAACTGTATCGGGTTGTACAATTAAAAGACAATTATTGGATCTGGTATATGATGTATTTGTAATTAAATCTCCTCTGATGTAAAGCGTAATACATCCTACATGGTTCCATGCAAACTTAACTAGCATCACATGTGCTTGTTTGTGCATTATTAATAACATTACATTAGATCGACATCATGCGACTGACTCTCGATATATCCTGCAGATGTAATCTTGATGAACTCAGCATTCTTTTGCATCTCTGTAATAGTTTTTGCACCACAGTAACTTAGCCCTGACCGCAGGCCGCCTGCCATCTGTCTTATGATTTCTACTACGCTTCCATTGTATGGGACCATTGCCTCAACACCTTCTGGGACATAATCGTTAAGATCATCAGAGTCTACTACCTCAGGTCCTGCTTCACGGTATTTCCTGCCTAACGATGCATAAAATGATGCCATGCCTCGATACATCTTGTATTTTTTGCCGTTTTTGACAAGGGTCTTGCCTGGGCTCTCATCTGTTCCACCAAAGAGACTTCCTATCATTACTGACGATGCACCTGCAGCTAATGCCTTGGTAATATCTCCAGAGTTGCGGATGCCGCCGTCAGATATTATGGGTATCCCGTAATCGCGTGCTACTTTGACACTATCAATTACAGCGGTCAGTTGCGGCACACCTGAGCCTGTTACGACTCTTGTTATGCATATTGAGCCGGATCCTACTCCTACCTTGACTGCATCAACACCCGCCTTGATGAGGTCACGGCTGCCTTCGCCTGTAGCAACATTGCCTGCAATAAGCTCGCAGCCAGGAAATGCCTTTTTAATCATGTGCACTGTATTGATAGCGTTTTCACTGTGGCCATGTGCAATATCGACTACAATAATGTCTGCGCCAGCCTCGAGCAGCGCTTCTGTACGCTCCAAATAGTCTCCTTTGACGCCAACTGCAGCTCCTACTAGCAATCTGCCTTTCCGGTCTTTTGATGCATAAGGATATTGTTCCATTTTCAAGATGTCCTTGCTCGTAATAAGCCCAACGATGTGTTTTTTATCATCGACCACGGGCAACTTCTCTATCCTTTTATTGTGCAAAATCTCCTTTGCTTGATCTATATTAATGCCGGCCTTGGCAGTAATGACATCTTTTGTCATAAGCTCTGACACCTTGAGTTTGTTGTTCTTTTCAAATGTGATGTCGCGCCTTGTTATTATACCAAGGAGCTTGCCTCCCTCTTCGACAAGCAGGCCCGAGACGCTGAACTCTGCCATAACCTTTTTCGCTTCTGCTACTGCCAAATCAGGTTTGATAGTATATGGTTGCTCTATCATTACAGACTCTGAACGCTTGACCTTTAGGATCTCGTCTACCTGATCCTCTATTGTCATAAATCGATGGATAATTCCAATACCACCTTCTCTTGCTAAGGCAATTGCCATGCCTGATTCAGTGACGGTGTCCATGTTAGCGCTTATGATTGGCATATTCAGTGTAATATTACGTGACAGCATGGTGCGCATGTTTGTTTGAGATCTAGAAACTATCGGCGACCTTTTAGGAACGAGAAGTACGTCATCAAATGTCAGACCCTGTACAATGTCCAACTATTTCCTTGACGTGTATCAACTCTGAAGCATTATAAGCGTTTGCCAACCTAAGCTCTCAACAATTGCAGTAGAGTCACAGCCTGCACTGTTTCTCGAACGTTATGGGTTCTGATGATATTTGCGCCATTAAGAGCAGCAATCGTTTCACATACTATTGAAGGTATCAGGCGATCTTGTGCCGCATTCAGGTTCAGCAGGTGTCCAAGGAAAGATTTCCGTGAGACTGATATACAGATCGGCTTTTTGAGTATGGTAAGCTTGTGCAGGTTGTATAGGATTTCAATATCACGTGTATACCAGGGCATGTCTGTCATTTTAGTGAAAAAGGGATTTTTCCCTTCATGACGGAAGAAGCCTATAGATGGGTCAATTATTGTATCTTTGATCCCTGCTGCGCCTGCCAATCTTATACTTTTCTTCAATGCGTCAAGAGTACTAACTATCCTGCCCATTGCAGACGCTTTGCTGTATGCGCCGATTATCATAGCTACACCAGCTTTTGCTGCAATACCTGCCATTTCGCTATCGTATTTTAGTCCAGTTACATCGTTAATTGCATCTGCGCCAGCTGCTATTGCTTCTTTTGCAACAGCGGCCCTTGGTGTATCTGCAGAAATCGGTAAGTCGCAGACACTCCTGACAGTCTTGATGGCATCTGTGACTCTTCTTATTTCCTCTTCAATTGATACAGGTACTGTCTCCACGTAAGGCGCAGTAGACATCCCTCCAATGTCGATAATATGAGCGCCATCCTCTTGCATCTGCTTAGCTGTAGCTGCTATTTCTTGCTTGTCAGTTTTGACAGAACCTTTGTAGAAGGATTCAGGACTAGTATTGATTATGCCCATTACTTTTACCGCATACTTCTTACCAACTGGCATAGAGCGGATCTTCAACGCTGCAATCTAGCCATCATCTGTGGTATATATTTACAATATTGATGATGTCAACACGGATAATTCTAATTTGATATGTATATGTAAGATATACGCATGGAACAACAAAATTCCGATACTGCTGCCAGTCATATCCGCAATATTCCCACTCGAGTATTTTTCACCAAGGGCAGAGGCACTCACAAGGATTATTTGACAAGCTTTGAGCTTGCCCTCAGAGATGCGGACATAGCTGACCTCAATTTGGTGTCAGTATCAAGCATACTGCCTCCTCATTGTAAAATTATCAGCCGCCAGGAAGGGAGAAAATACTTGCAACCTGGACAGGTTGTATTTACAATATTGGCAAGATCAGCCACTAACGAGCCCAACAGGCTTATTGCTGCATCAATTGGTTTGGCAAGGCCAGCAGATGGAAGCCAGCATGGATACCTATCAGAGCATCATTCTACAGGCGAAACTGCACAAAAGGCGGGTGACTATGCCGAAGACATGGCAATGGAAATGCTTGCAACTACCCTCGGGCTACCAAATGATCCAAGTCTAACATGGAGTGAAAAAGAAGAACAGTGGAGGTTGTCAAACAAGATCTACAAAACACAGAACTTTACCCAGTCCGCGGAAGGTCACAAAGATGGCCTATGGACTACCGTTATAAGTGGAGCCGTGCTTATCCTGTAATTTCGAAGTTGACCTGTGCCGAGACACTTTGGGAAGATGATGACGACGAGATAGTCTGCACTGTAGCAGTATAGTCTCCAGCAGGAACGTTATTGCCACTGCCATCCTGTTGATTCCAAGTTAGTGTTTTCGATACCCCAGGTATCAGTTCAGTCATAACTTTGGCTGTAGCAACACCGTACATCTGGCCAGTATTAGTGTTTTGAAACTTTAGACCCAATGCCGAGTCAGAAAAGGTTAATGTCTCATCACCTATGTTCTTGACTGTGATTATCACAGGCTCACCTATTCTGTATCTTGCTTCATTAGTGGTTATCACCAAGACGTTGGAGCTAATACTGCTTCCTTGGATGTTACTATTTAGAAATTCTTTAGCCTCTTGTGTAATATTTTGCACTGCAGGATTGTTCCTAATTATTTCAGCACCTCTTATTAATCCCGAAAAGAAGACGCCAACCCCAAGCCCGATAACTACAAGAGCTATTACCGCGATTGCTATCCACGTTATCAGGCCCATAGTCTATTGCAAACCAGCAAGTATCTTAACGATTTTGGATTTCTACTCTAGCGAAAATCGAGTGAAGAATTATCAGTCATACAATTATATTGTTATTAGAAACCGCATTAATTCTGTTTCAGATGGAGCTAAAAAAATAGCATTCCTGTGGTGTATATACAAACAAAAGCACGCAACCACGTATTGGTTAAATTCTCACAGGGTGGTTCGTGTTGATGCCCCACAGATCATTGTCTGATTATAGTGTGTTATTTATTAATTGATATGCCTGCTGCCTTTAGCTGTCTGATGACATAGTCTACTTGGCCTGTTGTGACCCTCTCAATTGTCGGATGAGAATTAAGATTCATGCTTGTCCTTTGCGCCAACATACCGTTGATAAGTTGTGCGATCATGTCTGCATCATAAAATGCATGTGTTTCCTCGAGAAGCTCCGCTACTTTGGCTGGATCCATTGCGCCAGTTATCTTGTTACTGGTAATAAGACTGCCGAACTTCTGAACGGATTCGAAAATACCTATATTATAAGCGATGAATGCTATTTTCTCGGACGGCAATATGTCCTCAATATCTGACTGTTGCATATGTAATAATGCAAAGACTTTCTTGATAATAAATTGTAATACTCCTGTCTAAGACAAACTCCTGTCTAAGACAAATGAGTATTAGCCTAGCTTGTTTTAATACTTAGGATATTTCAAGGAATCCAAAAGTACTGCAGTGGGCATTTGCATTGTTTATTAAGCAAAATCATTCGTTGCCTATCGGGTTGATCGATAAAAACCGATTGTATATCCGAGCCAATAGCTAGCTCCTTTTTCAGAGTGCTTTTGTGATTAAAGCCGCGTTTGATCATTTCTGCTACCACCGTTTCATGTCTGTTGTAGAGTGCCAATAGCTTGCCTTTCCAACGCAGAGTTTCGGGGTGATGTGCATACCCCTTCTTATTTTCTGTTAAAATCTTCCAAATTGCATGGATTTCTCTATGCTCTCCCAATAAATGGTTGTTGCATAGTACCTTAGCCTCAATATCCCATACTCGCATTACTATGACGTTACATATTTCCCAAATCAAATAGATAACTATGTGGATTCATTTAATTCATAGTGCTTCAAATCAGGTTGCATAGAGTGCTATAATGACATAGATCGTCTTTTATTCTCCACACAAATATCATCTCACATCATTTTTCCTGAGGCTTTTTTACCAAACCTGCGGCCTTCTCTACCTCATAGGAACTATTGTAAGTCATGTCGTCTCTTAGATTGTTCCAAACTGCCTCAAAAATGTCGTTTATTCGATTTCCCATCGCGGGAGACTTTCTGTTGAGATGATTCTTGATATCCTCCTTAGTGGCAGGAAATTTTAGATCTTCGAGCAGATTGGCCATTTTTGCTGCTTTGTCTCTGTCGACAGCTTTATTTGTTGGAGGCTCTCCTGTAATGTCGCCTGCTCTGCTTATGGTATCTATGCCTGAATTGTTAGGATCCGTATAATTTCTATCATCAGATACATAAGACATTATAGAGTAGTCTATCTCTCCTCAAAAATAAAAAGATGTTGAATATAGGACAACAACTGTCATTTGCCCTGCCATATCCCAAAGGTGTTTTTCTGCGGGTCTTCTATTACTGCATAATATCCTGCGTCAATCTCTTGTTTAGTCTTCACCACTTTTGCTCCCAGTTGTTGGGCTTTGCTGATGTGATCTTCTATAGACTCAACTGCTACAAACATAGTTGGCATCTGCTCAGGATTTTCTCTTGGAGCTAACGCTCCGCTGATTCCTGCATTCTTTATCATCCAATAGTCCCTTGTCTGACCCTTCTCAAACTGCCAGCCAAAGAGCGAAGAATAAAAGCTCTTTAGTTCACCTGTCCTATCTGCAGGAATTTCAAAATGACCTACGTTATGTTGTGATGCTATTGCTATTCACTATCCCTTGCTTTTCTTATACCTCTTCTATCGTGACTCTAACTTTTGTTTGACTGTCTGGGCTGCCTGCTGCAATCCTTGCCTTATTTTGTCATCCGCCTGACTTCCAGTAACAAAGTTTCCAGCCTTGTCAAGTGTTCCAAGTTCATAGTCTATTGTGTGACGTATATGTGTCCGGTTATTATCGCCTTGAAACTCCTGTACACTTTCCCACTTCTTAAATGGTCCTTCGGTCTGCCTAGTTACCAACCTTCTATTGGACTCCTTCTCTGCCACCTCAAGGCGCATTTCTTCCTGACGTCCCATATATTCACCTTTGACTTTAATCTCAGAACCAGGTTCATTTTTGGAAGGTGTAGTGGCCTCAGACTCTTTTACAACATCTCTGGGCCATGCTTCTTTAATATTGTCGGGATTTGTGTAATATTCATAAGCTCTCTCTACTGGAGCGTTTATGTCCGTTTGATATTCTATTGTTGTCATGGAAACGGTGCTGCAGAATCGTATTTAGTTCATTTACAACTTAAGTCCTCTTGATGGTTATCATTGCAATTAGCATTTGATTTTTCATTGTTGTGGTTATAAAGCATATCTCTAGTTTCGTTTAGAACAACTGTAGAGGATAGATGATCCTTCCTCATTCGAGATTACTAGTGTGATCTTGAACAGTAATAAACCGTGCCCACGCTTATCTGATCAGAACTTATACCTTTGGTGGGTGCTTTTCCTGCCACTCACGGCCTGACTCTGCCAAAAGCTCAAAATTTTCGCGGTGTCGCGGCTCATTCCACTTTTCACGAAGACCATAAACTATTGGCGTGCATTTATCCCACTCCGTCTGAAGTGACCCATATCTATCGAAAAATAGGTCGGCGTTTAGGAATCCCTTTTCTACAAGCAAGCCTGCAAGCTCCCATTTTGATGTAATTCTTTCAAAGAACTGATACTCCCTGCTTCCATGGGGGTATTTATTTATGAACTCCTCGATAGTCCTTTCTTTGAACAGTCCCCAAAACCACTCGGCAGCCTGGAAATCATAGTCCGTATTATATAGCTCGGCCAATCGAAATAGCGTGTCTATATCTTGCGAGGTCACTTTGCTTTTTTTCCTACGCGCTGCCATATTCGACAGCAGTTCTAGGCACTCAATGTAATAAAGCTGTCTGTTTCAATGTTATATTACTCATATATAATTTTGTGTGATCTATTATTCTATGACATCAAAAAGTAGTAGCGCAACATCTACAGCAATAATGGAGCATGATATCAAAACAGACATTGGGGTAAAAGACGATGCTCGTAAAAAAATTGTCGAGACTCTTAATATGCGTCTGTCTGACGAATATGTTCTCTACACAAAGACAAGAAAGTATCACTGGAATGTTATAGGACCTCGCTTCCATCAACTACATGAATTCTTTGAAGAACAGTATGAAATCCTCGATGAAATGATTGATGAAATCGCGGAAAGGACAAGGCAGCTTGGCGGCAAGTCGCTTGGGACACTGGATGAATTTGCACGCAACTCAAGCATTAACGAAGAGCCGGGTCAAAATCCTGATGCGCAAACGATGATATCAAACCTGCTAAACGATCACGAAACAGTAATCAGGACGCTTAGGAAGAATGCTGACGAAGCTGAAGAATTGGAAGACATGGTAACAAATGACTTTTTCCTAGAAGCGGCGCAGAAACATGAGAAGATGGCGTGGATGTTAAGGGCGCATCTTGAAGGCAAGGACAAGATCTAATTTTTTTCTTATTTTTTGAGAGGAACTCGCATCTTATTAGAGGTCTTTTGTCCCTCCCATTTCTGTTCTCTGCTCGCTTTACGGTCCCATGGGAGCAACTGCGAATGGTATATGAAACGAATGTGTATTACTTCCAAAACATGGATTGTTCTTGATCCTATTTCATCCTGCTTCATCAGATTCAACTTGCTCTACGGTGAGATAATGTCAAAATAGCGATCCAATACACTTCTCCTTTCCATTGCAAGTGGAGGGGAGCAATAATCCTCTTCCATCCAATATGCGTACCCTTAATAATTTTTACATTCTCTAGACCGTGATGAAGCTCCTCTCCAAATGGTTTGAGCCTTGATATCTTGCCTGAGATTATCTCTTGCCTGAGATCTACCATGAGATCCTTTTTTGGTTGCGCCTTGACTACATATATTTTTCGCTGCAAACAGCACATGATCTGTAGGGCAAATCGGGCTAAAATAATTTAATGATACATAAAATAATTGGCTCATGCAATTGGCTGAATTTTCTCTTTATTCTTATATTGAGGACTGATCAAATAATGGCAGAGCAGTAGAGAAAATTGTCGCATCTTGCTGATGAAAAATATATCAACCTAGAAACCTACAGAAAGAATGGACAGGGAGTTAGAACACCTGTATGGTTTGTAGAAAGGGATAAGGACGACGGTAGTATATTGTATGTGCGAACGTCTGATGACACAGGCAAGTACAAGCGCGTACGAAAAAATCCTTTGATTCAAATAGCTCCCTGCGATATGCGCGGTACTGTGAAAGGCAAGTGGATTAAAGGAGAAGCTAGAATAGCTAGCGAGGAAGAGAAGCTTAAAGCGTTCAAGATGCTGGAGAAAAAGTATGGCTTACTGTACAAGATGACACGAATGTTTCTTTCAAACAAAAATTATGTAGTAATTGCGATACATGTCACATAAAATTGCAGATGTAGGATCATAAAGAAAGATGTCCATAAGAGATTTGAAGACTACACATTCATAGATAACAACAACATTGAGTCAAGAAAAGTAGGTAATGGAAACGACGATAGCGATCCATCATCATCTTCTAAGAATAAAAAGCACAAAGAAAATATGTTCAAGTTGAGGAATAATCCAAAGAAGGATATGAAGTCACGCAACAAGTCAAGGGTGGTTGGAGGCCAGGATACTCAGTCGCATTCACCAGTTTACGAATAGTTTTTGTCAATGGATAAACCTTGCAACATTATTCTAATCAATAAGATAATCATTGTTATTATTATTGTTGTTATTATCTGACGCAGGCCTCTCTATCACATGCATTTAGATATTTACCGGCGATATTTCCTACTCATTTCAGGTTATTTACTTGGGAATTCTTGTGTTGGATATTGGAGTTTCCGCCTCCAACTTCTTAGACGATTTCGAGTTTGATTTTTTGTAGGATATAGAACAGTAGAGGAACTAGAGGCATATTCTTCCTTGATGTTATATTCGAGCAACAAACGTTTTGGATCAGTCCTTTTTTCTTGACTTCAAGGATTTTCTAGAGTGCCCATCGGGATTTGGATTAAAATTCATTTAAATCCAAAGCCCAGATTTCTGCAGTTTATTGTTGTTGCAAGCATCCCAAAAGTAGTTGCGGCTGTCTCATTCATACATGCTCCTGTGTAGTAGGAACATCATCTTACTCATTCTATGAAACCTTAACTCAGAAAAAATTATCAGTACCTTCGGGGTGCCCTATTGTGCGAAGGCGAACAATAGCCACAGTAATCGGTGTTCGGTCTGCCATGACAGATACATTCACATCTGCCATATGTCTGATTTTTACTAAATTTTCTCAATATCTTCTATACACACTATGAGTATTTAACTAAATCTTATATCATGCGTTGCGATTTATGGCATAGGGATAGCGGACACATTACATAGCGATTTCGTGATATAGCAAACAGGATTGTTGGGGAAAAAATCTCCATCACAAACGTCCTCTGACGCACAGGAACCTTTTGCTTTGGACAATAGGCAACTACAAAGAGGATATCGAATCAGATCCTTTGGCGCTAGTACACAAAGACGTCTTGGACTTGGCATTTAACATGTGTATTCAATAATAATTCTTAGACATACATTCCCCGCAGTTGGCGATTTTGATGTGCAATGTGATTTTACTGGTCAGGATATTGGCAGATGAGGTGTAGATAGGAAATAGGTGTACAACACTTGATAAAGCTTGCATACATGGTATAGCATTGCCTGTCGTAGACTTAGAGGAATTGAAATGCAAAAACGAATAGAAGTCACCTCAAGCCTTTTACAGGCAGTAACGATGGCGCTACCAAGACTAAAATAAAATGAATGTATAAAGTGTTTTTCTTTCATAGGCACAACTAAGAGAATATCTTGTAATATGGATTAAAAAAGCCAGCTGGCCTCATGACAAGTGACATCAAGAAAGAAAAAGGTATCGAAGGACAAGGTAGGGATTAGATTACTTGACGCCTCTAGCGAGTGGGATGAGTTTAATCACACCTAGTTCCACAAAATACTCTGGTAAAGTAGCCCCAAAAGTGCAACTTTTATTTTCATTGGTGCAGCTGATACACTTTATGCTTAAGTAGTAGAGACACAAAGCTCCTGTTAGATATGGTTGACATAATCATTGGCCGTGGCATAACTGACCTTGTGCGTGAAATGCCATCTTACATTAGCATCTTCAAAAAAATAACAGCTTACAAACTCTTCAAAGTAAAACAGCCGATTTACGGCTCCGTCGACGTTAATAATGTCTGCAATCTTCACTGTTCTCACTGCTATTGGTGGCTCAACCGCAAGGAAGAGGAGGACTTGAAAGCAGAAGATTGGCGCAGGATAATTAAGACCACCTTCATTAAGAAGCATATATTTGTCACCACCCTTGTTGGGGGCGAACCGACCTTACGACCTGACATAATCGAATTATTTTGCAAAGAAATGCCTCACAGAGTTTGCGTAGTCACAAATGCTACGTTCACTCTCAAGAGGTACGATGGCCTATATTTCTAT
>Ga0075420_100001840_pt1 | contig 18125 bp, 9 predicted proteins | sample SoiMetdeltSBSDD4_FD_75296 | JGI IMG/M metagenome (GOLD analysis project Ga0075420, IMG submission 75296) | Bulk soil microbial communities from a Populus tree surrounding site in Tennessee, USA - Soil MetaG P. deltoides SBSDD4 | ecosystem: Environmental > Terrestrial > Soil > Tree plantation... | reverse complement strand
AGACGCCGCGCCGATCGTAGCTCGCCGTATCCCCGAGGTTCACGATGTAGCGGAACAGTCGCTCCTCGCCGTCCGGACGGAGGACATTGTCGGCGTCGATATCCTCCTCGTCGAGCCGACTGTTCGCGACCGTGCAGTCGGCGCGCGCGTCGCCTAACGGGCGCCGCCGGATGTCACCGCGCGTGCAGATGCGAACACCGGTGTCGGCACGCGTCGGCCCCGCGCCGATGACGACGAGCCTATCGACCACGTCGCCCGGAAGTCCGGTGTCGTTCACGTCGACGTTGAACGCGCGCGAGAACTGGTCACGCTCGGAATCGAGCCGGCCGTAACCCTGCAGCTGCCTGCCCGTGTACGTGCTGTCGACGGCGCGCAGCGCGATCCCGGGCGGCCGATTCACGACCTCGAGCGTCTCGGGCGCGAACGCGATCGAGTTCTCGGAGAGGTCGCCGAGGTCGACCACGAGGAGCGGGTTCGTTGCGCGTCGCGCGACCGCGGTGTCGACGAGCGCCCAGAACTCGATCGTTTCGACGCCGGTGAGGTCCGCCCCCGACGCGCCGAGCGAGGTCCGGATCGAGCGCCATCGCTGGCCAGGGAGCCGGTTCGCGATCTTCCACCGGAAGTCACCGGACGTCTGGTCGCGCAACCCGCCAAGCGAGAGCGGATACAGGGTGAGCCAGAGGAGCGTCTCGGGGGTCGAAAACCCTGTCCCGATGATGTTCGTGCGCGGGTCGATGTCCTCGATCGTGAATCGGACATCGTTGCCTGCACGGTCGGTGCCGTTGGTCTGCCAGGCGAGGGTGGTGGCCCGCGTCAGGTCGAGCGTGCGAGGCGCAATGATCGCAGGCAACCGCGTGCCTAACGTCGGCTGGCTGCTGTAGCGCCACGCGTTGTCGAGGAGCGACAGCGTGAGCCCGCCTTCGCCGTCGAACGCCTCGAGATATGCCTGGCCGTCCGAGCTCGGACGCGGCCGGCTCACCGCGAGCTCGCCCTGCAGCTCGATGGTCGACGGCCCCACGATGCTGTCGCGAAACGGCAGCGAGCGGCCGACGAGACGACCGAGCGGGGCGGCATCGAACTTGAACGCCCCGCTCACCCCTGCCACGATCGCCGACAGCGGCTCGTAGCCGAGCGGGGGCCGCGTGAACGTGGTCCGCTGCGACTGCGAGATCGCCGTGAAGTTGAGGGCACCGTGCTCGCCCACGAACTGGGACGTGAGGCCGAAGATCGACGTCGGAATCGATGTGAACAGCGGATTCTCCTCGTAGCGCACGCGAACGCGACGGGGAAACGGGAACAGCGTGTCGGGCCGCGCGAAGCGCAATTGGCCCACCTCGTAGTCGATGTCGTAGTCGAGCCCGCGCACGAGCTCGCGGCCATCGATGACGATCCGCTCGGACCCCGGCCTGAGCTGCACCGCGTTGAGGGCCAGCGAACCGACGTCGTCGCCGACCTGCGACTCGTAGCTTACACGCAGCCGGTAGAACGACTGCGGGTGGCGCGTCGAATAGAGGTACTCACCCGGCGTTCGGTAGATCGTGTCGTTCGCGGGATTCTGGAGCGCGCCGGCAAGCCCCGCGCGCGCGAACGGCTGCAGCGACGGGAAGACGACGAAGTAATCGCGGATGACGTCTTCCGCTCCCCCGCCCTGCGCCACGATCCGATTCGGATCATGAGGCCTCGGCCACAGCCTGTTGTCGGCGTCGAAGCGCGCAGGGTTCGTCGGCTCTGCGACGCGGAACTGCTGCAGGTACGTCTCGACGCCGCCGGCGCCGGGCTTCTCCTGGTCTGCGTTTCCGCCGGTGACGATGCGAAGCTGCACCGTCTGGCGTCGCACGTCGCTGCCGCCGATGCGGTACACCGAGCGGATCTCCCGGCGGAACGCCGGATCGTCCGGCGTCAGCCGCGGATCCCAGACGAGGCTCGCGAACTGGTCGCGACCGGACAGGAACTCGAGATCCGGTGTTCCGCCGGTCGTCGCGATCGTCGTGTCGCGCCCGTTGATGCGAACGTTGTACGCGACGACGAGCCGCTCGCTGTTCTGGCTGAGCGGTGTGACGAGCGCGAACCAGAGCAGCGATGGGTCGATGTAGTAGTCGATTCGCTCGCGAAGGAGCTCGTAGACCTGGCCGCGCTGCGAGGTCGGGTCACCGATGATGCGAAACTGCGGCCCGTTGGGGTTTCGCGGCTGGCCGCCGATCAGGAGTCGATAAACGAAGACCTTCGACGGTCGAATCGAATCCGGCAGCCCTGCGGCCAGCGCGGAAAGCTGCCGGCGGTCGAGAATGTCGACGTTCGGGTAGGCGTTCCCGAACCGAATCGGATCCACGGTGAAGAAAAACCGGCGCGGCTCGATCTGATAATCCTCGATGTCACGGGATTGCCGCTGGACCGTTCGGTCGCCGACGATGAACTCGACGTCCTGAACCACGTTGCCTTTCTGCTGCGCGGCGATGGCGGCGAATCGCATTGGCCCCCACCGGCCCGTGGCCTGCACGCCGTAGTTCCCGCTCGGAATGCCGGAGGTGATGAATCGCGAGGTCGGCGGCGCGAACGACACGTTGCCGACCTCGAGCCGCTGTAAGAGATCGCGTTCCCTGCCCTCGTACCGGATCGAGATGTTGTTCGAGGCGTCGAACTCGCGCTGGGTGTCGTAGTCGACGTCGACGTGAATGCGCTCGGCGACCGTTCCCCGGGTGAGCAGGTTGAACTGGAAATCGAACGCGGGCTGGAAGGTTCCCTGGCAGCGAAATGCGGTGGCGAAAAGCTGAGAGGACCCGCACCGGTCGTTCTTGACCTGCTCGCCCTTTGCCTCCAGGCGGGAGTTGAGCCGGAGATCGAGCTTTTCGAAGCCGGGGGGAAGCGTACCGGTCAGGTTGCCGGCGCTGTCCGACGGGCTTGGCCGGCGGATGGTATCCCCCGGCTGGCGGATAGTGTCGGCGGCCACACGTCTGCCGGTCGAATCACGCCGCACCGTGTCCTGCAGGGCGGTAGTCGCCGCGACCGCCCCATCCACACCCGCCCCCGTCCCCTCACCCCATGCGACCGATGGCACGGTCGCGAGGAGGGTGACCAGTCCGATCAGGAGGACGCGCACCAAATGGCGAGAGGAGGGTAGCAGCTAGGCGAGCGAGAAAATGGAGGGGGGTCGTCGCACGGCACCGAGGCCGCACGTACCTTGAATTAACCCTCCGGGCGGGTGGAATATTCTGGCTGCCCTACGCCCTTCTACGACAGGGGCGCAAGCCATGTTCCCCCGTCAGGCCCCGGAGCTGGCTATCCCTACCTGACGCCCGAGAGCATCGACGCCGACGTGAAAATAATCAACAAGTATGTGATGAAAGAGCACGTCGGGCCGCTGGTCTTCGCCCTGACGGCGCTCACATCGCTCCTGCTCCTCAACTACATCGCCAAACGATTCGGCGATCTGGTCGGGAAAGGGCTTGGCTGGGGGGTCATCGGCGAGTTCTTTCTCCTCTCGATCCCCTTCACGATCGCCATGACGCTGCCGATGGCGGTCCTCGTCTCGACGCTCTACGCCTTCAGCCGCCTCGCCGCGGAGAACGAGATCACGGCGCTCAAGGCCAGTGGCGTGGGAATGACGCGGGTGCTCGTGCCGGTGCTGATCGGTGCGATGTTCATCGCGACGTTCATGGTGTTCTTCAACGACCAGGTGCTGCCGCGAGCGAACCATCGTCTGAGCACACTCCAGCAGGACATTGCCCGCAAGAAGCCGACGTTCGCGCTGAAGTCACAGGTGATCAACGAGATCTCGCCGGGCAAGCTGTACCTCAAGGCCGATATCGTCGACCAATCGCGAAGTCACCTCAAGGTCGTGACGATCTACGACCAGTCGGACCCGATTCGGCGTCGCACGATCTACGCGGACAGCGGCAACATGGTGCTCGCTGGCGACGACCTCCTGCTCACGCTCCATGATGGCGAGATGCAGGAGATCCCGCGGAACAACATCGGGCAGCTCCAGCGCCTGTTCTACGACGTCGACCGCATCCGCGTGCGAAACGTCGCCAACTCGTTGAGCCGTTCCGACAGCACGAACACGTACAAGGGCGATCGCGAGATGTCGGTGTGCGAGATGCAGCGTGAGTTCTCGGCGCACGAGCTCGACTTCGCCGTGGCGAAGTACACGCTCGAGCAGGCGCTGATCCGCGTGACGAAGGAGCTCACCACCGGGGTGACGGCGACCGCGCTCCCATCGACGTCGGCCGTGCCGCCTTCAGCGGGTCGCTCAGAGGGAAGCTCGCAGGCGGGCTACACGATCGTTCCGAAGGGATTTCAGCCCCCCAGGTCTCGATCGATCGGTACCGCGTATTGTGCGCTGCTCGACAAGGTCTCGAAGCCGAGGGTGCGTCGCCCACAGCTGGTGCGGACCGCCAGCGCAGCGACGCTGGACGTCTCACCCGTGCTGCAGCAGCCGGCGAGCACACCGGGCGTCCAGGCGTCACAGCAGCGGGATACGACCAAGGCTGCCGCAGACAGCGGCCAACCCCGCCGCCGTGTCCTGATGAGTGGCTCGACGGGCGCGCCGCCGATCGCGAGGGACACGGTCGTGGCGCCTGTCGCGACCCCGCCCGCTCCGCCTGTGGTGTCCGCATTTCCCGGAGTCCCAGAACGACCGCTGGTACCAGGCGCGTCGGCGGTCGGCGTGCTGGAGGCCGGTCCGGCGATCGAGGCAGCTCGCGGCCGGATGCTGGAGAACCGCACTTCGATGAACCGGTTCGGGGTCGAGATCCAGAAGAAGTTTGCCCTCTCGGCCGCGTGCGTCGTGTTCGTCCTGATCGGCGCGCCGATCGCGCTGCGATTCCCTCGCGGGGGCGTCGGGCTCGTGATCGGCGTGAGTCTGGTCGTGTTCGCGATCTATTACGTGGGCCTGATCGCGGGGGAAGCGCTCGCGGACCGCGCGTTCCTCACGCCGTTCTGGGCCATGTGGGCCGCGAACGTGATCCTCACGGGCGTGGGTCTCCTCCTGCTGGCGCGGATGGGACGTGAAGGCGCGACGTCGCGTGGCGGCGATCTCTCCGAGTTCATGGACGGACTGCGAACGATGTTCGGCAAGGCCGGCCGGTGGCTCGGCCTGCCCGGCGAGCGTCGCCATCGGAGGGCCTGATGCGGCGTCTCTTCCGCCCGCTGGATCGCTACGTCTTCTCGGAGTTCTGGAAGATCTTCACGATGACGGCGCTGGGGTTCCCGGTGCTCATCGTGATCATCGATCTCACCGACAACCTCGACAAGTATCTCAATCGGCAGCTGCCGCGCTCGCAGATCGCGCTGAGCTATCTGTATTTCATTCCCGACTCGATGTTCCTGGTCATGCCGGCCGCGGTGCTGTTCGCGACGGTCTTCTCCATCGGCGCGCTGACGCGTCACTCGGAGATCACGGCGGCCAAGGCATCGGGCATCAGCTTCTATCGCCTAACGCTGCCGATCTACGCCGGCGCCATTTTCGCGGCGGCCCTCGCCGTGAGCCTCGGCGAGCTCGTGCCGATCACGAACGGGCGACGGGCCGAGCTCCTCGAAGAAAAGAAGTTTCGTCCGGGCAGCGATCGCTACAACTTCGCGTTCGCGGCCGAGCGTGGGCGGGTGTACAAGATCAGCTCTCTGAACGCGGAGAAGGGTCGCCTCGAAGGGCTCGAGATCGAGCGCAAAGGCAAGGGCGCGGATTATCCGACGTACGTGCTGATCGCCGATGAGGGATTGTACAAGCCCACGCACGGCTGGAAGCTCGCGAAAGGCGCGATTCATGTGATCCCGTCCGATACGACGGCGGACGTGACATTCGTGTTCGACTCCCTGCACGATCGCGGAATGCACGAGACGCCGGTCGAGCTGACAGCGACGCCGCGCGCTCCGCAGGAGATGGGGTACCGCGACCTGAGCCGCTACATCGCGGCGCTGGAGCGATCCGGCGGCGATGCGAACGAGCTGCGCGTCGAGCGCGCGCTCAAGCTCGCGGTTCCCATCACGTGCATCATCATCGCGCTGTTCGGGGCGCCGCTGGCGACGAGCACACAACGCGGGGGAGCCGCGTACGGCATCGGCATTAGCCTTGCCACCACCGTCATCTTTCTGATGCTGATCCAGCTGACGAAGGCGGTTGGCGGCAAGGGCATCATCTCGCCCGAAGTCGCCGCGTGGATGCCGAATGCGGTCTTCGCCCTGATCGGGATGATCATGTTGGCAAGAGTTCGCACGTAAAAATGCCTGGGAACGGGGAACGGGGAACGGGGAACCGACGCTCCGTGTTGTTCGTACGTTGCAACCAGCGCGAAGCCTCCGTTCCCTCTTCCCCGTTCCCCGTTCCCGGTCTGTCATGACGTTTGGGGCTCATTACGAGCATCGTCCCACCGAGGCCTACCCCGTCATGCAGCGGACGGGGATCAAGTTCTTCCGGAACGTGGCGCGCGCGGGACGTGGCGTGTTCGCGGGGATCGGGCAGCGCGGCTTCTTCATCCGGGACATCGCCCGCGCGTTCTCCGAGCCCTCGACGTGGGGCGGCGAGACGATCAAGCAGATGCGGAACATCGGCGTCGACTCGGTGCCGCTGGTCATCATCGTCGCCGGCTTTCTTGGCGCCGTCACGGCGTTCCAGGCGTTCTATCAGCTGTTCGCGGGCGTTCAGCTCTCCGTCCTCGGACTGCTGGTCCGCGGCAGCATCGTGCTCGAGCTGGGCCCACTGCTGACGGCCCTCGTGCTCACGGGGAGAGTCGGTGCGCGCATGACGGCCGAGATCGGAACGATGCGGGTGACCGAGCAGATCGACGCGCTGGAGACGCTCGCCTACGACCCCATCGCGTTTCTCGTGGTGCCGCGTCTCCTGGCCGCGCTCCTCATGCTGCCGATTCTCACGATCGTCGCGAACGCGACGGCGATCGTGTCGGCGTGGCTCACGCTGATCATCGCCACGACGGCGACGACGAATGATTACGTGACCGGGCTGCGTCTCAGCTTCGCGCCGTTCCAGGTGGTGTACAGCGTAATCAAGGCCGTCAGCTTCGGCGGCGCGATCGCGGTCGTGTGCTCGTACGAGGGATACGTCACCGCGGCGGGCGCAGAGGGTGTGGGTCGCTCGACCGCGAAAGCCGTGGTCATCGCGTCGACGTCGATTCTCGTGCTGGATGCGATCGTCGCGGCGATGTTCGCGCAGTTCATTGCTGCCTAACCGTGTGATGGCACAGATATGAAACGACGTGACGAAGTTCTCGTCGGTATCCTGCTCACCATTGGCGTCATCATCGGCGTCCTCGGGACGATCTGGCTCGTGCGCGGCGGATTCTCGTCAGGCTATCCGCTGTACGCGCGCTTCAAGTGGGGCGCGGGCGTCAGACAGGGGCAGCCGGTGCGTCTGGCCGGCGTGCAGATCGGCGTCGTGTCGGACGTGGAGCTCGACCCGAAGGGTACGATCCTCGTGACGATGAGCGTCGAGGACGAGCACCACGTGCCACGCAACTCGACCGCGGCCGTAGTGCCCGTCGGGATCTTCGGCGACCAGGAGATCGCGCTGATTCCGGCGGAGCCAAGCCCGATCTTCTTCAACGAGCGGGACAGCGTGCCCGCGGCGCCGCTGAAAGCGGGGCTCCCCGAGCTGACGGCGCGCGCGGACACGATATCGCAGCGCCTCGACGATGTGGCGAAGACGGTGCAGCTCGAGCTCGTCCAGGGCGGCGGGATCGCGGACCTTCGCAAGTCGCTGGCGTCCGTGAACGAGCTGGCGCGGTCGTTAGGCGTGATCGCTGCCGAGCAGTCGCGGCAGCTGACGCTGACCCAGACGCGTTTCCGCAACACGGTCGCCGCGCTCGACTCGGTGCAGCTCGATTCGACGATGCGGAATCTGCAGGCGACGTCACGGAATCTCGCGGCGTTCACCGACTCGCTGAGCGGGACTGCGCACCAGCTCAACGCAGTGCTGGCGAAGGCCGACAAGGGCGACGGCACGCTCGGCAAGCTGCTCAACGATCCCGGGCTGTACTACGACCTGCGGCGCCTTACGACGCGGCTCGACTCGCTGACCGCAGATTTCAAGAAGAATCCGAGACGGTACATCAATCTCGAGATCTTCTAACGACTAGAGCAGCGAGATCAAAGGGGTCAGAGTCGCTTGAAATCAAGCGACTCCGACCCCTTGGAACGTTCACCCAGCTACCAGCCGCCGTTCGTATCAGAACGTGTACTTCACCGTCAGCTGCATCTGGTAGAAGTTCGACGCGAGCGTCTGCTGCTTGAGGAACGCACCGCCCTGCTGCACGGTCGAGTTGAACGTGAACTGACTCTGTGACTGGCTCAGCGGACCGGCCGTGCGGCTGCGCAGCTGCAGGATTTGCTGCTGCGGGAACGTCGGGCTCAGCACCGGTAGCTCGACCTGGCCCCACTTCTTGTTGAGCAGGTTGCCGAAGTTGAACACGTCGAGCTGCAGCGTCAGGCGCTGGCCGCGCAGCTCGGGCAGCGACTGACGGATCGAGATGTCGAATTTCTGCGACCACGGTGTCCGGCACGAGTTGCGCTCCATGATCTGGCCGCGCTGCTCGTTGAGACAGTCGTTCGCACTGATGAATCTCTCGTACGCCTGCGCCATCGCGGGGTCCAGCACGAACGGGTTGGTGGCGCTCACGGCCGCGTTCGGGTTCTGCGGGGCTCCGAGCTGGATCTCGTTAGGATCCGTGGCGTTGCGCGGAATGTAGAGCGGGTCGTTGCCGTTGAATCCGTCGCCGTTCAGGTCACCGTTCGCCGTGTACACGATCGGCGTGCCGGAGCTACCGTTGTAATAGACCGAGAGCTCGGTGGACTTCCACGGAGCGGTGACCGTCCCGTTCAGCGAGAGCCGGTGGGGCCGCTCGAACACGGAGGTCGTGAGGGCAAGGTCGGTCTCCCTGCCGGCGAACTGCGCGCCGTTCCGCCAGTTGGAGATGGCACGGTCGGACGTGAGGCTCTGCAGGTCGTACGAGCGCATGTAGGTGTACGACACGCCTGCGTTCACGAGCCGGCCGAAGCGACGGCGAAGGCCCGTCGCGATCGAGTAGCTGTAGTCCTCGGACTGGTTCGTCACCTCGATGACGCCCTCGGACAGCGTCGGCATCACGCGCTGATTGGTGTTCGTGATGCCACCCGTGAGGTTGATCGTATCGGCGTAGAGCACCCGTCCGTTGCGGTCGAGGTACGGCTGCCCGCCGACCAGACGCGGGCCCTTGATGTTCCTGTCCCGAACGAGGACGCCGTTGATCGCCTTTCGATAGAGCCCCTCGAACGTGAACGTGGTCTGCCACGGAAGCTTGTGATCGAAGCCGACGGATGCCGAGAAATTCTGCGGATACTTGAAGTTGGGGTCGTTCACGTTGACGCCGGCGGTGCTCGCCTGCCCTGGCAGGGGCGCCGGCTGATTACGGCACGAACGCGGCAGGTTGTCGACGTCCGTGGTGAATACCGGCACGCCGGTGCCCGTGCAGTTCAACGTCACCAGTCCGAGGCCCGTGTTCGCGTAGGCGTTGCCGAGCATGATGAGCGGCGTCAAGCCGGTGAAGATGCCTACGGTTCCGCGAATCTGCGTCGAGCGCGTGCCCGTCGGATCCCAGTTGACCCCGATGCGCGGCGAGAGGAGCACCGCGGATTTGGGCGTGGCGCTGGTGCGAACATCGGTGATACCCGCCGCGCGGAACGCGTCCGCGATGCGACTGTTCTCGGCTGGCTCGTCACTGAAGCGCGGCATGTCGGCGCGCAGACCGGCCGTGACCGACAGTCGATCGGTCACATCCCACTGGTCCTGCACGTAGGCGGCGAACTGCTGCACCGAGAAATCGGCGGCGATCGGGCCGCCATTCGAGTATCCTAACGAGTAGTTCAGCGGCGTGCGCGTCTCGAGGTCGGCGACGCTGTTGAACGCCCACACGCCGAACAGCCGCTGCGCAAAGTTGTTGAAGATCGACGTATTCTCGAACCGGCCGCCGAGGGTGACGGTGTGGCTCCCGAGCGGCATCGTGAAGTTGTTCGAGACCTCCAGCACCTTCTGCTTGAGGAGGTTGTCCGGCGAGAACTGCTCGGTGCCGAACGTCACGGAGCCGTTGTTCGACGTCCCGCCCTGGGCGTTGGTGACGGGAACCTGAACGCTGATCTCCGGCGCGCGCACCGGCACGATCCGCTCGTCCTTCTGCGTGTTGTAGCCGACCTGGAACTCGTTCGACGATCCGTTGGAGAACGAGCTATAGAGCTGGGCGACGCTCGAGTAGTTCTTGTTCTGGCGAATGAACGAGTTCGACGTAAACCGGAATCCGGCGTTCTGTTGCCCGACGCCGTTGTTGAACGTTCGCGCATTTCGGCTGAATTCGTCCTGCTCGGCGCTGTTGATCAGCTGGCGAAACGCAAAGCGGTGACGATCGGAGATCGACCAGTCGATGCGGCCCGACAGGTTCGTCAGCGGATTGTCGTTGGAGATGAGTCCGGTGCCGCCGATCGGGAACAACGAGCTCGTGGCGGCCGCGATCCGCGTGAGCGTGGCCTGATCGACCGTTCCAGCTTCTACCGTCGACTGGCCGGCGTACGGCCCGATCGCCGGCTGCGCCTTCGATTGAAACTCCGGCGCAATGAAGAAATGCACCCGGTCCTTCACGATCGGGCCGCCGAGGAAGAACCCGTACTGGTGGACCTTGAAATCGCTGTTTCGGATGAAGTCCTGGTTCGCGGCCAGCTTTGGATCGCGATACGCGTACGTAGCGCCGCCCGAAAAAGTGTTGGTCCCCGACTTCGTCACGGCGTTCACGATCATGCCCGCGAAGTTGCCGTGACGGACATCGGCGGGTGTGAGCAGAACCTGGAATTCCTTCACCGCGTCGATCGAGATGAGGCGCCCGCCGGTGGCACCGCCGGGAACGCCCTCCGAAGCGCCGAGGTTGAAGCGGTCGTTCTGATTCGCGCCGTCAATCGTGAAGTTGTTGAACCGATTATACGCGCCGGCAGCGCTCGGGCCGTCGGTCTGCGGCGACTGCACGTGCGGCGAGAGCTTCACGAGGTCGGTGAAGTCGCGATTGAGGGTCGGAATCCGCGAGATCACGGAATCATCGACGGTCGTCTCGATGCCCTTGCGCGTCGACGAGAATTCGCTCGTTGTCGCGACAATTGCGACTCCGCTCAGTTGGGCCGCCTGCGCGCCAAGTCGAAAATCGACCTGGGTGGTCTGCGTGAGTGAAACGACGACGTTGTCCCGTGTCTGAGCGCCGAACCCGATCCGACGGACGGTCACCGAATATGGTCCGCCCACTTCGAGGTTCGGAACGAGGTAGCGCCCGTTGTCGCGCGTGGAGGCCGCGACAGAGTAGCCGGAAGCCGTGTTCTTGACCTGGATCTGGACGCCGCCAAGTGGAGCGCCCGCGGAGTCCGTGACGACGCCACCGATCGCACCGGTCGTGATCCCCTGCGCATCGGCACGGGACAACACTGCGCCGGCCGGCAGCATCGCGATCGCCGCGAGCACCGACATCCAACGATGTATACGCATGTGTAAGGAATGGAGGGTTTGATTCCCGACCCGAGCCGCAGTCGACTGCTGCCGCACTCGGGAGTTGAGCGCCACGGAAGAGCCACGCGCGAAAGCGAGTCGTCGACGGGAGGAAGGCGCTGTCGTCGACGGCATTTCAGCCAGGAAGTACTGCGAGGCGAGCCGGGAGGAGAGGCACGTCAGCCCTCGGTGACGAACGCGGGCAAACTAGGTGTCCACAGGTCACACGGTCAAGGAACAAATGTGATGTAGCGCACGCGTGACGGTGATGAGACGCACCAGCGCGCCCTCAGAAGCCGTAACGCATGCCGAGCTGCATCTGGTACGCCGAGCCCACATGACGGCGGTCGTACTTGTCCATGGCCGGATCGAAGGTGAACACCCCCTGTGATCCGCTCGGGCCAGTCAATTGACCGGCCGTCTGTCCTACATGCGTCAACAACGGGATGGACCCGCCACCGAGTGGTGGCAACGGCTGCTGGCCCCAATCCTTGTTGAGCAGGTTGAGGAAGTTGAACACGTCGAGCTGCACCGAGAACGACTGGCCGCGGATCGCCGGAAGCGCCTGCCGAACGGAAACGTTGACGGTGTTCGTCCACGGCGAGCGGCAGCTGTTGCGGGTCATGATCCGGCCGCGCTGGCGTGTGAGACACTCGGTGCTCGTCACGAACCGCTCGAGCGCCGACCGCTGCTCCGCTATCCGCTGCGCCTGCGCAACCGGGGAGTTGTCGGCGCCGGGGATCGGCGACACGCCGCTGAATCGGATCTCCGTGTCGCGAGCGACGTCCGCCGGAATGTAGATCAGATCGTTGCCCTGCGCCCCGTCGGCGTTGAGGTCGCCGAGCCCGCCGCTGCCGGCGTAGACGAAATCGTAGTTGGAGCCCGAGCGACCGAGGTAGATGAGCGACACGTCCGTGCGCGTGGTCAGCGTGAACGTGCCGAACGCGACGAGTCGGTGCGGCAGCTCGAACCGCGACCGGTCGAGGTTCTGCGAGTACTGGTCGCCGGAGATCGCGCGCCCGAACCGCCAGTTCGACGTCGCGGTGCTCGACGTTAGGCTCTGGATGTCCCGCGCCTGCTCGTAGGTGTACGACGCGTGCGCCTCGAACCAGTTGGCAAACCGGCGATTGAGCCCCGCCGTCACGCTGTACGAGTAGTCCTTGCTCGCGTTCTGGACGTCGATGACGTTGCGCCGGTTGCCCAACAGCAGCGGGCTCGCCACGCCGGTCGTCCCGATCGTGCCGTAGACGATGCGTCCGTTCCGGTCGAGCCCCTGCGAGCCCGCCAGCGCCCGGTTCGTGTAGAAGAACGTCGACATCGCGCGCGTGTACATCGCCTCGAGCGACGCCACCCACGCGTTGCCAAATCGGCGATCGTAGGCAACCGACGCCCGCGCGAACTGCGGGAATCGCAGATTGCTGCTCAGCAGCGCGATGTCGCCGGTCGCCGCCGCAGTGGCGCCGTTCGCGCACTCGTCAGGCGGCGCGTCGGCCGTCGCCTGCGTGAAGCGCGGCACCGCCCCGGTGGCCACACACGTGAGCTGCGCGAGCCCGGTGCCCGCATTCTGGAACGCGTTGCCGATCCAGACGAACGCAGGACGTCCGACGAACACGCCAAGCCCGCCGCGGATCTGCTCGCGCCGGCCGCCCGAGCGATCCCAGTTGAACCCGATGCGAGGCGACAGCTGAACGTTGCCCGACGGAATCTCCTCCGTTCGACGCCCGTACTGGGCAAGCACCGACGGATTCGCCTCCGGCTTGTCGAACATGAGCGGCACGTCGAGACGCAGACCACCCGTCAGCACGAACCGATCCGTCATCTGCCAGCGATCCTGTACGTAGAGTCCGAGCTCCGCGGCATCGAACCGCGCGTCGATCGGCCCGCCGAGCCCCACCCCCGCCTGATAGCGAGCGGCGTTGCCGCTCGCCAGGGAATCGAGGCTCGAGAACTCCCAGACGCCGTACGCGTTCTGCGCGAACAGATTCCGGATCCGGTAGAACTCGTTCTTCGTGCCGACCGTGAGACGATGCCTGCCTAACGGGATCGTGAAGTTGTCGGTGATCTCGACGACGTCCTGGTCGACTTCCGTGCCCTGCGAGGAGTTCTCGGCGCCGGCGCGCAGGCGCACCGTGCCGCCAGTGAGCGACGGCACATCGACCTGGACCTGCGGGGCGAGCACCGCCGCGCTGCGACGATCCCGGATGCGGTTGTAGCCGACGATGAGCTCGTTCCCCGCACCGCGCTCGAAGCTCGTGTAGAGCTGCGCGACGGTGCTTCCCTTGACCGATGTGAACGCGTGCGAGTTCGACGTCAGACGGATCAACGACGCGTCGCGAGCCAGGACGTCGTCCTCCGCACGACCGTAATTGTGGCGCACAACCAGGCGCGTGTTGACGCTCGGTGCGAAATCGATGCGCGCGAAGATGTTTCGCAGCGGATTCGCATTGCTCGCCGGCCCCGCCGATCCCGCCGCTATGCCGTAGCCGCCAAGCAGCGACGTGAACCGATCGACATCGGCGCTCGCAGCCGGGAATCCCTGCGCCGTCTGGCCAAGATACGGACCCACCGCGGGCTCGTAGCGACGCTGGAACTCCGGTGCGACGAAGAAGTGCACGCGGTCGCGAACGATCGGGCCACCGATGGAGAACCCGAACTGTGTCTGACGGTACTCCTGATCACGCACGTAGTCGATGTTGCGGCCGAGCCCCTCGCTGCGCGTCGTGAAGAACGCCGAGCCATGGAGCTCGTTGGTCCCGCCGCGCGTGACGGCGTTGACGAGCAGTCCGCCGAAGTTGCCCTGCCGCACATCGTACGGCGCGAGCAGCACCTGATACTCGCGCACGGCCTCGAGCCCGATCGATTTTCCGCGCGCCTGTCCGCCCGGCTGACCCGTGTCCCCGAGGCCGAAGAGATCGGTCTCGCTCGCGCCGTCGATCTGAATGCTGTTGAGCCGATTGTTCACGCCGGCACCGGAGAGCCCCGGACCGGCATCGGAGACCTCGGGCGACAGCACGACGAAATCGGTGAACGTGCGATTGAGCGACGGCAGCCGGCGCAGTGCCGAGTCGGAGACGACCGTCGCGGCGCCGGTGCGATCGGCGGACATGATGGGATCGGTCTCCGTCGTCACCGCGACGGTGCCGAGGATGATCGTCTGCCGCTGCAGCCGGAAGTCCAGCGTTAGGTTCTGGCTGAGCGTGAGCATCTGGCCGTCGCGCATCTGCGAGACGAAGCCGGGATGACGTACGGTGACCGAGTACGGGCCGCCGACTTCCAGGCCCTGTACGAGGTAGCGGCCATCGCGCGCGGCAGCAGCACGCGACGCCGCACCGGTCGCCATGTTCACGACGGAAATGGCCGCGCCGGCGACCGGCATCCCGGCCTCGTCGAGCACCCGCCCGCTCACCGCACCGGTCGTGACTCCCTGCGCGCGCGCCGCGACCAGCGGCGTCAGCGTGACGCAGAGCGCGGCGACGACGACCCGGATGCTCACGCCGTTTCGCCCGCGGCTCTCCGAGCGGTGTCTGGTGGGATCACTCGGCGCCCCACCGTCGCGTAGAACACGGGAACGCCGACGAGGATCACGAGGAACACCGCGAGCGTCGGCCACCGCGTGCTCGGATCGATCACCGCGTTCACGAGCAGATACAGCGTGGCGAGAATGAACAGGATCGGCACGATCGGGTAGCCGGGGCTGCGGAACGCAGGGACGTAGCCGGGCCTGGCGCGCACCACGAAGATCGCGCCAACGCCCAGGACGCAGAACGGAAGGATCGCGGTGACGAATGCGTCGGCGAGATCCTCGAAGCGGCGCAGCAGGACGAAGCCGACACCGAGCAGCGCCGCAAGCGCGATCGCGTTCACGGGCGTTTTGAACCTGGGGTGCACGGCAGCCATCGACTTGAAGAAGAGCCCGTTCTCCGCCATCGCAAAAAAGACGCGCGGGTTCGCGAGCATCGTCGAATTGAGCGAGCCGAATGTCGACAGCAACGGCACGACGAGCGGATTATAGCCGAGCACGCGCAGGAAGTATTCGGCAAACGCGATGGAGATGGCTCCGATCGCCGCCGCGCGAGCGATGACGAGCTCGGCCCAGCCGAACCGAATCGCGAGGACACCCCCGACGACCCACACCAGGAGCATCGGGCCCGGGCCGGGCAGTCGGTCTGCGATCCCAGCCGGGGATCGGAAGATGCCCGAGCCGATGGTGATTCCGACGACGATCGTGATGGCGCCAAACAGCCCGAGGCTTCTCGGGAGAGCTTCCCTTTCGGCAGGAGTGGCTGGCATGCGCCTATGGTACAGCGCGACGCGGCGCGGCGCGAGCGCTCAGGGATGTTCCGATCGACCTCGCGCGTCTCACTGACGGAAGTCCTGCACCAGTCGGGTGCCGGCGGTTGAATAGCAGCGTCCGGGCGTACACCTTTCGGCGTGTTTTCCTCCATCACATTCGATTGTCGGCGAAGTGGTGTCATCGGGGACGTTTCCCGATGATGGCCCGCGTTGCGCTGTTCTCGCTCTGCGCCGCCGTATGCGTCATCGCCGAGATCGCGATTCTTCGCTCCCTCCTGTTCGGACGTGCCCGTGCGGCGGAACAGTCGGCGACCGGCCCCCTCAGCGATGCGATTCGCGCGCGACGGCCAGCCGAGATCGCCTGGGCGATTCTGCCGGCGGTCGGGCTCCTTTTCGTTCTCTATCTGACGTGGCGCGCCGTCGACGTCCCCGCTGCACCAGCGGGCGCCGTGAGTCGTAGCGGCGCGACGTTTGGAGCATGACATGACCGCCCTCAGGCGTCTCGCGACTCTCTCGCTGCTTCTCGGTGTCGGACACGTGGTGTTCGGCGCGATCGTGCGCATCACCGGCTCGGGGATGGGATGCGGCGATCACTGGCCGAAATGCCACGGCTCGTGGTTCCCGCCGTTCAACCGGACTGACCTCATCATCGAGGTCACGCACCGTTACTTCGCCGCGACGCTGTCGGTCGCGATCATCGCGCTCGTGGTGCTCGCATTCCTTCGGCGCAAGACCCCCGGAGTCGGCGGCCCCGGCGGAATGCTGCGCGCCGCGACGCTCGCCGCCGTGCTGGTCGTGACCGCCGCGCTCTTCGGCGCGGCGACGGTGAAGCTGGAGCTGGGCAACAAGGTCGTGATCGTCACCCACCTCGCGATCGCGATGGCGCTCCTCGCTGTGCTCGTCTCGGCGGTGATGCGTGCCGGCGGACTCGGTGCAGCCCACGCTTCGGTCGGTACGGCGTCGGCGAAGACGTGGCGTGGCGCGCGCGTCGCCGTCGGACTCACGTTTGCCGTGCTCGTGTTAGGCGCGTTCACGGCGCATCTGCCGGGTGCAAACTCGTCGTGTGTCGGCTTCCCGTTGTGTCGCGGCTCGCTCGTTCCCGACTCGACGCAGCACATTCAGTTTACGCATCGCATCCTCGCCTTCCTCCTGTTCTTTCACCTGCTCGGCCTCGCGATCGCCGTGAGACGGCGGGGTGAATCGTCGTTGATCATCCGTGCGGCGGCTATCGCGTTCGGCGCCGTCCTGGCGCAGATCGTCGTCGCAGCAGCGCTCGTCGAGATGCAGCTGCCGCCGGTGATGCGCTCGTTGCACCAGGGCGTCGGAACGCTCGTGTGGGTGGCCGTCGTCGTGCTCGCCCTCCTCAGCCGGCGCGGCGCGATTGGTGCCGGCGTGCCCGCCGTGGTCGCGTCGCCACGCCCGACGTTGCGCGCGGCCGAGGTCGCGTCGTGACACACACGACGATCGAGCGCACGGGTGAGGCAGGGCTCGCACGCGATCTCATCGCGCTCACGAAGCCGCGCATCATCTCGCTGCTGCTCGTCACGACGGTCGCGCCCATGTTCGTCGCCGGAACGCCATCGATCGGGCTCGTACTGCTCGTCATGATCGGCGGCTACTTGATGGCCGGCGGCGCGAACGCGGTGAACATGTACCTCGACCGCGACATCGACGACCGCATGGCGCGGACGCGGCTCCGCCCGATTCCGAGCGGGCGCATGGCGCCACCGGCCGTGCTCGCGTTCGGCGTTGCGCTCTCGTGCGCGGCCACGTGGATGCTCGCGCGGTTCGTGAACGTGCTGACAGCGGCCCTCGCGCTCGCCGGCTTCTACTTCTACGTGTTCATCTACACGCGCTGGCTGAAGCGAACAACGCCGCACAACATCGTGATCGGCGGTGCAGCCGGCGCGTTTCCACCGCTCGTCGGGTGGGCGGCCGTCACGAACCGCGTGGATCTGGCCGCGATCTACCTGTTCCTCATCATCTTCTACTGGACGCCGCCGCACTTCTGGGCACTCGCGCTCCTCAAGCAGCGTGACTACGGCAATGCGGGCGTTCCGATGGCGCCGCTCGTCTGGGGCGAGCGCGAGACGATGGATCAGATGCTGTGGTACACGCTGATTCTCATCCCGCTCACGCTGCTCCCGGTCGCGTTCGGCGCGTTCGGCTGGGTGTACTTCGTGAGCGCGCTCGGCCTCGGGCTCGCACTGCTTGCCGGCGTGCTGCGCATCCGCTCGGCGGCGATGTGGACGAAGGCGGCGTGGAAGCTCTACAAGTTCTCGCTGCTGTATCTCGCGCTGCTGTTCGTCGCGATGGTGATCGATCGCCGGAT
>Ga0075420_100001838_pt1 | contig 18133 bp, 13 predicted proteins | sample SoiMetdeltSBSDD4_FD_75296 | JGI IMG/M metagenome (GOLD analysis project Ga0075420, IMG submission 75296) | Bulk soil microbial communities from a Populus tree surrounding site in Tennessee, USA - Soil MetaG P. deltoides SBSDD4 | ecosystem: Environmental > Terrestrial > Soil > Tree plantation... | reverse complement strand
GGCGATCGGTTGGTTTCGGGGCCGGGTTGGAGGGCGCGTACGGTGATCACGGCCACTGGTCAGGTCGATGCCTCACGCGGCTGAAATCCCGACGTTCATTGTGCTGGCCGCCTTGGCTCTCCACCACTAAGGTGGCGGCCGCTTCTAGAAATAGTCGAGGCAAGCTCGGCACATGAGATCGCCGTTGTGGGTCATGGGTGTGATCGGAGTCCTCGCCGGACCCGCGGTGCTTGCCGCGCAGTCGCGCGCGCCGGCCGTCGCCTCGGTCGGCGAGACGGCCGACTCGGTCACGCTCGCGCCGGGCGACGTCGTGCGGATCACGGTGTGGCGAAAGCCCGAGCTCAGTGGAGAGTTCGTCGTGAGCACGGACGGCACCGTCGCGCACCCGCTTTACCGAGAGGTGCAGGTCGCGCGGATCCCGCTGTCCACCGCTGAGCGACGGCTGCGCACCTTCCTCGAGAAGTATGAGGCGAACCCGCAGTTCGTGATCGAGCCGCTCCTCCGCGTCGCTGTCACCGGGGAAGTTCGCCAGCCGAACCTGTTCAACCTTCGCCCGGAGACATCCGTCAGCCAGGCAGTGGCGCTGGCGGGGGGACCCACCGAGCGGGGGCGGCGGGACCGCTTGCTGCTCGTGCGGCAGAACGGGCGGGTCGTCATCGACCTGCGGCGCGCCGACGCGAGTGGGGCCGGGATGCCAATCCGATCCGGCGACCAGATCCTCGTCGAGCGCAGTAGTGCCATCTTCCGCGACTACGTCACCCCCACCCTCAGCGTCCTCGGCGCTACGGCGGCGATCATCAGCGTGATCCTTTATAACAGGAATCGGTGAGTAGTCATGTCGGTCATTCCTCCACGCAGCCCTCTCCTCTCGACCCCGACGCATCCGGCTCAGCCCCAGATGGGGGGTGAGCCGGGAGGCATGGGGCCGGTGGGGGATCGCCTCAACCTGCACGACTTGCTCGCCGTCCTTCGGCGGCACGCCCTGCTCGTCCTCGGCGCTGTCGCCGTCAGCCTGGCGCTGGCCGCCAGCGTCGTTCTCCGCGACCCGCCGAAGTACCGCGCCACCGCGCTCATCCGGCTTACAGACGCGCGCCGCTCGATCGCCGAGGGGATCGAGAACCCCGAACGCGGACAGTCACCCGACATTAAGCCGGTGTACTCGCAGATCGAGCTGCTCAAGAGCCGGGCACTCGTCGGCGCGGTGGTGGACTCGGAGGGGCTGCGCCTGCGCCCGAAAAAGCGTGAGTTCTCCCCTACCCTCTTGACGCGCGTGCAGATCGACCCCGCAGTCTTGGCGGACAGCTTCGCCATGAGCTTTTCGCCGGCGGGTGTGACGGTCCGGAACGGGTCGCACGAGACACAGGTCCCATACGGCGGCGTGTATCGCACGGCGGGGGTGAGCTTCGCCGTGGCGTCCGACCCCGGGATCGCGCGGGCCATGCTCATGCTCTCGCCGAGGGAAAAGACGATCGACGCGGTGTTGGCGAACCTGCGCGTCTCCCGGCATGAGGACACCGACGTGGTGGACGTGAACTACGTCGATCTCAGTCCGAGCATTGCGCAGCGCGTCGTCAACAGGCTGGTCACCACCTTCCAGGACGCGAACATCCGCGCGGCACAAGGGCAGTCGCGGCGGCGCCGCCTCTTCCTCCAGGAGCAGCTCCGCGAGATCGACGCCCAGCTGGCGCGCGCGCAGGGGGCGCTGACCGCGTTCCGCGTCCAGCAGCAGCTCTTCAGCTCCCGCGACAAGCTGCAGGCGCAGCAGGCAGCGCTCATGACCCTCGACATGCGGTGGGAGGAGCTCAACGCCGACCGCCGCATGTACGAGTCGCTGCTGGCAAAGGTGCAGGGGCCGCCCAGTGACCAGACGGACGGAGAGTTGCGGGCGGTGATCGCTGCCCCTGGGCTGACGGGCAACCCGGTCATCGCCCAGCTCTACCCGCAGCTCGCCCAGTACCAGACGGCGCGTGACTCACTGACCACCGGCGAGTGGCGGAGCGCGGCCGGCAATCCCGACGTCGCCCGGCTGGATCAGCTGATCAAGGGGACCAAACAGCGGCTTGTCGGCGCGGTCAGCGGCCATGTGGCCACGCTCGACGCACGCCTCAACGCGCTGTCGGCGCTGCGGGCCCGCAGCGCTGCCGCAACCGCCGCGCTCCCGCGCGCCGAGTCGGTGGAGGAACAGCTCGTTCGACAGGTCGACGCCAATCGGGCCCTCGCCGACCGGCTGAGAGAGGAATACCAGAAGGCCCGTATGGCCGAAGTCGTCGAAGCCGGCCAGGTCGAGATCGTGGATCTGGCCGCCGTTCCCTACGTTCCGCTCGGCCGCATGCGTCTCTTCAAACTCCTGGTCGGACTCATCGTGGGCGCGGTGGTCGGAACCGGCGGGGCCCTCCTCAGCGAAAGCGCGAGTGCCCGCGTTCGGCGGCGGGTGGACCTCGAGGCCGAGCTGCAGGTGCCGGTCCTCTCCATCATCCCGAAGATCGAGCTGCCCCCAGCGCGCAACGAGTCGCGACGTGGGCTGGCCAGGGTGCTGCGGGGGCGGCGGGTCGCCGGCAGGAGGACCGCGGGCGCCCAACCGGCCGCCGCGCCGTTGTCCGCGGCCGGGGGGGAGGCGTTCCGCCTGCTGCGATCGAGCCTGAAGTGGACGCAGGGTGCGGAGTCGGCCAAGGTCCTCGTGGTCACTAGCGCTGTGCCGCAGGAAGGGAAGACGACCACCTCGACGAACCTGGCGGCGGCGTTCGCCCTCGAGGGGCGGCGGGTGCTGCTGATCGACTGCGACCTTCATCGCACGCGGCTGCACGTCGCACTGCGGGTCTTGCGCGACCCAGGGCTCGCGCAGGTGCTCCGCGGGTACCTTCCGGCTGCCGGTGCCATCCGCAGCACCTTCATCGACGGACTCTGGTTCCTCCCCGCCGGCCGCGACAAGGGCGGAGTCGCTGACCTGCTCGGCTCTGACCGCATGCGGTCGCTCCTCAAGGATCTCCTCGAGCACTTCGACGTGATCGTGCTCGACACGCCGCCGGTGCTGGCGGTCGCCGACGCGGCGTCTGTCGGGCCGCTGGCGGACGGCGTGCTCCTGGTAGTCCGGGCCGGTGTGACCGACCGGCGGCTGGTGGGGCAGGCGATCCGCCAGCTCGACAGCGTGGGCGCGCGGGTGGTGGGCGCTGTGCTGAACGACCCCCGCGGCGAAGCACAGCGCTACGGCGACTACTACGACTACTCCTACGCGGAGCACTACGCCGCGGCCGCGGATTGATGGGCATAGGACGATCGGAAACGCTGGAGCCGTACCTGCGGCGCGCATACGCGTGGCGGCGCGCCTCGGTCAACCGCCGCATCTTCGCCGCGATGGCAACCGTCGCGGCCGCAGGAGTGCTGATCAAGGCCGCGGCAATGGCCAGGGATGTCGTCGTCGCGTCGTACTTCGGGACGAGCGACGCGGTGGACGCCTTCTTCATCGCGCTGACGGTCCCCACCTTCGCCATCAACATTATCACCGGATCCCTCCCCGCGGCGCTCGTCCCGGCGTACGTGCGCGTAACGCGCGCCGAGGGCGCCGAGGGGGCGCGCCGGCTAGTCTCGGGGATCTTCGTCGGGACCGTGGCGCTGGTCGCAGTGGCGTCACTGGTCCTCGTGCTCGGCGCACCGCTGCTGCTCCCACTGATCGGCGGCAACTTCGGCGGCGATAAGCTGGCGCTGACCCGGCATCTCTTCTACTTCCTGCTCCCGGCGGTCCTCCTCGCCGGGCTCTCGGGGATCCTCTCCTCGCTGCTCAACGCCCACGAGCGATTCCTGCTGGCGGCGATGACGCCACTGTTCGGGCCAGTGCTGACGATCGGCCTCCTCCTTGCCGCCGGTGCGCGGTGGGGGGTGTACTTGCTGGCGGTCGGACTGCTCGCCGGGGCGGTCGCCGAGCTGCTCGTGCTGGGGTGGAGCGCCTACCGGCGCGGGCTCCTGGCGCCCGCGCGGTGGACGGGGTGGCACCCCGAGACGCGGCGAGTGCTCGAGCAGTACGTGCCGGTGGTCGTGGGCGGCGCCGTGATGGGCAGCTCTCCGCTCATCGATCAGTCGATGGCGGCGTCGCTCGGCGCGGGAAGCGTCGCGACGCTGGGCTACGGGAGCAAGGTCGTCGCGGCCGCGCTCGGCGTCGGCACGACCGCGCTCTCGACGGCGATCTTTCCGCATCTGTCCAGCATGGTTGCCGCCGCCGACTGGGCCGGGGTGCGCCACACGCTCCGCACCTACGTGCGCCTGGTGCTCGGGGTCTCGATCCTGGCAGTCCTGCTGATCGTCGCCCTCTCCACCCCGATCGTGCGCCTGCTCTACGAGCGGGGGGCTTTCTCGTCTGACGACACGCTCGCTGTGGCGAGGGTGCAGGCGCTGCTCGCGCTGCAGATCCCTTTTTTCGCGCTCGGCATCATCGCCGTCCGGCTCCTCAGCGCGTTGCGGGGCAACCGGGTGCTCATGTGGGTCAGCATCATGAACTTCGTGACCAACATCGCCGGGAACTACGTGTTCATGCGGGTCTGGGGCGTCGCCGGGATTGCGCTCTCGACGTCCGTCGTCTACGCCATCTCCGCCATTGTGTTGTGCTGGTCCGTCCAGCGGCGGATCGGCCACTGGAGCCGGAGCGGCCAGACGACTCAAGTACAACAATCCAGCAATACCTGAGGAGACGCTCTGATGGCCACCGCCGAAGTCGAAATCCGCGCGGGCGAGCGCTTCGAGTTTGGGGACAACTGGCGGTCCTTCTTGAGCGTGCTCGATGACGAACGGATCGCGGCCGCGGAGGCCTCCCTCGTCGACATGCTCGAGAGCGCGGACCTGACGGGGAGGCGCTTCCTCGACGCCGGGTCGGGCAGCGGCTTGTTCAGCCTCGCGGCGCGCAAACTCGGGGCGGTCGTGCACTCGTTCGACTACGACCCGCATTCGGTCGCCTGCACTGCCGAGCTTAGATGTCGCTACTTCCCCGATGACGAACATTGGGTGGTAGAGCACGGGTCCGTCCTCGACACGGAGTACCTCGCGACGCTCGGCACGTTCGACGTCGTCTACTCGTGGGGCGTCCTCCATCACACGGGCGCGATGTGGCGCGCGCTGGATAACGTCGCCGCGCTGGTCGCCGACGGGGGGAAGCTCTTCGTCTCCATCTACAACGACCAAGGCTACATCAGCGAACGTTGGCGGGACGTGAAGCGGCTCTACTGCAATTCGCCGCGGCCTGTCCGCTGGATGATTCTGACGGCAGTGGGCGCGGGGTTCACCGTGAAGAGCGCTGCCGGCCGTCTGGCCAAGCTGGAGGTCCTCCCGTCGAAGTCGCGCGGACCGCGGAAGTCTCCGCGTGGCATGTCCGTCTGGCACGACCGGAAGGACTGGGTCGGCGGTTACCCGTTCGAGGTGGCGAAGCCTGAAGCCGTATTCGACGCCTGTCGGGCGAAAGGCTTCATGCTGCTCCGCCTGATTACCTGTGGGGGCAAGCTCGGGTGCAACCAGTTCGTGTTCGAGAAGCTCACACCTTCACCTCGGCAGCTCAAGGTCGGCGCGACGCTCGCGGCCGACCGGGCCGAACGCCCCGCCTGACCGGCGCCACAGCTGTCTCGAGGTCTTAGGCGATGCGACGAGGGGTTTCGGCAACGAGCCGCGGACGTGCGGGTGGGAACGCCCACGGGCCATGGGGTGGCCGTCCGAGTGCGCGCGACACGAGCGGCCATAGTCAGGTGCGCGTAACCCTGGTGATCTCGTCGCTCGCCGCAGGGGGCGCCGAGCGCGTGCTGTCCATGATGGGCAACTACTGGGCGGCGCGCCGCTGGCCGGTCACGCTTGTCACCTTCGCCCCGCTGTCGGAGGACCACTTCGCCCTGCACCCGAAGGTGGAACGCGTCGCCTTGAACGCGACCGGTGTATCGCGCTCCCGGTGGGCGGCGCTGCGGCACAACGTGCGGCGGGTCGCGCGGCTGCGCACCGCGATCCGTGCCGCCCGGCCGCAGGCCGTGATCAGCTTCGGGGTGCCGACGACGATACTTGCGGTGCTCGCAGCGCGGCCAGAGCGCGTGCCGGTGATCGTGTCGGAGCGCACCGATCCCACGCGCGACCGCATCCCGCGGTTCTGGGCGGTGCTGCGGCGCCTCGTCTACCCTCGGGCGAGCGCGGTCGTCGTACAGACGCCCGAGGTTCGCCGGTGGGCCGAGAAGTTTCTCCCGCCGGCGATCGTCCACGCAATCCCGAACCCTGTTGTCGCGCCACCCACCAATGGCGCGGCGCCGGGAGCTGGCCCGGCGGCAGCGTCCGACGCGTGGGTAGACGAGTCGGCGGAGCGCGCCTGTCGGCAGGTGGTCGCTGTCGGGCGGCTCGACGTGCACAAGGCGTTCGACCTCCTCATCCGAGCGTTTGCGACCTGTCGCGTCGAGCACCCGGACTGGCGCCTCGTGATCATCGGTGAAGGTGACCAGCGCGAGGCCCTCGAGGTGCTCGCTGCCGAGCTCGGGGTCGGCGCCGCCGTCAGCTTTCTCGGCCGCGTGGCACACCCGGCCTCCGTGATGCGCCAGTCGGACCTCTTCGTGCTCTCCTCGCGCTACGAGGGGTTTCCCAACGTTCTCCTCGAGGCGATGGCGGCCGGATTGCCTGTGATCGCCACCGACTGCCGGAGCGGCCCGTCGCACATCGTGCGCGATGGGGTCGATGGCGTGCTCGTCCCGCCGGAGAACGTGGACGCGCTGGCGGCGGCGATGAGTGCGCTCATGGGCGACCGGACGCGGCGGGAGGAGCTCGGCGCACGCGCCGTCGACGTGACGGAGCGGTTCGCGCTCGATCGCATCATGGGGGAGTGGGAGCGGCTGCTCAGTCGCGTCGTCGGCGCCACGGGCGCGCGGGAGGGCGCATGACGTCGTTCACACTCCTCGAGTGCGGCTACCGGAGCCTTCGCGCTTCGGGACGCGGACATTCCAAGGCTGCGAGTGGGTGTTTGTCGGTGACGGCCCGGCCGACGACGCGCCGGCGCAGATCGAGCCGTGGCAGCGGGCGACCGTATTCCCGGTTCGCTACGTGCGGGTGCCCTACGGACGGCCGATCACTCGGCCGTCCACGAGCGTCGATGAAGCTCCCGATCAGGATGCGGCTCCTGCACCAGGCTGGACGGGCCACGCGCGCCGCCGAAGTGGGGCGGGCATGACGATCGGCGGCGGATACGATCTGGCAGTTGCGGCATCGCACCCCGGGGAGTCGATGCCGCATCGCACGCCCACTGGGCGGGCGCTCAGGATCGCCTTTCTCGTCAGCCGGCTCGATCGCGGGGGGACGGAGCGGCAGCTCATCGTCCTGGCGCGTGGGCTGCGCGAGCGTGGGCATTCGGTCGTCGTCCTCGTCTTCTATCCCGGCGGCGCGCTCGAGGGCGAGCTGTGCGACGCGGGTGTGCGCGTGCGGGTGCTTCACAAGCGCGGCCGCTGGGACCTCGCCCGCTTCCTGCTCGACCTGCGGCGGGTGGTGCGCGAGGAGCGGCCGGACGTGCTGAACGGGTACCTCGACGTGCCGAACGCCCTGGCACTCGCCGCGCGGGGGACGGTCCGCGGGTTGAAGGTGGTGTGGGGGCTGCGCGCGTCGAAGGTCGACATGCGCTGCTACGAGCCGTCGGAGCGGCGGACCACTGCGCTCGTGTCGCTCGCCCTTCGCGCGCTCGCCGGATTCCCCGACCTGCTGATCGCGAACTCCCGCGCCGGTGCCGAGCACGCGGCGTCGATGGGGGCGCCGCGGCGCAGAACGGTCGTGATCCCGAACGGGATCGACATCCTGCGCCTCGCGCCCGACCGCGACGCGGGGCGCCGGCTGCGGCGGCAGTGGGGGGTCGCGCGCGGGGAGCGGCTCGTCGGGCTCGTCGCGAGGCTGGACCCGGTCAAGGACCACCGGACGTTCCTCGAGGCGGCCGCCCGGCTCGCCGCGGAGCGGGACGACGTGCGCTTCGTCTGCGTCGGGGATGGAGACCCCGCCTATGGGCGGGAGATGCAGGAGCTCACACGCGTGCTCGGGGTGGGCGACCGTCTGCACTGGGCCGGCGTGCAGTTGGACATGCGTGCTGTCTACAATGCGCTCGACGTCGCCTGCTCGTCGTCGACCTCGGAGGGGTTCCCCAACGTCGTCGGCGAGGCGATGGCATGCGGCGTCCCCTGCGTCGTGACCGACGTTGGCGACTCGGGGTGGCTGCTCGGGCAGCCGGCGTTCACCGTGGCGCCGCGGGATCCAGTCGCAATGGCCAATCGGGTCCGTGCCGTGCTCGACCGCGACCCGGTGAGCCTGGAGCGGCTCCGCACCGACGTGCGGCAGCGGGTAACGGCGAACTTTTCGGTCACGACGCTCATTGACCGGACGGAGCGGGTGATGACCGAGCTGGTCGGGAGCGTTGCGCGATGAGACTCTCCCACCTGCGTGCGATCCCCTCTGTGCTGGTGATGAGCGGGTTCGCGGCCGTGTTCCTGTCGTACTACGACAGCTATCTCTATGACAAGGGGCGGCTGACGTACCCGTCGGTGAAGCTGTTCATACTCGCTCTGGTCGGCGTGAGCGCCTGGACGTTCGTCCGGGCCGCGGCGTCGAAGCCGGTGCGTAACGAGGTGATCGCCCTGTACGCGGCGCACCGCAACGTGATCATCGGGCTGATCGGCGTCGTGATGGCGTCGTTCATCTCCGGCTTCATCCCCACGGCGTACTTAGAGGACGGCCCGCGCTACCTGATGTTCCCGGCGTACGACGTGGCGATCATCCTGCTCTCGATGCTGCTCCCCTTCCCCGAGCACCGGCGCCGCCAATTCTGGCCCTACCTCCTCGTCGGCTTCGCGGTCGCTCTCGGGAGCGTCTTCATCGACACCATCCATCCGGGGACGTACTCCATCAACCCCGACCGTGCCGCCGGATTCATCCAGAACCCGAATGGCGCGGCGTTCCTCCTCGTCGCACTCTGCGCCTCGATCATCAGCTTCGAGCGTGTGCGGCCGATGGACTTGGCCGTCCTCTTCGCGACAGCAATCGGCGTCCTGGCCACGTTCTCGCGCGGGGGCGGGCTGGTGTTCGTGTTCGTCGTCCTCTGCTACACATATTGCGCCGTCGTGCAGGTCCGGGAGCGGCCGGTGCGAGCGCTGGGACGGGCGCTCGCAATGGTGCTCCTGGCCGCGCTGACCGTGCAGGCGGCGCGCGTGCTGACCAAGCGGGTGGAGATCTTCTCCACCGACTCGCGCCTCGGCATACTCTCGGGGCGGCAGAAGATGATTCCGGCGCACGAGCCCCGCCTCCAAGCACTCGACGAATCGCTGCAACTGGTGCGCGAGTCTCCGGTCCTCGGGCGGGGGGGCGGTTTCACGAACAAGACCATGCGCCAGGCGCCCCACAACATCTACCTTCAGCAGTGGATCAACAGCGGCCTGTTGGGGCTCGTCGCCTTCCTGTGGACGCTCGCCGCAGCCGGACACCTGTTCTGGACGCGGCGCTATCGCAACGGGATAGTGTTCGTGGCCCTCATCGCAATCGAGGGGCTGTTCAACCACAACCTGCTCGAGGAGCGCGCGTTCCTCGTGCCGTTGGGGGTGCTGCTCACCTTATCCTTCTACGCCGCGCCGGCACGCGCCGCAGAGGCGCGAGCGCGCGAGGTCGCGCTGCCGCCGCACCCACGTCGCCACCCCCCACCGCGCGCCCGACTGGCCGCCGTGGCGCGAGCGGTCCAGGCCCGCGCCGTAGGGGGTCCGGAGTGACCGCCATCCCCGCGGTCCACGGAGGGCTCCCGACGTGTGCGGCATAGCCGGTTTCTGGACCCGCGACGAGCGGAACCTCGAAGCGGCGGAGCAGTCGGTCGGCGACATGCTCACCTGCATCGTCCACCGCGGCCCCGACGATCACGGGGTCTGGGCGGACCGCGACGCCGGCGTGGTCCTCGGCCACCGGCGGCTCTCCATCATCGACCTGTCGCCGCTCGGCCACCAGCCGATGATCACCGACGACGGCAGGCTGGGCGTCGTCTTCAACGGCGAGATCTACAACTTCCCGGAGCTGCGCCGGCAGCTCGCCGCGCGGGGCGTCCGGTTCGCGTCGAGATCCGATACCGAGGTGCTGCTCCACGGTTACCGCGAGTGGGGCGAGAAGGTGGTGGACCATCTCGTCGGCATGTTCGCGTTCGCCATCTGGGACGCGCGAACCAGGGAGCTCTTCCTGGCGCGCGACCGCGCCGGGGAGAAGCCGCTGTACTACGCGACCGGGCCGTGGGGGTTCGCGTTCGCCTCCGAGGTGGCGGCGCTGGCCAGCTTCCCGGAAGTCGACACCGAGATCGACACGGACGCGCTCGCGCTCTACCTCCAGTACCAGTACGTCCCGGCGCCCTACTCGATCTACTGCGGGATCCGCAAGCTCCCCCCCGGGCACGCGATGCGGGTGCGGGAGGGCCAGACGACGGTGTGGCGCTACTGGGACCCCGCGCCGCTCGCCGCCGGGCCACGTCTCCGGATCGATGACGAGGAGGCGGTCACCGAGCTCGAGGCGATTCTCCGGACCGCAGTGCGCGGGCAGATGCTCGCCGATGTGCCGCTCGGCGCGTTCCTCTCCGGCGGCATCGACTCGACTGCCGTGGTGAGCCTGATGGTGGAGCTCAGCACCGCGCCGGTTCGCACGTTCACCATCGGGTTCGACGTCCCACGGTTCGACGAGTCGCCGCACGCAGACGCCGTCGCGCGGCACCTCGGCTCCGACCACACCGTCGAGTACCTCACCGCGCAAGACGCGCTCGAGCTGATCCCGCAGCTGCCGACCATGTACGGGGAGCCGTTCGCCGACTCGTCCGCGTTGCCGACGCACCTCGTGTCGCGGACGGCGCGCCGCCACGTCACCGTGGCGCTGTCCGGCGACGGCGGCGACGAGGCGTTCGGCGGCTACACGCGCTACGCCTACTTCGTCGCCGCGTTGCGGTTGTCGCGGCTCGCCGGCCCTTTCGGCGGGATCCTCGCTCCCGCGCTCGCGAACCTCCCCGGGAAACTCGGCCGGGGCGCCCCGCTCCTCGCCCTTTCAGCGAAGGAGATCTACCGGTACATGGTCAGCATCTTCGACACTGCCGACGTGCGCGCCCTGACCGGGCACACGCCGGCGTTCGCCGAGTTCGAGCGCGGGTGGGCGGCCGCGTCGGGTCGGCCGATGCGCCAGCGGGCGATGCTTACCGACCTGCTCACCTACCTGCCAGAGGCGATCCTGGTCAAGGTGGACCGCGCCGCTATGGCGATCTCGCTCGAGACACGCGCCCCTATTCTCGACCACCGGGTGCTCGAGTTCGCGCTCCAGCTCCCCCACCGACTCGTTCGCGGCAAGCGGCTGCTGAAGGAGCTCGTGTACCGGCGCGTGCCGCGCTCGCTCGTGGACCGCGACAAGCAGGGGTTCGGCGTGCCGCTCGCCGCCTGGTTCCGCGGCACGCTGCGCCCGCTCCTCGAGGACACGCTCGCGCCTGCGCGCCTGGAAGCGGCGGGGATCCGAGACCACGCGCTCGTCCGGCGGCTGATCGATGAGCATATCGCGGGACGTCGCGACCGCGCCTCCCAGCTCTGGACCCTCCTCGTGCTCGGCCTGTGGCAAGACGCGCGTGCTTCGGGCGCGCGGGCACGACGGGGCGTCGCGCGCGCCCCGGCGGTGGTGGCGACGTGACGGTGGCGGTCGCACGAACCGCCGGTGAGGCGGCTCTTCGTATGAACGGGGCGCCCGACCACGACAGGCAAGGTGGCGAGCGCCTGGACCAACTCGCCCGCCCGGGCGTGGTCAACGTCGCCCACGTCATCACCACGCTCGGGCTGGGGGGCGCCGAGGTGATGCTGCTCAAGCTGCTCCAACACACCGACCGGCGGCGGTTCACGCACCACGTGTATTCGCTGGTGGAGCCCTCCGGACCCATCGCGTCGCGGATCGAGGCGCTGGGGATCCCCGTCTCGTCGATGGGGATGAAGGTCGGCAGCCTGCCCGACCCGCGGGCCGTACTCCGGCTCGCGCGCCTGCTCCGAAAAGTCCGTCCGGACATTGTGGAGACGTGGATGTACCACGCCGACCTCCTCGGCGGCACGGCGGCGAAGCTGGCCCGCTCCGGCCTGCCCATCATGTGGAACATTCGGCAGAGCAACCTCGATCCGGCGCTGAACCGCCGCCGCACCCTTCAAGTCGTGCGGCTCTGCGCCCGGGTGTCGTCGTGGCTCCCCGACACGATCGTCTGCTGCTCGAGCGAGGCACGCCGGTCGCACGCCGCCGCCGGTTACGACGCGTCGAAGCTCCGCGTGATCCCGAACGGGTTCGACCTTTCAGCGTTCCACCCCGACCCCGACGCGCGCCGCGCCGTGCGTGCCGAGCTCGGGATCTCCGACGACACCCCCGTCATTGGCATGGTGGCGCGCGTCGACCCGCAGAAGGACCACCGCAACTTCGTCGAGGCGGCGGCCCGCCTGCTCGCCCAGCGGCCGGACGTGCGCTTCGTCCTCTGCGGCCACAACACGTCGCTGGCCAACGCGACGCTCGCCGAGTGGATCGACGCGGCCGGCGTGCGCCCGGCCTGCCAACTACTCGGCCCGCGCCACGACATCCCGCGGCTGACGGCGGCGTTCGACATCGCGACGCTGTCGTCCGTCGGAGAGGGGTTCCCGAACGTCCTCGGGGAGGCGATGGCCTGCGGGGTCCCGTGCGTCGCGACGGACGTCGGCGACTCGGCCGAGTTGATCGGCGACACGGGGTACGTGGTGCCGCCGCGCGACGCGGGGGCGCTGGCGCGGGCGTGGGACGAGCTACTGGGTGCGGGTCGCGCGGCACGCGAGGCGCTCGGCCTGCGCGCCCGGCAGCGGATCGAGGAGCGGTTCTCGATCCACCACGTCGCGCGGCTGTACGAGCAGACGTACGAGACGATCGTGGCCCGGCGGGCCGCCAAGGACCGATGACCGACCGCCCCGCCCTCGTCACGCCGTCGGTCCACTCTCCGCGTCCGCGGGGTGAGCCTAACGCCATGTACGGAGCCTAACGCCATGTACGGAGCCTAACGCCATGTGCGGAGCCTAACGCCATGTGTGGCATCACCGGCTTCTGGGGCCGCGCGGCAGATGGCCGCGACCTGCGGGAAGTGGGGCGCCGGATGGCCACGGCCATCGCCTACCGCGGCCCCGACGATCACGGCTGCTGGGCTGACGGGGACGCGGGCGTCGTGCTCGCCCACCGACGCCTCTCGATCGTCGACCTGTCGCCGCTCGGGCACCAGCCAATGGCCTCGGCGCGCGGGCGGTACGTGATCGTGTTCAACGGGGAGGTCTACAACCACGCGCAACTCCGGCGGGAGCTGTCGCGGGGCGGCGAGGCCCCCATCTTCCGCGGGCACTCGGACACCGAGGTGATGCTCGCGGCGATCGAGGCGTGGGGGCTCGAGGCCGCGGTGAAGCGCTTCGTCGGGATGTTCGCATTCGCGCTCTGGGACGGACAGAAGCGGCGGCTGCACCTGGTCCGCGACCGGGTCGGGATCAAGCCGCTCTACTACGGGTGGTGCGGAAGGGCGCTCGTCTTCGGGTCGGAGCTGAAGGCGATCGCCGCGCACCCGGAGTTCGACGGCGAGGTCGATCGTGGCGCCGTGGCGCTGTTGATGCGCTTCGGCTGCGTTCCCGCCCCGCACTGCATCTACCGCGGCATCTACAAGCTGCCGCCGGGCACCATTCTCACCCTCGCCGCCCCCGACGCGCGGGAGTCGGTGCCGGAGCAGTATTGGTCGGCCCGAGAGGTCGCCGAGCGCGGCGCGGCCGACCCGTTCGTCGGTGGCGACGCGGAGGCGACGGACCAGCTCGACGCGCTCCTGCGCGAGGCGGTCGGACTGCGTATGGTCGCCGACGTGCCGCTCGGCGCGTTCCTGTCGGGCGGGATCGACTCCTCGACCGTCGTCGCGGTGATGCAGGCGCAGAGCGAGCGCCCGGTCCGAACCTTCTCTATCGGCTTCGCCGACGGCGACTACGACGAGGCGCCGTACGCCCGCGCCGTCTCCCGGCACCTTGGCACCGACCACACGGAGCTCTACATCGAGCCGGCGGACGCGCTGGCAGTCATCCCGCGGCTCCCCGACATGTACGACGAGCCGTTCGCGGACTCCTCGCAAATCCCGACGTTTCTGGTCTCTGAACTGGCCAGGCGACACGTTACGATCGCGCTCTCCGGCGACGGCGGCGACGAGCTGTTCGCCGGCTACAACCGGCACCTTTGGGCAAACCGAATCTGGCGGCTGACGGGATGGCTCCCGCGTCCGGTGCGCGCGGCGCAGGGGTGGGCGATCGGCGCCCTCTCGCCCGACGCGTGGGACGGCCTCTTTCGCGGGCTCCGGCCGGTGCTCCCCGCTCGGCTGCGCCACCGGAACCCTGGATTCAAGCTGCACAAGGTCTCCAGGGCACTCTTGGCCGCGAGCCCAGGGGCGCTGTACGCGGGGCTGACCTCGCAGTGGGGCGACCCGACGTCGCTCGTGCTCGGCGCTGTCGAGCCGCCGACAGCACTGAATGACGCCCGGCAGGCGGCGCTGTCGGACGCGACGGCGCGGATGATGTACCTCGACCTCGTCTCATACCTCCCCGACGACGTGCTCACGAAGGTCGATCGCGCGAGCATGTGCGTGAGTCTCGAGGCGCGCGTACCGCTGATCGACCACCGCGTGGTGGAGTTCGCGTGGCGGCTCCCGATGCGGATGAAGATCCGCGATGGGGAGAGCAAGTGGATCCTGCGGCAGGTGCTTCGCCGCTACGTGCCAAGCGCGCTGATCGATCGCCCCAAGTCGGGGTTCGCGGTGCCCCTCGGTGCCTGGCTGCGTGGGCCGCTGCGCGCCTGGGCCGAGGCGCTGCTGGACGAGCGGCGTCTGCGCGCGGAGGGGTTCCTCGACCCGACCATCGTCCGCTCCCACTGGACAGCACACACCTCGGGGCGCACCGACCTCGGGGACCAGCTATGGAACGTCCTGATGTTCCAGGCGTGGCTGGACGCGAGGCGCGGCCGGGCGCCACTGGCCCGCCCTGGTTCGGCGGAAGCGCTCGCGCGGGTGGCGGTGTGAGCGGGCCGTCGGGGAAAGAGGCAACGGAGTCGGCCATCGATCCGCCGGGCAGCGGGCTCCCAGAGATCCCTCTGGTCCACGTGATCAACGTACCGTTCGCCCTTCACTTCGTCTCGGGGCAGGTCGGGTTCATGGCCGAGCGCGGGTTTGCGATCTCGGTCATTACCTCCCCAGGCGAACAGGTTGAAGCGTTTGGCCAGCGCGAGGGGGTAGCGGTCTACGGGCTCGAGATGCCACGCCGGATCACGCCGCTGCGCGACCTCGTGACCCTCTGGCGCATGTACCGCCTCTTCCGGCGCATCCGCCCAACGATCGTCCACGCGCACACGCCGAAGGGCGGACTCCTCGGGATGATCTGCGCCTGGCTCGCGCGCGTGCCCGTGCGCATCTATCACATCCGCGCCCTGCCGTTCGTGACGGCGTCGGGGCCGCAGCGGGTCCTCCTCCGCTCGACCGAGCGGGTCGCCTGTGCGCTCGCCCATCACGTGCTCTGCGTCAGCCACTCTCTGCGCACCGTGGCGATCGATGACGGGATCTGCAGCGCGGCGAAGGTCCAGGTACTCCTCGGCGGAAGCGGCAACGGCGTGGACGCGGCTGGTCGGTTCGACCCGGCGCGCTGGCGGCAGAGCCGCGACGAGATGCGGGACCGCCACGCCATCCCACGCGATGCGCTGGTGATTGGGTTCATCGGGCGCCTGGTCCACGACAAGGGGGTTGTACAACTGGTCGAGGCGTGGAAGGCGCTGCGCGAGGAGCATCCCGAGCTCCACCTGCTCGTGGTCGGCGGGTTCGAGCCACGCGACCCGGTGCCGGCCGCCGCCCGCACCGTGCTGTGCGGGGACCCGCGCGTTCACATGGTGGGGTGGGCGACGAACACCCCGCCTTACTATGCCGCGTCCGATGTCGTTGTGCTCCCGAGCCATCGCGAGGGGTTGTCCAACGTACTCCTGGAAGCGTCCGCGATGGCGCTCCCAGTGGTCACCACGCGCATCCCCGGGTGCATGGACGTGGTCGAGGACGGCGTCACCGGTACGCTCTGCCCGGTGCGCGACGCCGCGGCGCTCACCAATGCCATCCGGGGCTACGTCCGGGACGCCGAGCGTCGGCGCCGGCACGGCCGCGCCGGTAGGGAGCGGGTGCTGCGAGAGTTCCGGCGCGAGGCGATCTGGGAGGCGGTCCACGCCGAGTACCGGCGCCTGCTCACGGCGAACGGCTGCAGCGCCGCGCCGACGCTACGCGCTGCGGATCGGCTCGCCGGGAGCGATGCCGATGGCGTGACGCGGGACGCGGTGACGGCGAGCTCTCCGTAAACGGCCAGCCGCACGGGTCTGCGGAGCAGGCCGACGCCACATCGTAGCCGTCGTCACGGCCGTGGCCGCGGGGCGCCCCTCGCGCCGCTGGCGGCGGCCGTGGGGGCCCCAGCGCGCGACTCACGCACCTCGGCCGCCAGCTCGGCCATCCCGAGCGAGCGCATCCCGTGAGACGCGGCGAGCCGGCGGTAGTGCTCCAGGATCCGGCGGAGGATGGCGAGGTTCTGCTCGAGGTTCCGCCCGAAGTTGTGGGGGTGCCACCATAGGTGGTAGACCAGCCCGTGCGCGGCGGCGCGCAACATGGCCGAGGTGATCCGACGCTGCCGCAACCCCTCGAGGTGGCGGAGCGAGCGGGCGTACGGGCGCAGGTAGCGACTGGCGGGGATGTTGACGATCTCAGATCCGAGCAGCGCCGTCGGCACCGTGGCGTGATCGCCGCTCAGGTCCAGGTAGCTGTCGACGAGGCGGACCGCACGGCGGACCTGGGTCTCGCGCGCCACCGGTCTGGGCGAATGGAGCCACGAGTGTTCGTTCCCCCGGTACGCGGTGATCCCCGCCTGGGAGCACGCCAGGAGGTACGACGGCGCGACCTGGTTCCGCGGGAAGACGATGCTGCGGACCTCGACCCCCGCCGACCGCCCCGCAAGCACGGCCGCGGCGAGGTCGGCGCGGAAGTCGTCCTCGGTCTGCCCGCGCTCGAGGCAGTAGTAGTGCGAGAACGTGTGCGTGCCGATCTCCTGGTGCGGGGTGCGCCGGATCTGCTCGATCAGCGCGCGCCCGAAGTGGAACGGGTCCGACGCCTCGTCGCGCCCGATCGCCGAGAGGTGCGGGTACGGCGAGAGGCGCGGGTCGTCGTACCTCGGCAGGCGACCGGGGATGGACGCGAGCAGCTCGTCGCGCGAGCGGAAGAAGAGGAGCCCGACGGTGGCCCACGTCGCGTGCACGCCGAACTCCTCGAACAGCTCGAGCATCCGCGGGATGGCCTGTCGCACACCGAGCAGGTTCTCGCGGTATTGGTCGAGCGGCACGAGGTCGCGCATCCCCCAATACAGCTCGAAGTCGAGCGAGATGACGAGGACGCCCCGGTCGTCACGCATCGCCGCGGCGGGAGGCGGAAGTGGCCGCGGTGCGTGCCGCGACGCCCTCGCACGCGGCGGCGAGGACCACCAGCGGAAGCCGGACCTGCTCGATGACTAACGGGGGCTCGAGCAGCACGCACCGATTGTTGCGGAACACGGCGGCGACGAGCAGCCCATCGCGGATAAAAGCGCGGATCACCTCGCCGGTGGCGGCCGGCGTGGCGAAGTGGAGGCCCGGGAGAAGCCCGCGGCCGGTGACCCGCAGGTCGGCCTGGCGCGCCCTAAAGTCGTCGAGCCGCTGACGCAGCGCGGCGAGGGCGGCGAGCCGGTTGCCGGAGAACGACGAGGCGGACATCGAGAAGGTGAGCCCGAAGTGGGTCCACAGCCCACGGCGGGCAAGCATCGCGCCGATCGGGACAATCCCGCCCGCGAGCGACTTTCCCGCCAGGATGACGAACGCCCCTGGGCATCTCAGGTGCCCGGGGCGTTCGCGCCACCAGCCCAGTCGGGGTCAGGGGCAGCGGGGACGCAGGTCGAGGACATAGGCCTGGATCGGGCCGGTGGTACTGCCCCAGTTGGAGGCGAACAGGAGCCGCTTCCCGTCGGGGCTCGGGACCGCCTTGGGGGCGTCGTCGTAGCGGCTGTTCACCCCGTGGTAGCGCCCGTAGCGCTCGATCCCCCGCGAG
>Ga0075420_100001836_pt1 | contig 18138 bp, 15 predicted proteins | sample SoiMetdeltSBSDD4_FD_75296 | JGI IMG/M metagenome (GOLD analysis project Ga0075420, IMG submission 75296) | Bulk soil microbial communities from a Populus tree surrounding site in Tennessee, USA - Soil MetaG P. deltoides SBSDD4 | ecosystem: Environmental > Terrestrial > Soil > Tree plantation... | reverse complement strand
TGAATGGATGCCGCGATTTGATCGTCGCGGCATTTCTTTGGTCACGGGCGGCACAGCTATTCGATGCGGTGCACTGTGTGGATTATAGAACTGCGCTTGTCGAAATGATGAGCGACTAGAAGTTTACTAAAAGAAATTGGAGCGGGCGACGGGATTCGAACCCGCAACCCTCAGCTTGGGAATCTAATCCTGAGGTCCTTGTCTATCAACACTATAGCATTTTTCTTAAGGTTTTCGCCATTGCATACTTTGCAGTCTTTGCATTTTCATGCCCCATTTGCACGCTCTTTTGGGACATTTTTGGGACAAGCACCATCGCGACCAACTCACATCGTCAGTGACGCCGAAGAATGAATTACTATGCCTTGGTCCATAATAAAGAGGTCGCTTCAAAACAACTTGCACTGGAGACGGCTTTAACAACGTCAAAGGTAGCTCAGCTGGTTAGAGCGTGGGGACTCATAATCAATAGCCCAGCGATTTTCTTCCTCTAATTTCGCCATAAACAAGCCAATACAGCGGATTGCGTCCAGGTGAAACAATTTAGGCTGCTCATAGCACCAACTGCGGTTCAAAAGTCTGGCACGGAGTCCACTCCCTTGTAACTCTACTCAAAACCGAACTCTGGAAAAGTCGAGAAGATCATTCAGCTCTGAGGGCGATAAGTGGGTCCACCTTCGTCGCTCTACGTGCAGGATAGTAACTTGCCAATAGAGCTATGGCACCCATGAGCAACGACGTGACTATGAGAACTGTGGGGTCAGTGGCAGCCACTCCATAAAGAAAACTAGAAAGCGTTCTCGAGACGGCAAAGGCCGCGGCAAGGCCGAGCACTATTCCCGCGGCAGTCAATTTCAGTACGTGATTCAGTACCAACTTGTTAACGTCACGTGGTTGCGCTCCGAGGGCCATACGAACACCGAATTCATGAGTACGCTGTGTCACAGAATAGCTAATTACGCCGTAGACACCGACCGCCGCCAGTAAGAGCGCCAACACAGCAAACATGCTAAGCACGAGCATGTTGAAACGTCTCTGTGCTACCGACTCGCCAAAGCGCTCTTCCATTGTTTTTAGATTCTGAATCGGCTGGGCCTTGTCTAGGCTGCGTATTTGCTCCCTTATCATTGGTGTCAAACTTTTTGGATCTCGATCTGCGCGCACAACTAACGCCATCCCTGAACTGGTAGCGTCAAGATAGTCTGGTGCGTTTTGCACCATAGGAACATAAGACTGCGGGGTAGGCTCGATGTCTGGCCCATAGTCCCTTACATCTCGCACGATGCCGACGACCTCGCGCGAGTCAACCGGATTGCTTAACCCGATACGCTTACCGAGAGCATCTTCACCGGGGAAAAAGCGCTTCGCCAATGTCTCGTTTATAATGACTACGCCGGGCGCAGTCTTGTGATCGCTCTCGCTGAAATAACGCCCTCTGAGTAATTGAATATTCATAGCACGGAAATAATCAGAACTGATTAGACGAAATTCCGTGAGTGGTTTCTCACCCTGGTCTACAGGCCGGCCCTCTACCTGAAACACAGTCGAATTACCTCCGAGAAGCGGAAGGTCGCTGATTGCTCCTACATGCTGCACATTGGGCAACGACTTGAGGTTTTCGAGAGCCCGTTGAAAGAACGCTACCTGGCTTTGACCATCTGGATATTTCGATCCGGGCAGGGCTATTTCCATCGTCAGAAGATTACTTTGATCGAAGCCGAGGTCTACATTGTTTAAGCGCACGAAGCTCTTAATCAATAGGCCTGCAACAATCAAGAGCAAGAGCGAAAGTGCAACCTCAGACACCACCAGCACACTGCGCAAGCGTTGATGGGAACGGCCTGATGACTGGCGATTGCTTCCCTCTTTTAGTGATTCCTCCAGATCCGGTGTCGAAGCACGAAGCGCAGGAAACAGACCAAAGAGAACTCCGGTCAACAGCGAAAGAGAAAAGGTGAATGCCAGGCTGCGAATATCAAGATGAATTTCCGTGAGACGTGGAAGGTTGGCCGGCTTGAGATAGAGGAGCAGGTATATGATCGCAAATGCCAACAATAGTCCCAACACGCCCCCGACCAGGGATAGTAAGACACTCTCAGTCAACATCTGCCGAATGATGCGCCAGCGGCTGGCGCCAAGAGCATTACGAATAGCGACCTCTTTTTGTCGCGTGAGGGCGCGACTGAGCAGCAGGTTAGCGATATTGGCGCAGGCGATTAAAAGTACGCAGACAACAGCCCCCATCAGGATGATTAGCAGCGGCTGGATATTGCCGATCACCTCCTCTTTAAGAGGAACTAACTTGATTCCGGCTTTGCTATTGGTTGCTGGATACTGTTCTCCCAAACGTGAAGCGATTGCTGTCATGTCGGCCTGCGCCTGCGCAAATGTGACACCTGGCTTTAAGCGGCCGATACCAAAGATATAACGCGTTCGACGCGTCTTTTTCTCTGCGTCGTTGAAAGCGTTCGGCGTAAACACCTCAGCCTGCCTTGTGGGAAACGTGGCGCCACGCGGCATGACACCAATGATCATATAACTCTGATCATTGACGAGCGTCGTTTTGTTTATGATATTCGGGTCAGCACCAAAGCGCTGGCGCCACAGCTCATCACTCAAGACGAGAACTTTATTAGTACCCGGCTGATCTTCCTCCTCGGTGAAAGTACGTCCTAGCGCGGGTTGAATACCCAGCACTGAGAAGAAATTAGCGGAGACGCGAGCACCACGTATGCGCTCCGGTTCCTGACCTTCCGTAAAGTTAAAACTTTGGCTTCGGAAAGCAGCTAATTGTTGAAACGATTGATTCTGTTGTTTCCAATCAAGAAAATTGCCAGGAGCAAGTGGGGCCTTGTCGAGCTCGGGTTGGCTCTCCCAAATCCTCACTAGCCGCTCAGCATCCGGGTAAGGCAAGGGTCGCAGCAAGATCGTATTCACTATTGAAAAGACAGCGGTGTTCGCGCCAATACCCAGGGCCATTGCAAGCATCGCAATTCCCGTTACGACAGGGTTCTTCAACCATGTTCGGATTGCATAGACCAAGTCTTTTCGCAATGATTCCATCACGATTCCCTTCAGCGCATCTTCACACCACCACCCGGCTTGGCGTAAAGAAAGAAATTCTTCAACTCCGCGGCGCTAACATTGAACTCCCCATTGATAGTGAACCAGTTGCCACTCTCAAGCATATTCGCGTTTTCAGCAGGCAGCAAACTGAACTCCCAAATCGTCCGCTGACCTTCACCTATCAGGCGTACCGTCTCGTTTCCCTGAATGAGACGCTCTCTCGAGACGACCTCCCCACCGATCACGTCGCCTGTTTCGCCCTTACGTACTTCTCCTTCTTTGAAGGGCGCCTCTCCGTCCACTGTGACCATGAGTCCGTTAGGGACCTCAATCAGTTGACCATCACGCTTGAACGTGAGCACACCGGACCCGCTCAATTTGATAATTCGACCAGTGGAAATCAAAAGGAGTTGTTTGTTGCCTTTAAGCAGAAACCAGGAGTCTTTCGTGGGTCTGTCATTGGTCCTTGCGTCTGTTCGCAATAAACTCTCAACCCGTGTGCGCACATCGGGAGAGACTGCCGTCCTGGCAATATCGCCCAAACTCTCGAGCGCCTGTGGACTTCCTTGCTGGAGGATGGCTGAAAGAACTGCAAATCCGATATCCTTTTCTGTCGCAGTCAGTGCAAGATTTTTAAGGGCTGCCAGGGTTTTCGCGTCTTCTTCTTTGCCTAGCCAGTAAATGGCTGACTTGCGCAGTCTACTGTCTGACTCATGGGCTGCTATGTCAATCAACAGCGGCCATGCCCGCTTCCCACCATAACGACCTAACATTGTGACCGTGGATTCCTTAAAACTCCTGGTTGCACCTGATCCGGCCGCAAAGATGTTTGAGCTTATGGCTATTGCATGCTCAGGATTGGTGGAAAACAGATTTCGCAAAGCTACGAGCTTTGCTTCGTCGTTCCCAGATGCATTAGCTTCCTTATCAATCAACTCCGTGTTACCCAATCGAGGAGCGATCTCAATCCGCAGCGCCTTGCCATCGTCGGCCCACGCCGAAGCTGGAAACTCAGTTATTAATCGATTCAAAGCCCGATCCGCTTCACGAAATCTACCCTGCTTTTTCAAAGCGAAAGCCAACCAATAAAGCGCAGCATCCACGTTGGCGTCTTTAGGATAGTCACTGATGTAATCGTTGAATCTCTCTGCAGCCCTGGTCCAGTTTTCTTCCCTGAGCAGTTCTCTCCCATCACGAAAGGCTTTCTTTTCTGGCCCGGATGCATTCGGTGTTTGAATCGCACTATCACCCTGCGAACGTTCCTGAGAACCACCTTTGATTCCTATCAACGGAAGAACAACAACGGCCAGAATGAAAGGAACAACCAGAGCCCGGCCGGCTGATGAATTATTTTTTTGGATGCTCATGATGCTCCTTTGCTACTTAACGCACACGAGAACACCTTTAGAAGGAATGCAGGGCGGCGATGATTTGTGCTTTCGTCAAGCTCTCTCTAACCTGACGAATCTCTTTCGAATCAGAGTTGTCCCGCAAGTTGGCAATATCGACTAGAAAGGGCTCGAATTGATCCAGCAACCTCGTAAGCGGGACGTCGCCCGCCAGCTCTGCGTCACGCCGCAGCAAGGCATTCCGGACCAGAAGGTCCTTCGAAAGGCGGCTCTCATATGTAAGGTCCAGCGTGTTGGAATCCCGCAGGAACCGGCTGTTTTTGAACGAGCGCAGCAGGATTTCAACTTGCTCGAGGTGACGTGCGCTATCGGCATCAAGATCGCGCCGCTGAGATGTAAATATTTGATTGCGCTCGACGACGGTATCCGTACTAAACAGTGGCTTCTCGATCTTTCTGGCGTAAGCGCGAGAAGCACCCTTGAGATTAAACGGCTTGGAGACAAGCGGATGTTTCGACACGTCTCTCTTGTCGATTAGAGATCCCTCGGTCTTTGACGAAACCGTAACGGCCACAGCATCGCTCTTTTGTTCTGTTGTCGCCACGCTCACTTGTGGAGCATTCGGAAACTCCGCAGGTCCAGGTCGCGTCTCAAGATAACGCCACAGTCCGATCGAGCCCACTACAATGATAAGACCCGTAAAGGCGGCGCCCATATGAGCAAAGCGAACCCCATCGAACAGGCCCACAAACCTCTGAGCATGCAACCCGTTTTCTCCTGCAATTCTTGCCTGTACACCGGCCCAAAAATTGGGGGCAACTTCCAAATCACAACGATCATAAAGTTCCTTTTCTTTACGCAACAGCGCGTACTCACGGGCACAAGCGTCGCAAACAGTCAGATGTTCTGCGAGATCTTTTTGGGTCGTGCCGAGGTTGCTATACAGGAGATCCTCAAGCAAAGGTGCGCATTCATTACATTTCATTACTCTGCTCCAGGTAGGGACGCAGCAAAGCCCTCATTTGTATTCTGGCGCGATAGAGGTCAGCTTTTAGTTTGGGCACGGAGTACCCTGTGATTGCTGCTATCTCTTCGTAGCTGCACTGTTGAAACACACGAAGGACAAAGACCAGACGCTTGTCAGCGTCAAGTGTTTTAAGTCCCTGTTGGACTATCTGTTGCAGCTCTTTATTCCACAACTGTCCGTCTGGTGTCACGTCGTCACCACTGACAGCTAAGGTGAAGACGTCTTCAAGTCCCCTCTCGTTTTGATTCTTCCGCCGGCTTCGAAACGATTCACGCACCACATTCTTCGCAATACTGAAGAGCCATGTTGAGAGTTGAGTACCCTCCTGGAGACGCAGTGCGCCAAGTTTTTTGTACGCACGAACAAAAGTCTCCTGCGCTAAATCCTCCGCCAGATCGCTCTGTCCCACCATGCGATAAATGAAATTGAAGGTCTGCCGGGCATACTGCTCGAACAGTAAACCAAAGGCTTCTTCATCTCCTTGCTGGGCACGCTCGAACAGTCCGTCAGCGCCCCGCTGGTGAGTTTGAGCGAACGTACCGAGCTTCCCTACTAATCTGATGGCATCCACCGCCGGCATCCTAATTTGTAACGCTTGATGACTTGAGAATCATTCCGGCCAAAACATTAATGACAGTTTTAGCCAAAAAGTTGCTGCGAACGCTCTTGAGATCAAAAAATCCCACCACCCAACAGCTTTTCCTCAAAACTCAGATCCTTCGAAGAATGCAACTGTAGGGGAGGCCATGGAGTGCCTCCCTACAGTTGCGCTATTGAGCGTTTATAGCTCGGTACGACTTTGAGGCAAAGTTACCGGCCAACAGCCTTTCTCCACGCGGCCTCGGCGTGGAGGCGCGTGCTGTCAATCATGTTCAATGAAGCCAGGTTGTCCTCGACCAGCATTACCAGTTCGGTGCAACCGAGTAGGATCGTTTGGGCCCCGCGGGCATATAAGTCCCGGGCGATCTGCATAAACGCGTCAATTGAAGCGGGTAATACCCGACCCGCAATTAGTTCTTCATAAATGATGCGATGTATCTCGGCCTGCTGCGACTCGGTGGGAGTAATCACGTTGAGACGGCGGCTTTCCAGTCCCCGCGAATAGAAACCATCGCTCATAGTGAATCGTGTGCCGGTCAGCGCGATTGTCATTAGGCCGTTGCGCCGGCAGTGATCGGCCACGACGTCTAAGATACTTAAGACCGGAATTGAACTCTCGATCGACGGCAACACCTTATGCATGGTGTTGGTGGCCAGCACCGCAAAATCAGCACCCGCTGTCGCCAGTCGACCAAACTCCTGTTCGAGTCCTTGAGCTATCTTCTGCCACGCCTCCTCGTGTTGCCAGTCTATGTACTGTTGAAAAGAGACGCTCGTAATGATTATCGGCGGATAAGAGTGGTTGTGAAATTCAAGCTGATGACGGCGAACGATATGTTGATAGTAGATGGCGGTAGACTCGGGACTCATGCCGCCGACGATACCGATGGTGAGGGGTTTTTGCATGAAGCTACCTGCCCTTGCTCATAGGCAGTTCAAAGACTCTGCTGTTGTACCATTTGCCGAACATAAGACTAGCACGACATTTTTCCAACGCAATGCTCTCTTTTCAAGATAAGAGAAGATTGAGCACCTTCTCGTGTAAACCCGCTTGCGAATGTAAGAATCGCCTTCCAGCATTTGCGAAAGGCTCTTCGGGATTTTTTCTTCATTCGCAAAATAAGTCACCCCGTAGTTATCTGGGGCCCAGGAAAACAAAAAATAATCAGATCGCAAGTGCAGCAAAGCACTTCGATTGCAAATGACAAATTGCAAGCTTGCCGGATCGTTCTCAAGCACAGTGGTTGTTCCCCACGCACGTTTGGAGCCGACCACGTTGAGATACTTGCTTGGAGGTAACATCAGATTCTCACGCCCGAAGGAGAAGTAGGCATAGCCCTGAGTGATACACCACTCAATCAGCCGGTAGTAGAGATACGTGTTTATGTTACCAATTGGACCCGACCCTGAGTTGAGCGTAGACATTTGCAGTACGTCGCCCTGTGGCTCTTCCGAAGAGAAGGCCGCTCTAAATGACGATTTGACGCCGTACTGCTTGCATGGAATGTGAATCAGAAACGAGGCTCCGACGACTCCTTCTCGCCATTTGGCTATCGCCAGAACGGTGGGGCTGGAGCTAAATCGCCCGAGTAAATCTTCATGCAAATCTTCAATCAGGTTGTACTTATACTTGTTAGTGAAGTGAGTTGCAGCATAAGGACGATAGACATCGAAGTACCACGTATAGATTTCTCGAAACTGTGCCGGTCTCTGCCGAAACGGTTCGATGGCGACTTCAATTCCCTGCTCCTCGGCTTTTCTCACAGATTGTATGATGTCGTTTCGCCGTTTCGACGGGAGCTTGGAAATCAAGTCCTTAATTGACCCGAGTTCCATGAGTGAGAGGTCTTGCGAAGCGACAGGTGCACGGCAGTAAAATCCCTGTGCCGTGAGCTGCTCGAGTTGACTCTGGTCCATAAACGAACTGAAGACGCAGTGATAGTAAGGGGAGAGACGTTTGGCGATTGCCGCCGTTTTCTCACCACAATAGGGAAGCTCTAAATAATCAAACTGCGAGCTCTCAATCACAGACAACTTCCCCTTTGTGCTATGGGCAAGCAAAGTCGGGCTGAAGGCGAGTCCTGCTCGTTGCGACCGCCGGCCACTGCCACATCTTATTCGAATCACCATCCGGGTTTACGCCGAAACGGCATGCACCAGTCCTGCTGCGTCTTAAAGATCGTCTACGCTGCTCAATCAATCGTGCATCATCCTTAATATGACCCAGTGGCACACCGCCCTCAAGCGAGCAACTATAAATATCACCATGACTGTCAATGTAAAGGCTCAGACCGGCTCCACAACCTTCGCGTTGACAATGGGGTTTGGAAAACTGTTCGATAACATGGCGCAAAGTGGGAGACATTCCCTCCAAGGGCGGTATTTGCAAGCGACCAGTCGAGGAAAGCTCGAGGCGCACATACTGGTTGAGCAGTTCGAGATTAGCGGGCCATTCGTGATCGAGTAACAGCCTGACCTCAACAACGTGAGAAAACTGTTCTTTCTTGAGCTGGACAAGCAAATCCTGAATCAACTCATCGCTATGCTGCCGCAAGTCGAGGGTTAAACCCCAACCAAAGAGTGTGGGTGACTGAAGTCGTAACTCCTGCAAACGGTTGTAAGCAGAAAAATGAGCAGCCCTCAGATTAATTGGTATCTGTTTAGCAAATCTTTGTAACTTAAATGAGAGGTCCCAAAGATATTCGGCATTGTCTGCGCGCAAGATCGTCTCGAGATCTCCGCAAAGCCTGATGGGTGTGCAGAAAAAGTAGTTCCGCGACTGAAAGTAAGAGCCCTGAAAAGTTTCCTCCAGGAAATTCAAACGCTCTTCCCATGCGTCCTCTGACAGCCATTCTCCCTGGTGGGTCAGTTCTAAATTCCATCGCAGCGCGCCATAGTCGCTGGTCGATGCTTCAGTTGAATCACAACTCATGAGCAAACCTTGATGACCCAAAGTTTGACAGGCTTGTTCCGCATACTCCTTCTTTCCCAGGTATTCCGTCAACGCCTCTTGATAATCCTCGCGCAGCATGGCTCCGCGCAGGAATCGCAGGCACTCAGCAAGCGTGTCCGAGACGACGACTTTTTTTCCATAACAACTTTGGATAACCGTTCCTTTGGTGAGGGAACAAACAATCTGCACGGGAGCATAAAAGTAGCGTGGTTCGCCGATACGGAAGCAACCTTTTGCTTCTAAAACGTGCAAAAAACGCTCGGCTACGTCTTGCGGAATATCCAGACCAATCATTTCTCGCAAAACAAAGGAGCGCTCGAAGCCGGAACGAATGATGTGTATCAAGTGTCCGGCCAGGATCACATCCATTTGGCGCGTCTTTTTGTACCACGGTAAGTGGTCCATTACCTCTCGCATGACGCCGGCCTGAAGTAGTTCTTCAGTCAGAATCGGAGCGTTCACAGTCTCAGGTTCGAGATTTGATATAAGCCACTGCATCAGCCGTCACCATTTCTATCCTGTCGCCTCCCTCAGGGACATTGCTGGATTGAGAAACTCGCATTCGACGCCTGCCGCAGAAATAGCTGCACGCACGGTCGCATGACGTGTGTAGACCCTTTTCTCCATATCGATCGTGGAATTCAGAAGGCGAAGAATCCCAGAGCGGCGCGGCACGACATTGGCAACGTAATGGAGACACATCTCGCTGCCTGAAAGTGAGTAATAGTAGATGTCGCTTGAAAGATAGGAGCAGCGACGTAAGTCACAGTAAAGAAGTGCGGTGTTCCCTTCAGACCAGACACTTATGGTTTCGCTTTCCAGAGTCCAATCGTCTTCGTTTTCATTCTCACCAATGACGAGGGCACTGGTGGGCAGTGAAGATAAAAAGGAGTAGCCGGCGGCTCGTGCCCATTCAGATGCTCGCTGGACCAACGACATCAGTTGTCTCGATCCTCCATTGGCAGACAGAACGTCTACGATCGCAACATCTGCTTCTCCAATCGAAGCGCAAGTCCTCAAAAGTGCTCGATACGTATCCAGTTCGACCGCCGTCGGTTGTCTCAGCAGCAAGTCAGCCTCCGTACCATCCTCATAACGACAGCGTATCAACGCAATAAATTTGCGCTCGAGCAGGTTCGAATGAAACGGCTCGAGGTAACAGTAGTTTGAGGTTCTCCGAGCGTGCTTCAAGGAAGAATTCTTCAAATACAGTTCAAAGTAGAACTCATAGACCGCGGTGAAGCTTTGCGCTTCGTCGTTGAACTCAAGCACATCGAAAGCGAGATCATTTCGCGACGGCGGACCGGAAGCACTAACGAAATCTGTGCAGCGCAGGTCCAACACTCGACACATCGTATGCGGCAAACAGACAAAGCCAGCCGGCAAGTCTCCGGTGCGAAGGTGAGGAGCTGGCGATATATATATCAGTGGATGAAAAGGTGCGAGAAGATAGCAAAGCTCGCCTGTTTCCTTTCCGAGCCATTTGAGCTTGAGAGGGATTTCCATAGCACCAGCGCGCAACACGTCTGGGCATGTCTACCGGGAGGATAAATTGCAAGTTTACGGCGGGGGACTTAATGACCTGAGCGGGTTATTCCGTCGCTGTCGATAATGCCCGTCTCACCTCATCGAGACCAGGTATATCACCTTCCCACTCCTTCACAACGCTGCCGGCACGGAAGATTTGCACTTTGGGCACACGCGGCGTTTCACCTGCGAGTTGGGAGAAAGTCATGGGAGTGTAGGGCACCTGAAGGTTCACCGCTTTGAAAAAATCATCAATTTGATAGTCATATGACGCGCCTATGAAAATACGCACCGGTGGCACATCAGCGCTGTTAGCCAAAGCTCTTACTTTTTCTGCTTCTTTCTTACACTTCTCACAAGTGGCGCTCAGAAAGATGCGAGTGTGATCTCCTGCCAGTGCATTTTGTGAGAGCGCGTTATTAGAAAAAGGTTTAGCAACAAAGATCAGAAGGAACATCGCAAACACACCCGCAGCGATTCGCCCCCCTTTGAACGACGAGGTGAGAATTGTCTTTCTCATTAGAGCAAGCAGGCCAGCAGCGAAAGCGATCAAAACGATGGTGTGCAAGACTACTGCGCCTGGGCCACCCACTATCACCGGGCCAAAACAGTTGCAATCAGTTCCCTGAAGCAGACTCCAGCGGAATAGTGTGGCGCCGAGGAATAGAGCCAGCAGGACGATTACCAACCAAAGAGCTGTGCGTAGACGAAAGCTCACCAGGCAAGCTAAGCCTACGATACCCTCCACAACGATCAGCCCAACGGCGATTGGTAATTTCAGACCTGTAGGTAACAACTGATAGCGTGCAATTTGTTGAGTAAAAGCGTTGAGGTCCAACGCTTTGAGGAAAGCTGCCGCGAGGAAAACGATACCCAGCAACCAGGTGCCTCCGAAGACGGTCCACTGTTTAGCCGATTGTGAAATAGGCATATTGCTATCTTCTCCTCTAAAAAAAGGCAACATCAAGAGCGCAGGCCCTGTTCATGCCTGCAGGAATTGATGCCTGAGATCCGTGGGTCCAACCTCTAAGGAGAAACTCACACGAGTCTCGACGCGTTTACGTTTGCCATTTACCACTAACGTGCTAGTGAAAGGGTAAAAATCAATTTATCAGCGGCCGCCGATTCGCAAAACACACCGAGATTGAATGGCCATTCTCTCTCGGGTGTAGGTGTTACCTGAGACGCCCTGGTACGAACTGTGCTGGCGTATTGCAGTTTCCGCCGTCGCGACAGTTGTTGTCGCAGGCGAAGGCACAGTTTCCACCGTCACGACAACAGTTGTTCGACAGGTCGGCCGTGAATGCGCTCATTGGGTCGATAAAGACTTGAAGTTCCAGACGTGGCTCCAGTTCTTCTGGATTCAGGTCGGCCATCAAATCATTGAGTAATTCGGACATAGCTCCCTCCTTTCTGAAAGATTGAGTTTGGATCAAGCCGGCGCTTAAAGGTGCAGGAATGAGATCTGTCCTAAGAGAAACTAAACACCTCTAAGACATCCAATTACAAAGCAGGAGCACTTTCCGTAAGCCTTCCCTGCGGAAGAACATCTTTGACGACCCGGCAAATGGCCTTCTCATCAATGCGGACATTTCTGCGTCGAATCTTTCCGACACGATTAGGATTGTTGAAGACCAACAGCCCGGTTGTTTCCAGTTCTTTGAAGTACGCCAGCAGCCTTTCCTGCAACTCCGGTTTGAAAGCAGCCAGGATACCGCTTAGCGGTAACTGTTTTTCAGCAGAGAGCTTAATGATGCGATAGACGAGTTTTTCGATCTTGATGCATCTATTACTGGTGGTAATCCAGTAATGCACCTCGTTTGCTCGCTCGACAGGTTGAACGCTTGAGCGCCACCGCTGAAAATTTGTGTAGCAGGGCTCGACAGGCACCTGAAGTAGATGAGCGACGCGATCTTTGAAAGAGTCGCGATTCTTAAATATCTGATCGATGTTGAAATGCGACTCATTCATTCTGCCCGGCGCATACACGTTACAAGCCAACAGGTTCTCGTCGTTTTCGATATCCTCGAATTCGATGCCCTTGAAGATCTGATCGTCGAGGATCTGATCATCAAGAGGATTTTCACGGAAGAACCTGTTTCCATACCTGTTGTAGTAGATCATCGAATGCAGGGTATCGGTCCCGCCGGCCCAGGGGCGGCCCAACACTGGGGGAAAAGCTCCTCCTCCATCACTGTTGAACGATTCGTCGCAATCCTCCGTCAAAATTATTTTCCGGTCGGATCCTGCTTCGACCTTATAGGCGAGCGCGCGCGTGATGTCTGCATCAGCCGTTTCGATGACCTTAATGCCAAACTTCTCTGGATCTTTGGCGATCATCGATGTCCCGGTCAGGAGGAATGTCCCCATTCCGCCAGCGGCCCAGTAGTCATCATGGTTTTTGATGAAGTCGAAGGTCTCTTGTTTCTCCGCCGGAGTTTCAGTTGGGAAGTCAGTGAAGGCCATCAACTGAACGGCAACTCCGGCGTTGTGAAAGTTCTTCATCGTCTCGCCCATGTACTGCACCTTCGTGCCTTTATCTATGAGGTCGAGCACGCGCTGGTTGCCGGATTCCATACCGAAAGAGATACACACGCAGCCGCTGCGCGCCATCTTCTTGCAACGCTCTGCGGAAAAAATTTTCTCCATGCGCATCTCTGCGCTCCATCTGATATCGAGGCCGGCAGCCAGCATCGCGTCGGAGAGACGCTCGATATAAGCTGGGGCCATTACATCCACGGCGAAATAGACATATTTGATCTGTTCGTCGAGGCAGGCTTGTTGTAAATCCGACACGACCTGATCGATTTTTCTCTCACGCCAGGGCGATGTCGGCATATCTGTATTCAAGCCGTAGTCACAGAATGTACAGCGATTCCAATAGCATCCACGGGTGGGGGCATAATTGATGCCCTTCTCTGGCGCAAGATACAAATTCCATGGGTGCTTGTAGATGGGCGTGCCCAGAGCGGCGACGTTCTCGTAATGAATTGCTTGCGGCAGCCGAATTTTATCGTGCTCGCGGTCGTACGTGATCAGGTTGGGGATATTCTTGTTCTTGCTGAAATCACATTCCACCGCGGCGATTTCGCAGATGGCCGTTTCTCCTTCTCCCACAACGATGGCGTCACACAGATCGAAGAATCTCTTCATCTGCGTCTTATCCGTCATGTGCTTATACATTTGACTGATGGAAGTCCCACCGAGCAGAAGTGGTTTGTCTGGCCAGCGTTTCTTGAGAGTTCGTGCCAGATTTAGCGCCTGAATAAGTTGGTGGTCGTAAACTATGCTGAGCCCAAAGCAGTCACTGTTATTAAGCTCAGGATCATTTGCCAGTCGTTCCTCAAAGAAGCGCGCAAAAGGTCTGCAAGAAGTTGCAATCAGATCGGCGTTGGTGAGATCGGTGAGGTTGTAAATAGAGTACCTGGCTCGACTCAACAGTCTGAAGTTGCTGATCTCTGCGGGATAGCAGAGTGACCCAAGAAAATTAAAATATCGAACGATGATGTTGAAGTTATTGAGGTAAGTGGGGAAATCGAGGAAAGCTTCTTTATTTCGCATGCCCGCCGCTGCGGCGCTGATCTGGTCCGGCTCAATCCGGCTGGTGGCCCAAAGCGTATAATATTCTTCCTGCTCCGAGAAAGACAGCGCCGGTTTTTGCTCAAATTCCCTGATCAGCCGCTCCGCGTCAGCATAATAATGCTCGACGCTTTGCGGCTCCATACAGTAGTTTACAAACTCAACATTCACGTCCCGCATTGACACATCTGTGAAACCATTGTGGGCCAGATGACCTGTCAGATAGGCTGTCGAGTGATAAGGAAGAGTAGGATCATCCAGCGGAGGGTGCATCAACGTGATCTTCATGGCATCTCCTTTGCCCTTACTTCAGGGCTTGGCAACTTCGACACGTCGGGGGAGCTTGATCTTAGTCACGAGGGGTTGAATCAACCTGGTCGCGTACCTGTACAAACCGATCACCGCGGTTGTAGGAAGCGCGCAGATAAAAAACAGTGAAAGCAGTCGATTAATGAAAAGACCAAAATCCTGAGTCTTGAGTGCGAATATCATGGAATAAAACATTGCACTAAAGACTGCCGGCAAACGCATGAATACGCGTTGCAGATAGTGAATGCTTATCCAGACAATCGCGATTAAGAATAAGTTGCAAAGTAACGTGTAGATCAGAAAAACGACGTGCACATGCTTTCGCATGGGGGGTAGCACTATGATCTCCTTCTTACGCGAAAACAGATTCTTAATTGAGTATTTGAGATAGTTGAGCGCCAGTCGATAGAGCTTTGGAAGTCCCAGGTAATCGACCAGCAACCAGTAGCCATCAAACTGAAAAATCGGGTTCAGCGTCAGCAACGCCATTAAGTCGATCAAACGGCAGGCAATGAAATATTCCGGTGCTGAGCTGAAAGCGCCGATGAATGCGAAGCTAGCGAAAACCAGTTGTTGAAAATATACGCCGCCCAGGTCTACGACCATCCGCTGCCGCCGAGAAAAACGCCAAATCTCTGAGACGTCGGCGTAAAAGCTGGGCATCAAGATATAAAGCGCAAATCCAATATTACCCGGCGTACCTCCATATTTGGAGACAGCCGCCGCATGGCCGAATTCGTGGGCCAGAATGCTGAACAAACATAGACCTAATACCGCAATGAAACTGCCGTGGGAGAGAAATTCGGGCGAGTTGTACCTGGCGTAAACGAGATAATGGGAAACGACGATCGCTATGAGACCCGACAGCACCGCCAGATAGTGATAGAAGAAGACTAATCGTTTGGATAGCCAGATTACATACTTTCGAGGAATGAGGTCCCAATACAGTAGGAAGGTGCTGCCCTGTTCGCTGGCTTGCTGACTGTTACGTTCTTCATCCTCCGGACCATAGTTAGCGAAAACGCCTAGGGCGCGGTATCGCTTCTCGATCAGTTCAGATAGCTGTTGCTCTGAGATAGAAATTGAACGGCTATTTAGTTCTCGAACGATCTCCTGCAGGCTGGTCTTCCCGTCCATCTGCTGGAGGATCTCTTTGGCGAGCTTCGGGATTCTGAATTGCCTGCCGCCTGGCGCGTGAATAATGAATTCTTCCTTCTCACCCCGGCCGCTATCGTAGGGATAGAATTTGCACTCATCACTTAATTTGATCAGTGGTTCCATTCTTCACGCCTTATGTCCATTCGCTTGCAGAAGTACGAGAGTTGTGGGCATCTGCCAGTCTTTCGACTGGCAGATGTCTGATACTACGAGTGTCCTCGTAGGCTGAGAGTTTCGCGGGTTAAGTGCAATCAAGTCTCATCGGGTTTGATATTGCAGTTCCCACCATCGCGACAGTTATTGTCGGCGAATGAATCGCTGAAAGCGGCCAGTGGATCTACCAACACCTGAAGTTCAAGACGAGGCTCCAACTCTTCTGGTTGCAGCTCGCTTAACAGTTCGGTGATGGGTACCTCCGTGTTCTTCATAGTAATTCTCCTTTTGAGGTGATACTTCAGAGGCTTTTGGCGCTTTGAAGCACTAAGGTCTTGGAGCATACGCGAAGGGGTATGCTCGCTTTATCGATTGGTTGGCGGGCATTGTGCGCGTCTTTTTGCAACTCTGTCATTGAACTAGTTCAGCCTCGTTATTGGACTAGGTCAACTACGCTCATGAACTACGTCAATGACAGAGTTGATCTGCGGAGGAATGCCAGAGTTTTTCAACGTCTTGAATGATCATGAAACCCTTGTTCTGACGAAGTATTCCGTGTCGCTGCATTTTTTTCAGCATACGACTTAGATACTCAGGCGTGACGGCGATCAACTGGGCGAGTTCCCAATGTTTCAAAGGTAAACGTAAAAGAACTTCCCCTGATGATGACGTGGTTAGTTGGAGTGCGTGAGCAAGTTCCCAGAGCAAGTCCGCCAAGCGCTCTTGCGCCGGCAGGCAACTTATACGGCCCATATGTGCGATCTGATCGATTGCCTCGTGGCTCTGCATCTGGTGGACCTGTAAGGAGAATTGAGTATTAGTCCTCAATAGGCCGCTAAAGACTTCAGCCGGAATCCGCTGTACAACAGACTCCGATAGAGTGATTGCGGTCACCGGATGTTGCTGCTTGGTAATCACCGAAGCCGTTCCTAACAACCATCCTTCGGGCCGCAGATCAATGATTAATTCGTGGCCGTCCCTTTCCATCCTTACGAGTTTCAATAGCCCTCGATTGATGAAATACACTTCTTCCGCATGTGAACCTTGACGGTACAACTCTATGGTCGCGGGATAAACGTGAGATGGCGCTAAGCCGTCGATGAGACTTTTTATTGATCTGCTGAGCGTCTCGAAAACGACGTCACTCTTGTTGTGAGGAATATTCATTCCGCCTTTCAATTACAGATTCGAGTTGGAAGTGTGTCTTTAGTTTTTTCGTTTGATCTTGCTGGCTACAAGGATCAATTCTTCCAAGGAGCGGACATGATTGGTGCTAACCTTGCGGGCTGCAGCTGCGCCAATAACTGTAATCGCAACTGTACTGTTACCCCATTCCCAAACACTCGTAGTCCGGGTTTAACAGAACACCGCTGGTCGATCCATCAACCGAAAGGCATTAAGTTTTGTCAGCGTGCGCTCACTTCGGGCTGTCTGAGATGAGGATCGAATCGACAACCGCAGAACAGCGGAGGGGGGAAGTGATACTTGCCCACGATTTGAAAATACCTGAGATGGGGACTGTGTACACCCGTTTGGAGGTGTTGTCAATTGACAATTTTGATTTCACGAACAGTGGAATTCGAAGTGGGGCTTATCGCCACAAGTAGAACATTTCGAAAGTGCAAAATTAGCCGGATCAACCGATTTGAAGATATTTTGGGTGAGCCAAACAGTTCGTGGTGATTTTGGACCACTAGCTCAGGAACAGATATGTTTTTTCTCCCCTCATTCGACTGACGCCCTGTACCAGTTCAGCTTAGCTTAGAGTTATGCCGTTGTTAACGAAACGCTTATTTTTGCAGCAAAAAGGCATTCTCAAGTCGAACTCGTGCGTGTCATCTCTGGCGAGGTAATCAACATCGAACTTGCCGAAATTGACGAGTCCGTTAAAGCTGTTGCTGGCCACTGCTTAATCGAGAGTGGGAGTGCGGCTTGCTTTTCGTTCAAAACTTTCGGCAAGCTGCGATTGCTACAGTTGCGCCGATTGCTCCGATCACACCAGAGGTTTATTCACTGGGCCAAGTCGTGTAAGGAAATCTGGAGCGGGCGACGGGATTCGAACCCGCAACCCTCAGCTTGGGAAGCTGATGCGCTACCGTTGCGCCACACCCGCTCAGGTTGAGGAGAAGAAGATTAATTAAGGCGCCGCGGACTGTCAACGTGAAGAGGCACAGATGAACGCGGATTGATACAGATGAACGCGGATCAGATCAGATAGTGTTTAATGAGATCTTCCCAGCGGCCTTGTGCTTTGAGGATTAATTCAATGACTTCACGGATCGCGCCATAGCCGCCGACGATGCTCGTAATGTAGTGCGCGTGTTCGCGAGTCTCGGCAGCCGCGTCAGCGACGGCGACGGCCAAACCTGATTGCAGCATCAGCGGAATGTCGTTGAGATCGTCGCCGACAAAGGCAA
>Ga0075420_100001835_pt1 | contig 18142 bp, 17 predicted proteins | sample SoiMetdeltSBSDD4_FD_75296 | JGI IMG/M metagenome (GOLD analysis project Ga0075420, IMG submission 75296) | Bulk soil microbial communities from a Populus tree surrounding site in Tennessee, USA - Soil MetaG P. deltoides SBSDD4 | ecosystem: Environmental > Terrestrial > Soil > Tree plantation... | reverse complement strand
CAGCGCAACCCGCTGGAGTGGCGGGCCAACCTCACCCAGCTCAGCAACCTCGACGGCAGCCCGGTCGACGGTACCGACGTCGACCAGCTGACGCACGGCGAGCTGACGGGCCGGCAGCAGATTCTCGACGCCTTCGCCTTCATCCGGGACCACACACCCGGCTTCGACCGGTCGTACGTCGTCGACATCGCGCCCCAGATCGGCATCCGCGAAACCCGGCGGATCGTCGGGCGCTACCAGCTCACCGAGGACGACGTGCTGGACTGCGCCGACTTCGACGACACGATCGGGGTCAACGGCTGGCCGATCGAGGCACACGTGGCCGGCACGGTCGAGTTCCTTTGGCAGCGGATCCCGAGAGGGTTCAACCAGTTGCCGTTCCGGATGATCGTGCCGGAGCGCGTGGACAACCTGTACGTCATCGGTCGGTGCGCGTCCATGACCCACGGCGGCCAGTCCTCGGCCCGGGTCACCGGTCCGTGCTTTGCCATGGGCGAGGCGGCCGGCACCGCCGCGGATCTCGCCCTGTCCGCCGGTGTAGCCGGTGGCGCGGTGGACGTCGCCAGGCTACAGCGGCGGCTCGAGCTCGGCGGCGTCTACCTCGGCCGGGACGCCTGACCGTGACTGCGCTGCGCAGCAACCTCGAACCGGGTACCACACCCTGGGCGATGCGCCGTGCACAGTGGACGGCCCTGGGGTTGACCGAAGAGGACTTCGAGAAACCCAAGATTGCCATCGTGAACAGCTCGTCCGGCCTGGCGAGCTGTTTCAGCCACCTCGACGGCATCGTGGGACCGCTGCGGGAAGCCATCCGCGATGCGGGTGGCGTCGGGTTCGAGGTCCGTACCGCGGCACCGAGCGACGCGATAACGAGCGCCGGCGCGGCCGGCCGGTACATCCTGCCCAGCAGGGACCTCGTCGCCAACGACGTCGAGGTAGCCGTCGAGGGGGCGTTGCTCGACGGCATGGTGTGCCTGTCGTCGTGTGACAAGACCACGCCGGCGCACCTGATGGCCGCCGGGCGACTGAACATCCCGACCATCGTGGTCGCCTGTGGCTACCAGCCGTCGGGCCGCTGGCGTGGCGAGGACGTCGACTTCGAGGACGTATTCCGCTACGCCGGACACGTCGTCGCGGGCCGGATGTCCGTCGAGGACCTCGCCGAGATGAGCGCGTGCGCGGTCACCGGGCCTGGCGTGTGCGCCGGGATGGGTACCGCGAACTCCATGCACATCGCGGCCGAAGCGCTCGGCATGGCGTTGCCGGGCAGCACACCGGTACTCGCGAACAGCCCCCGGATGTGGCAGGCCGTCGCGGAGGTCGGCCGCCGGATCGTCGAGATGGTCGCGGCGGATCTGCGCCCACGCGACATCATGACGCCGGGAGCGTTCCGCAACGCGGTCATCGCGATCCTCGCGATCTCCGGCTCGGTGAACACTTTGAAGCACTTGCAAGCGGTCGCGGTCGAGGCCGGCTGCGAGGTCGACGTCTACGGCTTGTTCGAGCAACTCGCGAGCGACGTGCCACTGCTGACGGCGGTGAAGCCGAACGGTCCGCACGGTATCGACGAGTTCGAAGCGGCGGGAGGAGCCCGCGCCCTCCTGTACCGGCTGAGGTCGCTGCTGGACCTCGACCGGCGTACGGTCGCCGGCTCGACCGTGCGCGAGGTCATCGACGGCGTCGAGGTGGCCGGTGCCGCCGTCATCCGGCCCGTCGACGACCCGTACGCCCGACATCCGGGCATCGTCATCCTCCGCGGCTCGCTCGCGCCCGGCGGTGCGGTGGTGAAACGCACGGTCGCCGACGACGGACTGCGGCGGTTCACCGGCCCCGCCAAGGTGTTCCACACGCGACAGGAGGCGCTTGCCGGGATCCGTACCGGTGCGGTCGAACCGGGTCAGGTCGTCGTGCTCACCGGGCTGGGCCTGCGCGGCGCACCGGGCATGGGACTCACGTCGGCGGTCGTCTTCGCCATCGACGGCGCGGGGCTCGGTGAGCGGGTCGCCGTGGTGACCGACGGGCAGATGTCGGGCTTGGTGAACAAGGGACTCACGGTCGGCGAAGTGAACCCGGAGGGCGCCGTCGGCGGTCCGCTGGGCCTGGTGCGCGACGGCGACACCATCCGCATCGACGTGGACACCCGCACGATCGACCTCGACGTACCGGACGACGTGCTGGCGGAGCGGCGGGCGCGGCTACCGGCGCTCGAGGCGCCCGCCGGCTGCGGGTGGCTGTCGGTCTACGCCCGGACGGTACGACCGCTCACCGAGGGCGCCACCCTGGGTTCAGACAAGGCCGAGTAGGCGGGCCGCGTTGTCCTTGAACAGTCCGCGTTTGACCTCGTCCCGCAGCGAGGTCTTCGCCAGGTCCGCCCTCCACCGCTCGGGCGTCAGCACCGGAAAGTCCGTACCGAACAGCACCTTGTCCTTCAGCAGGGTGTTCGCGTACTGCACCAGGATCGGCGGGAAGTACTTGGGCGACCAGCCGGACAGGTCGATGTACACCTGCGGCTTGTGCACCGCCACCGCCAGCGCCTCCTCCTGCCATGGGAACGACGGATGAGCGAGCACGATCGGCAGGTCCGGGAAGTCCACCGCCACGTCGTCGACGAACATCGGGTTGGAGTACGCCAGCCGCACTCCCCCTCCCCCGCGCTGCCCGGCGCCCGATCCGGACTGTCCAGTGTGGAACAACGCGGGCAGGCCGGCTTCCTCGATCACCTCGTAGAGTGGGTACGCGAGCCGGTCGTTCGGTTGGAACGCCTGGATGCTCGGATGGAACTTGAAGCCGCGTACGCCGAAGTCCTCTATCAACCGCCGCGCCTCCCGTACCCCGGCCGCGCCGCGGCTCGGATCGATACTCGCGAACGGGATGATGATGTCCGCGTTCTCCGCGGCGCGGACGGCCACCTCCTCGTTCGTCGGTCGCGCGGGATCCTCCGGCCGATCCTTGACGTCGACGATGAACGTCACCGCGGCCATGTTGCGCTCACGGTAGTAGGCCGCCAGCTCGTCGACGGTGTAGCTGACGGGCTGCGTCTTGAAGTAGCTGGCCAGTTCGGTGACCTCGGCATCGACGGTGGTCGCGGGAGCGGAAACCGAGCGATGAACGTGGGTGTGCACGTCGATGGCGACGATCCGGTCGAGGTCGATGCTTCGTGCGGGTGAGGCGGGTGAGTCGGTCACGGTTGCAGACTTTCATGCTGACAGGATCGTTGACAACAATTTCGAGCCGTGCCTAGTCTGTGCCAACCACCGGGAGCTGATGGATGAAAGCCATCGTGTGCGTGCCAGGCGGCGTCGAGGTCGCCGACGTGAAGGACCCGGTGCCGGCCGCCGGTGAGGTCGTGGTGGCGGTCGAGGCGTGCGGGCTCTGTGGATCCGACGTGCACGCCATAGAGCTGGGGTTCACCGCGGACGGTCAGATTCTCGGCCACGAGTTCGCCGGCCGCGTGGTGGAGGTGGGTGCCTCGGTCGGTACCGGCTGGATCGGCGAGGCGGTCGCGGTCGATCCCATCGGCTCGTGCGGCTCGTGCCGCGCCTGTACCCGCGGCGTGCCGTTCGGCTGCCGAGCCGTGCCGAACCTGGGGATCACCGCACCCGGCGCGTACGCGCAGTACGTCGCCGTTCCCGAACGCCAGCTGGTCCGGCTACCCGGCGAGCTTGCGGTGGAGCAGGGTGCCCACGCCGAACCGCTCGCGGTCGCCCTCCACGCGGTGGACCTTGCCCGGGTGGGTCCCGGCGACTCGGTACTCGTCTACGGCGTCGGGCCGATCGGACTGAACGCCATCATGGCGCTGCGGCTGGCCGGCGTCGACCGCATCGTGGGCGCGGGCCGGTCCGCGGGCCGCCGTGCGGCCGCAGCCGCGGTCGGTGCGGACGCGGTGGTGGACACCCGCGAGACGAGCATCGCGGACATCGGCGCACGGTTCACCGCTGTGCTGGAGTGCTCCGGCGCGCCGGGCGCGTTTGTGGAGGCTCTGGACGTCCTGGAACCGGGTGGCAGCTACGTCGAGGTCGCGATCACCGCCGAGACGGCACCGGTACCGCTGCTGCGGCTCGTCGTCGACGGCGTGACCATCGTCGGCAGCTGTGCCTTCGACGCCCCGACATACGCGCGCGCGGTCGAGCACATCGGCGCCGGCCGGGTCCCGGTGGCTTCGCTCGTCAGCGAACGCGTGGGACTCGAGGCGACCCCCGAGGCACTGGTCCGGCTGCGTACCCCGGGCGACCTGGTCCGGGTGCTCACCCGGCCGTGGGACCAATAGGAGTCCACAATGGACGAGTTTGCCGGACGAGTAGCCGTCGTCACCGGCGCCGGTAGCGGCATGGGCAAGGCGTTCGCCAAGCGCTTCGCGGCAGAGGGCATGAAGGTCGTCGTCGCCGACATCGAGACGGATGCGCTCGCGCGGACCGTCGAGGAGCTGCGCGCCGACGGGGTGGCCACGATCGGCGTACCGACGGACGTGTCCGATGTGGACGCCGTCCGGCACTTGGCGGACGTGGCGAGCGAAGAGTTCGGCGACGTACACCTGCTGTGCAACAACGCCGGCGTCGAGGGATACCTCGACGGTCCCGTCTGGGAGGCCACGGCCAAGGACTGGAGGTGGACGTTCGGGGTCAACTACTGGAGCGTGGTGTACGGCCTCGAGGCGTTCGTGCCGCGGATGCTCGCGCACGGTCAGCCGGCACACGTGGTCAACAACGTGTCGATGACCGCGGTCATCGCACCGGGAAACCTGTACGGCATCTGCAAGCACGCGGTCCTGGCCCTGACCGAGGTGCTCGCCCGTGACCTGCGCGAGCGGGACGCCCGGATCGGCGTCACCGCCCTGTGCCCGGGCACGATCGCGACGAACCTCTTCCACGGCAGCCGCAACCGACCCGAGCACCTGCGCAACGAGCACGAGATCCCGCAGGAGGGCCGGGAGTTGCGGGACCGGATGCACGCCCGGCTGGCCGAGGGCATGTCACCCGCCGAGGTGGCCGACAAGCTGGTCGACGCGATCCGGGCCAACGCGCTGTACCTGCTCACCGACCACGAATGGGATGAGCTGATCGTCGACCGGCACAACGCCATTCTCGCCGGCGTGAGCCAGCAATGACCGGAGGATTCGAGGACAAGGTCGCCGTCGTGACCGGAGCCGCCGCTGGGTTCGGACTCGCCGTGTCCACGCGCCTGACCAAGGAAGGTGCCCGCGTGGTCATGGTGGACCGCGCGGCCGATGCGTTGCACGAGCGGGCCGCGGCGCTCGCCGGCGCCGTGCCCGTCGTCGCCGACGTGAGCCGGGAAGCCGACGTCGACTCCTATGTGGACCGAGCCGTCCAGCACCACGGACGGGTGGACCTGTTCTTCAACAACGCCGGTATCGAGGGTCGTTGGGCTCCGATGACCGAGCTGTCGGTGGACGAGTTCGACTCGGTCATGGCGGTCAACACCCGGGGCGTGTTCCTGGGTCTGCGGGCGGTGCTGCGGGTGATGAAGCCGCAGGGCTCCGGGGCCATCGTCAACACCGCCTCGATGGCCGGCATCCGCGGCGGACCCACCAACGCGCCGTACGTCGCCTCGAAGCACGCGGTCGTCGGCCTGACCCGCTGCGCCGCGCTCGAGGGTGCGCCGTACGGGATCCGGGTCAACGGCATCGCCCCGGGCCACATCGACACCCGGATGGCGCGCGACCTGACGGCACAGCTCGACCCGGCCGACCCGCGGGCGGTGTACGAGCGGGTAGCCGCCTCCGTGCCGCTCGGCAAGCGGTACGGCACCGCGGACGAGGTCGCCAATCTGGTCGTCTGGCTGCTCTCGGACGAGGCGTCGTACATGTCCGGCTCCACGCACCTCATCGACGCCGCGGTCAACGCCTAGAGCGGTCAGCCCACCACTCGCAATCAGCCCACCACTCGCAAGAAGTCGCCACAGAACAGGCCCAGGGCGACCGCCGCTCCGATGGCGGCGACGATCCAGAACCGGATGACGATGGTCACCTCGCTCCAGCCGGCGAGTTCGAAGTGGTGGTGCAGGGGCGACATCCGGAACACTCGCCTGCGGGTTGTCTTGTACGACACCCGCTGGATCACCACGGACATGGTGACGATGACGAACAGCAGCGCGATGATCGGCAGCAGCAGAACGGTGCGGGTGGCCAGCGCCATGCCGGCGATGAGCCCGCCCAGCGCCATGGCACCGGTGTCGCCCATGATGATGCGCGCCGGTGACGTGTTCCACCACAGAAAGCCGATGCAGGCGCCGACCCCGGCGCCAGCGATCAGGGCGATCTCCAACGGGTCGCGGACCGCGTAGCAGTAGTCGTTCCCGACGCTGCGGACGTAGTCGATGTCCGCGCACCAGTGCCGGTACTGCCAGAACGCGATGAGGAGATAGGCGGCGAGGACGATCGCCGAGGCGGTGGTCGCCAGCCCGTCCAAGCCATCGGTGATGTTGACCCCGTTGGTCGTGGCCATGACCACGAGGATGAAGAACACCACCGCGCCGGCCTTGGTCAGGTCCAGCCAACTGATGTCACGGACGAAGGACAGGGTCGTGCTGCCCACGGTCTGGCCGTTCGTGCTGGGAAAGTACAGAGCGATGATCCCGAACGTCGCCCCTACCAGGATCTGGCCGAGCAGTTTGCCCCGTTCGCTCAGCCCGCCGCTGTTGCGCTTGCGCACCTTGAGGAGATCATCGATAAACCCGACGAACCCGCTGAAGACCATCAACCCGAGGAGCACCAGCCCGGTCATCGTCGGCGTGCTCTGCGCGATCTGCACCTCCGGCAGGGTGGTCAGCGTCAGCATGCCCATGGCGTACGCGACCAGCGTGCCGAGGATGATGACCAGACCACCCATCGTGGGCGTGCCCTGCTTGACGAAGTGCCCCTTCGGCCCGTCGACACGGATTGGCTGGCCGGCCTTTAGCGCCCGGATCACCCGGATGGCCAACGGCGTGCAGAACAGCGAGATCACGAACGCGACAGCCGCGGCGACGATGACCGCCCTCACACGGAATCTCCTCCCAGCGGCCACCGACGCCACCCCAGCTTCGCCGCAGGGGCTAACTCTAGAGCGCTGGAGATCTACTCAGAGTTCCAGTACCAGCGGTCCCTGCCGGCAACCGGAGACGCAGATCAGCATCGTCCGCGACGCCTCGCGTTCCTCCTCGTTCAGCAACGAGTCGCGATGGTCGGGCACACCCGCGAGCACCTCGGTCTCGCAGGTGCCGCAGATGCCTTCGGTGCACCAGGAGAGGACGTCGATACCGCACTCCTCGGCGACGGACAGGATCGAACGCCCCGGCGGGATCGTCAGCGTGACACCGGATCGTACGCACACGACCTCGAACGGCTCGGTCACGTGCTCCGACATTAGGTGGCCTCGATCGCCCCGACCACGTGCAGATGGCGTCGGTCGCGTACGACGAACGACGTAGGTCGCTACTGCGGTCCCGGTACCAGACCTTCCCGGATCGCCATCAACGCGGCCTGCGTACGCGAGGTCAGGTTGAGCTTGCTCAGCACGTTGCTGACATGGGTACGGGCGGTCCGCTCGCTGATGACGAGGATGTTGGCGATCTCGCGGTTGGAGCGGCCCTCGCCGAGCAGCGCGAGGATCTCGCGTTCCCGGGGAGTCAGCAGCCCCGGCCCGGCCGGCCCGCACCGCAGGTCCTGGGTGAGCCGGCGGGCGATCTCCGAGTCGAGGTGCACCTCGCCGCGGACGGCCGCCCGGATGGCGGCGCTGACCTCGGCGGCCTCGGCATCCTTGAGCAGGTACCCCACGGCCCCGTTGCGCAACGCCGCGTTGATCCGCTCGACCTCGCCAAAGCTGGTGAGGACCACCACCCGGCAGGAGGGGAAGCGCTCGACGATGTGCGCAGTGGCCTCGATGCCGTTCATGTTCGGCATGACGAGATCCATGAGTACGACGCCGGGCAGCGAGTCGCGTGCCGCCAGCTCGTCAAGCCGCCGCAGGGCCTGCTCGCCGTCGGCGGCCTCGCCGACGAGGACGAAGTCGTCGATGAACTCGAGGTACGCGGCGAGTCCGCTGCGGACGACCGCGTGGTCGTCGACGATGAACACGCCCACCGGTGGGTCACTCACGACGGGTCCTCTCCGGCAGCGGGATCGTCACGCGTACATGGCCGCCCTTGCCCGATCTGCTGCGCAGGACGACGCTGCCACCCCAGCGCTGAGCCCGTTCCCGCATGGACAGCATGCCCAGCGATCCGGCGGACTGCAGCGGCCGGTGGAAGCCGACCCCGTCATCCTCGATGTCGACGACGAGCAGGCCGTTGCCGGCGCCACGGACCGCGATCTCCACCACGACCGCGGTTGCCTGGGCATGTTTGACGACGTTATGTAGCGCCTCCTGCACGATGCGGTATACGTCGTCCTCCATCCCGGACGGCAGCGCCACGAACTCCAGGTCACTGCGGAAGGTCGCCGCGATACCGGTACGGGTACCGAGCGACTCGACCCACGCCGCCACCGATCCGATGAGGCCGTTCTCGGCCAGCCCGCCGGGGCGCAGTTCGAAGATCAATGCCCGCAGGTCGTCCAGGGCGGCGCGAGCGGAGGTCGCGAGTGCGTCGGCGTGCTTGCCCAGGGTCGCCACCGCGCCGTCCCGCTCGATGCCCAGGCGCAGTGCCTCGGCTCGCATCTTGATGGAGAACACCTGCTGTACCACGGAGTCGTGCAGATCCGCCGCCACCCGGTGGCGTTCCTCCCGGCGCGCCTCGATCTCGGCCGCGCTCACCAACTCGGCGCGGTCGACCGCGAGGGCGGCCTGTTCGGCCATGGCGACGAGGAACGCGATGTCCTCGGCCGTCGGCGGCTGCTCCTGGGGTGTGCAGAACGCGTTGAGCACGCCGACCGTACGCCCGTCGACGATCAGCGGTACGCCGACGTAGCTGTCCCAGTCGGGCTGGTCCATGATCTCGTGCAGCGGCGCCCACCGCGGGTCCGCCAGCACCTGCGGCTTGCGATGCGGGACCGTGACGACCTTTCCCGTCGCGAACGCGGACAGCATCTTCAACTCGGCTCCGAGTTGCTGACAGCGTTGCAGCCTGGCGATGAAGTCGCTGTCGTCGCGGAACCCGGCGGTACCGAGCAGGCGCACCCGGGTGCCGGTGTCGTCCAGCGTGATGACCTGTACCGCCGCGATCTGATCGGCCCGCACCACCTCGGCGGCCACTGCGTCGACCGTCGCGGCCAGGTTGCCGACGGCCGCCACGGTGGACGAGGCCCGGGCGATGGCGGCGAGCCGCCGCTGCACAACTCTGGACCGGGTCACGTCGGTCAACCAGGCGGCCCGCAACGGTGCCAGCGACGGCGCCGATACGAGTCGGCAGTCCACCTCGAGGCGGCGCAGACCACGTTCCACGACGACCGGCTCGCCTCCGCCGTTCGCGTCCGGCTCGAACGCGGCCAACAGCACGTCCGGTAGCCGGTCCACGTCGCCGAGGATCCGGGCCGCCTCGTCGTTGCGCAGCCGGATCGTGCCGTCGGTGTCGACGACGACCAGACCCGCTGGCGCGGAGACCGCCAGCCCATGGAACAGCTCGTCCTCCCAGGCCGCGCTGCTCGGTACCGCTCGGTGGATCGACCGGGTCGACACCGCTATCCCCAGGCCGTCGGCGGCATCAGCGGCGACGGCCCCATCTCGGCGAGCCGGCGGAGCGCCTCGACGACGCTGAACAGGTGCTCGCGCATGGCCCTCTCGGCGCGTTCGGGATCGCGCGCGCAGACCGCCTCGATGATCGCGAGGTGCTCCTCGAGACCCTGGGCCGGCCGCCCGGGCAGGAGCGCCACCTGGAACTGGTACCGCACGCCCTGGTAGCGCAACCGGTCGAGCAGGGTGTTCACCGTGGCCTGCTTGGCGATCTCGCGAACTTTGTTGTGGACCTGCAGGCACGTCCGGTTGTACCCGATGATGTCGTTCTTCCGCACCGCCTCCCTCAGCGGGGCGGCGAGCGCCTCGAGGTCGCGCCTCCCCCGCACGGTGATGACCGCGGCCGCCTTGGCGGCACATAGACCCTCGAGGACCGCGCGGGCTTCGGTGATCTCGATCGCCTCGCTGAGCGTGATCGGCCGGACCCGCGCGCCCCGGTTGCGCTCCCGCACCACGAGCCCTTCGTTGCTCAGCAACGCGAGCGCCTCGCGCACCGCACCGCGGGACGCGTCGTACCGGCTGGCTATCTCCGCCTCGACGAGCCGTTGTCCCGGGGTCAACTCACCCTGGTAGATCGCCATTCGCAGCGCCTCGAGCAGGCCGGCTGCCCGGGGCAGCTCCTCCTGCTCCACGACGCTTCGCACAGTCGCATTCTCCCTTCAGTCACGACGGAAGGCCAGAGCTGTTGCCGCCAAGATTGTCCTACAAAGGTTCTCCAGGATTTCCGACAGTTATGTCAACATGTGTCAATGACCCGCATCCCGTTCCGTGTTGCCGCCCTCGTCGCGGTGATGTTCCTGGCGCTGAGCTCGAGCGCATACGCACAGACCGTGGAGACCCTCGACAGCGGCCCGAACTCGGCCTGCGTGCGCAGCAAGCACCACTTGGAGCGCAACAAGCAGAACGCGGTGGCGTTCTACACGACGGCGTTCAACGACAAGAACCCGCGCCGCGCGGTCGAGCTGTACGGCGGCGCCGAGTACATCCAGCACAACCCGTTGGCCCCCAACGGTTTCGACGCCTTCATCGCGTTCTTCGAGAGCTTCACGACCGCTTTCCCGGACGCGCACATCGACATCAGGCGGGTTATCGCCGAGTGCGACCTCGTCGTCACCCACTCCTTGGCCACCGGTGCGGTCCCGGTGTTCACCGAGCGCGGTACCAAACTTGTCGACATCTTCCGCCTCGACGCGAACGGCAAGATAGTCGAGCACTGGGACGTCGGAGCGGCCATCTCCGCCACCTCAGCGAACGGCAACCCCGAGGTCTGAGTCCTCGTGTTCGCGCGCGGCCTGGATCGTCTGCGCGAGCAACGTGGCGATGGTCATGGGCCCGACACCACCCGGTACCGGGCTGATGTACGACGCTCTCTCGGCCGCCGCCGCGAACTCCACGTCGCCCGTGTCGTTCGTGTATCCGGCGTCGACCACGACCGCACCCGGCTTGATCCAGTCACCGCGGATCAGGTTCGGCCGTCCCACGCACGCGACCACCACGTCCGCCTCGGCAACCCGATCGGCCAGGTCGACGGTCCGGGAATGGCAGTAGGTCACTGTCGCGTCCCGGGCCAGCAGCAGCATGCCGACGGGCTTGCCGAGGATCGGGCTGCGCCCCACGACCACGGCGTGCTTGCCCGACAGCGCGATGTCGTACGCGTCGAGCAGCGCCATGATGCCGCTCGGCGTCGCCGACCGCCATCCGCGCTCGCCGAACGCCATGGCGGCGAACGACGTGCGGGTGACCCCGTCGACGTCCTTGCTCGGCGTGATCGCCTCGAACGCGGCGCGCTCGTCGAGGTGACCGGGTATCGGGTGCTGCAGCAGGATCCCGTCGACGGTCCGGTCGGCGGACAGCCGGTCGATCCGGCTCACCAACGCCTTGGTGGTGATGCCGGCATCGAGGTCGATCCGGCGCGAACCCATGCCGACCTTCGCGCAGCGGTTGACCTTCATGCGGACGTACGTGTGGGACGCCGGATCGTCACCCACCAGCACCGTGGCCAGGAGCGGGATGCGACCGTACCGGTCGACGAACTCCGTCACCTCGCGCTGGACCCGATCGAGGATCGCCGCCGACACGGCCCGCCCGTCCAGGATCTCGGCACTCACGAGAAGACCACCGTCGTGTTGCCGTCCCGGATCACCCGATCGGCGCAGTGCCACGCCACCGCGCGGGAAAGCACCAACCGCTCCACGTCCGCTCCTTTGCGCTGCAGCTCCCGTACCGACTCATGATGCGACACCCGGATGACGTCCTGCTCGATAATGGGCCCCTCGTCGAGTTCCTCGGTCACGTAGTGCGCCGTCGCACCGATCAGCTTGACGCCGCGCTCCTTGGCCCGCTGGTACGGGCTCGGACCAACGAAGGCCGGCAGAAACGAGTGGTGGATGTTGATGATGGGTACCGCCACCTCGTCCAGAAAGTCCTTGGTGAGAATCTGCATGTACCGGGCCAGGACGAGCAGGTCCACGTTGCCGTCGAGCAACTTCAGCTGCTCCCGTTCGGCGGCCGCCTTGTCGCCGCTGTCCACGGGGACGTGGAAGAACGGGATACCGAACTGCCGTACGTCGTCATGGAGATCCGGGTGGTTCGACACCACCATCGGTACGGTCATCTCGAGGTCGCCACGCCGTTGCCGCCACAGCAGGTCGAGCAGGCAATGGTCCGCTCTGGACACGAAGATGGCCACCCGCTTCCTGCGCCTCGCCTCGACGAGCCGGAAGTCGAGACCCATCTCCGCCCGCAGGTTCAGCTCCAGGGCCTCCCGCAGCGCGTCGAGCTGCATGGCCAGCCCCGGCAGGTGAAAGACGGTGCGCTGGAAGAACCGCCCGCCGGACGGATCGCTGGAGGACTGGGCGAGCGAGACGATGTTGGCTCCGCTCTCACTGAGCACAGTGGACACCCTGGCCACGATCCCGGGCCGGTCGGGGCCTTGAACGATGAGACGCCCGAAGTCGCCGTCTATCATGGCCGCGCCTCCCTTCGGTCGGCGCCGCCATGACGTGCTAGCTGGACCTCGCGCGAGCGCTCGGTCATGAGGCCGGCTCCGTGAACGACGACAGCAACTCCTGCCGCCAGGCCTCGGTCCTGGCCAGCTCGTTGAACGTGAAGATGTGCAACCCACGGACGTTGTTGCTGGTCTCGGTCACCGCGCTGGCCAGCCGCTTGGCCAGCCTCGTGGGGTGGTAGCCACCGGGCATCAGGAACCGCCACAGCAGGTTCTGCTGCTTGCGCAGAAACCTCGCCGACTGGCCGAGCCCGAGGCTGGCCGAGATACGCATCAGCTTCTGCCGGTTCACCGGTCCCGGCATGCCGACCTGGACCGGGAGGCCGACGCCGAAGGCGGCGATGCGCGCGGCCCATGCGCTCGTCGTCCTGGCGTCGAAGCAGATCTGGCTGATGATGCGGGTCGCCAACGGCGCCTTCTGCTTCAACGCGAGGTCGATCGCCTCCTGCGAGATCGCCGCGTGGCCCTCCGGGTAACCGGCGATGCCGATCTCCTCGAACGACTGCCCGAGCGCCTGCAGCAACGAGTAGGCGTCGGGAAAACGCCCCACCGGCTCGGCGGAGTCACCGCCGATGACGAAGACCGACCGCACGCCGGCCGCGCGGAGGCGGGCCACCACGTCGGCGACGTGGTCCCGGTCGACGAACAGCCGTGCCGCCAGGTGCGGTGCGACGCGGTACCCGTGCGACACCAGTTGTTCGGTCACCCGCAGCGTCGACTCCAGGCCTCTGGCCTCGGTGACCGTGACGGTCAACGGGATGCTCGTCGGTACGCTGGCGAGTACCGCTTGTTCGGTGCTCTTGAACGGGATGACCTCGTAGCTGACGTTGCTCAGCAGGTCAGCAAGCCTGGTGCTCACGACATTCAGTAGAGCCGAGCGGAGATCGCGTTTCGTCCGGCATCGAGAGGCAGTTGACCGCGACAAATGACCCGCCTCCGCCGGCCGATCGCCGTACGGTACGTCATTTGACTTAGTCGGCATATCCGGTCGCGGCAGGTGGGATCCCACCTTTCCTCTATGTCAGCGGCTGTTTGGCCTGCGTAGCTTTAGGCCCGACGGGATCACCGAGGCGTCGACGAGAACGGGCGGCTGATGAGCGCGAAGAACCTGCAGGAGCTGTTGGACCGGTCGGGAAACATCGTGGATATGCTCCGGAACTCGCAGCTCGGGGCCTACATCTACCCGGTGGTACCGGCCGAGTTCACGAACTGGCGCCGCGAGACGATCGCCTGGCGCGATGCGGCGGTGCTGTACGACCAGTCGCACCACATGGTCAACCTCTTCATCTCGGGCCCCGACGCGCTGCGGTTGCTTTCGGAAACCGGGGTCAACAGCATGGCCAACTTCCCGGTGGACATGGCCAAGCAGTTCGTCCCGGTCTCCCCCGAGGGCGGCGTCATCGGTGACGGCATCCTCTTCCATCTGGCGGACGAGGAGTTCGTGTTCGTCGGCCGCGCGCCCGTCGCCGACTACCTGACCTTCGTGGGCAGCAAGGGCTACAACGCCGACATCCACCGGGACGAGCGGTCGCCCTCGCGGCCGTACGGCCATCCGGTCAAGCGCGATCTGTGGCGCTTCCAGATCCAGGGTCCGAAGGCCTGGCAGGTCATCGAGAAGCTCAACGGCGGCCCGGTCGAGCAGGTCCGCTTCTTCCGGATGGGGCACCTGAACCTGGCCGGCAGGCAGATTCGTACGTTGCGCCACGGCATGGCGGGCGCCCCGGGCCTCGAGCTGTGGGGACCGTACGAGACCTACGAGGAGGTGCGGACGACCATCCTCGAGGCGGGCCGCGAGTTCGGCATGGAGCTGTGCGGATCGCGCGCCTATTCGGCCAACACGCTGGAGTCCGGCTGGATCCCCTCGCCGCTGCCCGCCATCTACACCAGCGAAGGGCTGCGGGCGTACCGCGAGTGGCTCGCCCCGGACAGCTACGAGGCGACGAACGCGTTGGCCGGCAGCTTCGTGTCGGACAACATCGAGGACTACTACACGAACCCGTTCGAGCTCGGCTACGGCCCGCACGTCAAGTTCGACCACGACTTCGTCGGTCGGGACGCGCTGGAGGCTATCGACCCGGAGACCCAGCGGCGCAAGGTGACGCTCGCCTGGCACCCCGAGGACCTCGGCAAGCTGCTGGCCTCTCCGTCCAATGTGGATGGTCCGCACTACCAGTTCTTCGACCTGCCCAACGCGAACTACGGGTCGTCCAACTTCGACTCGATTCTCGACGCGGACGGCACGCTGCTCGGGGTGTCCATGTTCGCCGGGTACAGCGCGAACGAACGCCGGGCACTATCGCTAGCGACCGTGAACCCCGACGTCCCGATCGGCGCCGAGGTGACAGTGGTCTGGGGTGAGCCGAACGGCGGTTCGCGCAAGACCACGGTCCAGCCCCACGAACAGTTGCCGGTACGGGCCGTGGTGAGCCCGGCGCCGTACTCGGTCGTGGCCCGCGAGACGTACCACGAGGGATGGCGTACCGCCGTCAAGGTTTGATACTTCTGTGACCACGGTTAGAGAGACAGTTCACGACCTGCTCCGCACCTGGGGCCTGACCACGATCTTCGGCAACCCGGGGTCGAACGAGCTGCCGTTCCTGGACAGCTTCCCGGACGACTTCAGGTACGTGCTGGGGCTGCACGAGGGGGCGGTCCTGGCGATGGCCGACGGCTACGCCCAGGCCACCGGTAGGCCGGCGTTCGTCAACCTGCACTCGTCAGCCGGGCTGGGCAACGCGATGGGCAACCTGACGAACGCCCGCGCCGCCCACACCCCACTGGTGATCACCGCCGGGCAACAGTCCCGGGCCATGATCGGACTCGGCGCCGTGCTGGCCGAGCCCGATCTGACCCGGGTACCCGAGCCGCACGTCAAATGGTCCTTCGAGCCGGCGCGGGCGCAGGACGTACCGCGCGCGCTGTCCGAGGCCTTCCACCTCGCCGCGCTGCCACCGGCCGGTCCCGTCTTCGTGTCGCTACCGCTGGACGACTGGACGAAGGAGGTCGACCCGCACGAGGTCGCGTCGCTCGCGCAACGCAAGGTCCGCGCGGCCGGCGCGGCCTCCGCCGAGCTGATCTCCGAGCTGACCGACCGCCTGGTACGCGCGCAGGCGCCGGCCCTCGTCGTCGGACCGGAGATGGACGACGAGTACGCCTATCCGCTCGTCGTCGCTCTCGCCGAGCGACTCGGGGCGGCGGTGTGGACGGCACCCGTACCGCCCCGATGTCCCTTCCCCACCCGGCACCCGCTGTGGCAGGGCGTGCTGCCGCCCAGCATCGCCGGAGTGAGCGAGCGACTCACCGGACACGACCTGATCCTGGCGCTCGGCGCACCCGTCTTCCGGTACCACATCTACCGCCCCGGACCCTGGCTGCCGCCGGACGCGGAGCTGGTCGCCGTGGGCAGCGACCCGCACGAGGCATCGCGGGCAGCCTTCGGGGACGCGGTCGTGGCCGACGCCGGCGCCGTCGTCGCGCAGTTGCTCGACCGGCTCCCCGAGCGTCGTGCGGAGCGACCCCCGATCCGCCAGGTCGCCGACGTGCCCACGCCGGAACAAGCACCGTTCGCCGCGAACGCCGTGTTCGCGGAGCTCGCCCGCTGCCTGCCGGTCGAGGTACCGCTGATAAACGAGTCGACGTCCAACACCATCCAGTTCTGGACGCACCTGAACCGCAGCCGACCGCGCACCCTGTTCTTCCCGGCGGCGGGCGGGCTCGGATTCGGGTTGCCCGCGGCGGTCGGGGTGGCGTTGGCCGACCCGAGCCGACCGGTGGTCGCGGTACTCGGCGACGGCGCCGTCCAGTACGGCGTCACGGGGTTGTGGACGGCGGCCCAGCTCCGGCTACCGGTCACGTTCGTGGTACTGCGCAACGGTGGGTACGAGGGGTTGCGCGGCTTCCTCGAACCGTTGGGCGTCAAGGACGCTCCAGGACTGGACCTGCCCGGCCTCGACGCGGTGCGGATCGCCGCCGGCTACGGCGTACCGGGCGAGCACATCGCCACCGGTGCGCAACTGACCGCGGCGCTGAAGGCGGCGGGGACCGCGGACGGCCCCCGCCTGATCGAGGTACCGGTCAACCGGGTCAGCTAGGTTGCGCCAGGCTGTACTTCCCGTCGGCGAACTTGAAAAGCTTGGTCACGTTCACGGGTGACTTGCCCGCGGCGGAGGCGTCGACCGTGACCCCGGGCAACAGCATCGGAATGTCGTCGGCCTTCAGCTTGCGGATGGCGTCCATCAGGTTCTGCCGGGTCAGCCCGTCCATCGTCTCGAGCGCCCGGACGAACGTGGCGGCGGTGGCGTAGCCCCAGACCGCGTTGGGGAGGTTCGCGTTGGCCTGCGGGCTGTACTGCTTCATCCGGCCGGTGAACTCGGTGACGGCCTGATCGGACGACCATTGCGGGTCGCTGGGAATCTTCACGAACCCGGTGCTGTAGATCTGGTCGAAGTAGGCGTCGGCACCCGACGGTTTGAGTACCGTGCTGAACCCCTGGGTGAAGCCGGGCAGCAGGACGACCGGTTTCCAGTTCAGTTCACGGGCCTTGGTGAGGGCGGAGATCTGCAACCGGACGACCGCCACCGCCGACAGCAACACCTCGGCCTTGGTCGCCGCGAGGTTCGTGATCTGACTGTCCACAGTGGTGTCGGCCGCCTCGTACGTCTGGATGGTGCCGGCGAGCTTGACCTGCGAGCCCTCGATCCCCTTGTTGAACCCGTTGAGGAACGCCTTACCGAGGTCGTCGTTCTGGCGGAGCACCGCTACCGTGACCGGTCGGTTCAGGGCGATGGCGGCCTGGGCCAGCGCCTCGCCCTCGGCCTCGTACGTCGGTTGCCAGCCGATGGTCCACGGGTTGTCCGCCGGTTTGGCGCTGAACAGGCTCGCGCCGCTGGCCACGAACACCTGGGGTACGCCCAGTTCCTTGGCGACGGGGAGGACCGCGGCGTTCTGCGCCGTACCGAGACCGCCGACCACGGCCAGCGCCCCGTCCTGTTGGACCAGCCTGCGGAAGTTCTGCGCCGACCGGCCGGGCTCGTAGCCGTCGTCGTACGAGGTCAGCTCGATCTTGCGGGTCTTGCCGTCGCGCATCCGCACCCCGCCCGCGGCGTTGATCGCCTCGTAGTACGCCTTGGCGCCGCCGAGTTGCGCGGTACCGGCGTCGGAAACCGGGCCGGAGAGCGGGACGCTGATACCGATCTTTACCGTGCTGTCGCTGATACCGGGAGTGGATTGGGTCCCGCCGCTACTCTCGTCGCGTCCGCAGGCGGTGAGAGCCATTCCCATCATCGCGGTCGCCGCCACGAGCACGAGGTAGCCGTTGCGTTGTCGCACCATGCACCTTCCTTGTCTCCTCGGGCGCCGACGCACGGCGCCGCCAGTCGTCACCTAGGTCGCTGAGCCAGTCGCCGGTCCGGTGCAGTGCGCGGGCGATGCCGCCCGGAGCGAGAAAGAGCACCAGCACGAGGATCGCGCCGTA
>Ga0075420_100001834_pt1 | contig 18142 bp, 16 predicted proteins | sample SoiMetdeltSBSDD4_FD_75296 | JGI IMG/M metagenome (GOLD analysis project Ga0075420, IMG submission 75296) | Bulk soil microbial communities from a Populus tree surrounding site in Tennessee, USA - Soil MetaG P. deltoides SBSDD4 | ecosystem: Environmental > Terrestrial > Soil > Tree plantation... | reverse complement strand
CCCGGTCCGGGGTGAAGCCGGTGTGGCCTAGAGCCCGCAGGTTGCGCTCGAACTGGGCCACGTCGTTGCCCTCGACCCCGCGGGCGAGCTGGCGGTAGAGCGGGATCGAGCCGTAGAGCAGCACCACCGGCTGCTCGTCGACGCGTAGCAGAGGCTCGCCCAGGCCGACCGTGGCGCCCACCGGAGGCAGCCAGGTGACCATCCCGGACAGGCCCGACGCGAGCGGCGCCGGCTCGCCGTAGCCCAGCCGCGCCGGCACTGCGGTGACATCGGTGAGCGTCTCCCGCAGGATCGGGGTGGTCGCCACCTGCCGGCCGGCGCGCGGGTCCGGCTCCGGCCGGTTCGTGCCGCCGTACCCGACCGCCGCGGTGACCGCCACGGCCACGACGCCGCCGCCGGCTACGACCGCCGCGGCAGGGCGCCACCAGCGACCCCACCGGCCAGCACCGCCCCACCGGCCGGCACCGCCCCACCGGCCAGCATCGCCCCACCGGCCGGCACCGCCCCGGCCGGCACCGCGGTCGCTCACCCGGCACCGCCGGTCTGCCGGGGGTCGGCGCCGACGATCGGACCGCAGATCCGGTACGCCCGCTCGGCCGCGACCGGGTCCCTGGGCGCGGTGACGAAGCCCTGCGGACCCGGGTCGGCGAAGTCAGGCACCCCGTTGTCGCGGATACACTGCGCGTACCGGCGCATCATCTCCAGCTGCTCGGGCGAGAACGACGGCGGCGCTGGCGCGCCCTCGTTCGGCAGCAGGATCTTGCACTGCTGGTACGCCTTGGGAAACTCCGGGTCGGTCTTGTCGCCCGGCCGGAGCCGCAGCTGCCCGTCCGGGGCGGGATCGTCCAGGTCGACGCCTGCACTGCGCATGCAGCCGACGAAGCGCAGCAGGCCGCTGCGCGGGTCGGCGGGGGCGGAGGGGCTGGCCGCGGCCGCCGGCGGCGAGGTCCGCGCGGTAGCCACCTCCGGCGTGCGGTCCGCCCCGGTGCAGCCGGCGGCGAGCGCCGCCGCCAGCAGGCCGGCCGCCGTGAGTGCCGCCGCCGGCAGGCCGGCCGCGCGGAGGCGCGCCCCCCTCCGGACGTACCCGGGTCTGCTAGCTGCCGGGCGGCACGCCCGAGCCGTGGTCGCCATCTGGCACCTCCCATTCGTCGTCCACCTGTCTATTGGCACAGCTCGCGCAGAGCGTCACTCCCAGTCGCCGTGACGCTTTCGGCTCGTCGTGCGAAGAGGAGAATGTGGTGGTGGCCGACGTCGACCTGGCCGGCGCGGACGATCTCGACCTGGTACGGGTCCTTGACCGCGAGCCCGCGGCGGTCGAGGAGTTCTACCGTCGCCACGTACGCCCGCTGACGCGGCATGTCAGCCGGGTCCTCAACGACCCGCACGACACGGCCGACGTGGTGGCAGCCACGTTCATCGTGGCGATCGAGTCGGCCTGCCACTTCGACCCCGCGCGGGGCACCGCGCGGGCATGGTTACGCGGGATCGCCGGCAACCTTATCGCCGGCGGCTGGCGCCGCCGCGCCGCTGAGGCACGGGCCGTGAGCCGGCTACGCGGCCAGCGGCATCCGGTGGTCGACGACTACGGGCAGGTCGACGAGCGGATCGATGCGTTGGAGCGGGCCGGGCCGGCGCTCGCGGTACTGCCGTCGCTGCCACCGGCAGAGCGCGAGCTGGTCAACCTGATCCTGTACGGCGGTCTCAGCGTCACCGAAGCCGCCGCGGAGCTCGGTATCCGGCCGGGAACGGCGCGGATGCGCCTTGCGCGGGCCCGCAGCAAGCTCGTCCAGGCGCTGGGAAAGGGCGAACGCTGATGGGTACGGGGCGGGATCCGGACTACGCCGACCGGTTGACCGAGGCGGAGCGGCGTACCCTCAACCTGATCATGGAGCGGCTGGGGCACCAGCCCGGCCCGGCGCACGGGACCGTCTTGCCCAGCCGGGAGCTTGAGCCGCTGCCCGGCCAGCGGCCGGCTCCAGCCCGGCTGAGGCCCGGTGCGGCCGGCCCGGCTGGCTCGCCACGGCGGAGGTCGTGGCGAGCGCCGGTCGCCACCGCCGCCGCAGCGGCGCTGGTGCTGCTCGCGGCCGGGTCGGTCCCGCTCGCGCTCGACCATTGGCGGACGCCTTCGCCCTCGCCGCAGGACCTGGCCACGCGCCCAGGTACGGCCGCCGAGACACTCGCAGCCCTGGCCGCTGCGGCCGGCCGGCAGGCTGACCCGCCAGCGGGCCGCATGGTCGGCTACCGGCGCGACCTCGCCATCGTCGTGTCGGGTCCGCCACCGTGCCGGGTCACCGCCACCGTCATCCGGACCTGGGCGCCGGCCGGCCCGACCAGCGGCCCGGCGCCTGGCCGGCTGGTGGTCGACCGGGTCGCCCCTCCCACCGCAGTGCTGGAGCAGGCCCGCTGCGACCTCGGCGACCCTGCCTCGCCCGACCAGCAGCGGCTGGTCGACCGGCGGGTGGACGACATCGCGAGCGAGTGGGTCCGGCTGCGTACCGTGACCGACGGGCTGCCGCGTTACCTCAGCCCACGCTGGGTCGCGCAGACCCTCGGCGTCGTCGCCCCGTGGACCGGGGCCCCCGCGCAGGCCGAGGACCTGGACCTCCTCCTGGAGAAGCTGTGCCGGAACTTCGCCGCGACCGAGTGCGCAGCCCTGCGCTGGACGGTGCTGGTCGAGGTGGTCGCGAGCGCGGAGACCAGCCAGGCCCAGCGGGCAGCCGCGCTACGGCTGGCCGCCGCCGGTGGCGGTGCGACGCCTGTACCCGGATCGGGTGCGACGCTCGTGCTCGGGGTGACCCGGGACGTGACCGGTCGGGCCGGGGTCACCCTGCGGGTGCCGTACCTGGTGCCCAGCGGCTCCCTGCTCGGCGCGGCGGGCGGGCTCGGCACCGCCGAGCTGACCTTCGACGAGAGCACCGGCGCGCTGCTGCAGCGCCAGGTCAGCTCGCCCGCCCAGGCGGGCAGCGAGACCACCGTGCATCTCGTGGCGACCCGGACCGGTGACGACACCGCAGGGTCATGACCCGTGCCGGCCGGTGCTGGCAGGTGCCGGCACCGGCTCGCCGCGCAGGATGCACAGCTCGAGCGTGCGTAGCTCAGGCCCCGGCTCGATGCCCAGCTCACCGACGATCCTGTGGCGCCCCTGCCGGTAGACCGCCAGGGCCTCGGCCCGCCGCCCGCACCGGTAGAGCGCGAGCATGAGCCCGTACCGGAAGTGCTCGTGCAGCGGGTACGCGGCGACGGTGGTCCGTAGCCGGCTCACCAGCCCGGCGTGGTGCCCGAGCGCCAGCATGACCTCCATATGCTGCTCGAGCACTGCCAGCCGCCGCTCCTCCAGCCCCACCGCGGCCTGCTCGAAGAACTGGCCGGTCATCCCGCCCAGAGGCGGCCCGCGCCAGATCGCCAGGGCCGCCTCGAGCGACCGTGCCGCCGCCGGCAGCGCCCCCACCGACGCCAGACGCCCCGCTGCGGCCGCGACCTGCTCGAAAACCGACAGGTCCACCGTTGAGGAAGGCGTGTCCAGACGGTACGCCCGCCCGCGGGTGTTGATCAGGTCCCGTGCGGCTCCGGCGGCGGCGAGAGCGCGGCGGAGCCCGGCCACGTACACCTGGACCTGGTTGCGCACCCGGTTGGGTGGCGTGCCGTCCCACAGCGCATCGATGATCTCATGCACCGGCACCAGCGAGCCCCGCCGCAGGGCGAGCAGAGCCAGCAGCGCCTGCTGTTTGGGCTGCCCGACCCGGATCCGCCGGCCGTCAACCCACACTTCGAAGTCTCCGAGTAGGAGTAGCCGAACCCCCCGCCGGCCGCCCACCGGACAACGCCCCCGTCCCCCCAGTCGGGATCATTGCTTTGCCCTGGTCTTTGCGTACGTGATATTGATCGCCGCTACTGCTGTAGTGGCCGGGTAACCGTGTCGATTCTCGTGTCGTCCGTAGTGGTTACGCAAGGAAGTTGTACAATTACCGAAAGTGTGATTCGGCGACATTCCGCACGTCAGCTGCTGCGGTGGCTCGGACTGGGCACGCCCGCCAGCCCGCCAGCCTGCCAGGCGGCCAGGCGGCCAAGGGGCCGGGCACCGCCGGACGCTGGGTCATGTCCTCGGCTGTGCAGAGCCGTCAAGCTGCGCTGAGCCGTTGGTTGCGCCAACTCGGCTGCGCGAACTCGCTGCGGCAGCCGGTCATGTCACTGGCCTGTTCGGTCTGTCCCCGTGGTTGCTTTCGTCTGCCTCCATCGGCTGTTTCGGGTTCGTCGCTGGGTTCGTCGCTCGCTTCGAGCCCGCCCCAGTCGTTGATCAGCTCAACCTCGGTGAAATTGGGGCTACCCACCGATCGGACAGGCCCAGTTCCCCTGTAGTTGTGATGATCTTGGGTCGCCGTGACCGACGAAACCGCGGGTGCCTTAAATGGATCCGTTCAGCCCGCCGGAACCAGAACGCTCAGGCACGTCACGCAGCCCTCGAGCTTCTCGAACTCACCGATATCCACGACCACCGGCCGGAAGCCCAGATCATCGAGTACGGCGGCGGTACGCGGCGCCGACGCGGCGATGAGGACCCGGTCGTCACCCAGCGGTACGACATGGCAGCCCGGCTCCTCCGGCACCGTCCGGACCGCTGGGAAGACCCCGGTGTCGACCAGGCCTGGCCAGGTCAGCACGGTGCCGTCGGGCAGTGCGGTCACCGCCGACTTGAGGTGAAGCACCCGGCCCAGCGGCACGGCGACCACGGCGCGCCCCTCGGCGGCGAGGTGCCGGCGCAGCTGGCGTACGCCCTCGGCGTTGGTGCGTCCGCCACGGCCGACGTACGCGATGTCGCCGACCTGTAGCACGTCGCCCCCGTCCAGGGTGCCTGGCTCCTCGATGCGCACCACCCGCAGCCCGGCCCGGCGTACTGCCTCCTCGGCTCCAGCCAGCTCGGGTCGGCGCTGCGCGGCTCCGGGCCGGGTGAGCACGGCGAGGTCACCGCAGACCACCACGGTGTCTTCCACGAAGACCGAGTCGGGGCAGGCATCCGCGGGCGCGACGTGGCATACCCGCCAGCCGCAGCCGGCGAGCGCCGCGGCGTACGCCTCGTGCTGGCGTACGGCGAGGTCGATGTCGACCGACCTGCGCTCGACGTAGGTGACCAGGCCCTCGGCCAGCCGATGGCTGGGCCGGCGCACCAGCGCGACCCCCCGCCCCGGTCCGGGCCCTGGCTCCAGCAGTGACGACGGCAGCGACGGCGGCATTGACATTGGCCTCGGCGTCGGCATCAGTCGAGCGGTTCCGGCCACTCGGTGAGCGGCAGCAGCTGCCGCAGCGGAGCTGAGCGGCGCCGGCCGAGGACCACCTCGGTGCCGAGGTTGCCGGGGTCCACCGCGCGGATGAGCTCGCGGCACCGCCCGCACGGCGGGATGACATACAGGACGCCATCCTCACTGCGCCAGACCGCCACGATCTTCGCGATCTGGTACTCGCCGGCGGTGACCATCGCCGCGATGGCGCTGTGCTCGGCGCAGAAGCCGGTCCCGCTGCCGGTGTCGATGCAGACCCCGGAGTACCGGTTGCCACCGGTAGTGACCAGCGTGGACCCCACGTCCCCGAAGAGCCGGCCGGCGACGAGCCGCGGGTTGAGGACCGCCTGGGCCGAGGCGATCAGGTCGTCGTTGGACGGGAGGGCCACCCCGGCACGCTAGCAACCCCGGCAACCGAGGCAACATGTCAGCCGCGTCGGCCACGTCGGCCGCGCCGGCTGCGCCGGCCGCGGCAGCCGGCAGCCGGCAGTGACGGCTATCGACAATCCCTGGACCCCGTGCCATGGTCAGGAAACGCGAACCAGCCTCGTCAACCATCGGAGGCGATCATGGATCCTGGCACGATCGGGGCGCCACCACCAGCCACCCGCAGCCGGAGCCGGAGCACGGGCCGGTACGGCCGCCGTACCCGCCTTGTCGCGCTCGCCGGCACGGCGGTCCTCGCGCTGGCGCTCGCCCCGGCCTCGGCCACCGCGAACACCGACTCCCTCACCGGAGCCAAGATAGAGATCGATGTCCTGTCCAGCCTGCCCAGCGAGGTCAGCGGCGGCGACGCCCGGATACGGGTGCGCTTCGGCACCGAGGTCGACCCGGCCGCCCTGCGCGTCGAGCTCAACGGCGCCGACGTCACCGCCCGGCTCGCCCCGGACGCCGGCTCCCGCTCGCGCAGCGGCGTGCTGGGCGGCCTGAGCCTGGGGCCCAACACGCTGCGCGCCACCGCGCCGGACAGCCCCACCGCCGAGGTCGTGCTCACCAACCACCCGATCTCCGGGCCGATGTTCTCCGGGCCGCAGCAGTACCCGTTCCTGTGCCGCACCGAGCAGGCCGGGCTGGGCCAGCCGCTGGTGGACAACCAGAACGGCCAGGGTATGCGCGTGTTCGCGCTCGACGCGAGCGGCGCGAAGACCACGACCGTGGTCGGCTGGAGCCGTGACTGCGCCGCACCGACCACACTGGACTACCTCTACCGGGCCGCCGACGGCACGTTCAAGCCGCTGCCGGCCGGTGGGGCCCGCCCGGCCGACCTGACCACCACGACCACGCTCGACGGGCGGACCGTCGACTACGTGGTACGCCGGGAGCGCGGCACCATCAACCGGTTCATCTACAGCATCGCCATGCTCGCACCGCTGGCCGAGGCGGCGACCGGCGGCGGGCTGGCCAACCCGGACGACTCGGCCTGGAACGGCCGGGCCATCTACCGCTTCGACGGTGGCGTCGCCATCGGCCACGACCAGGGCCGGCTGCCAGGCGGCGCGCTCTACCACGAGGGCCTCTCCCTCGGGTACGCGATCCTTTACTCCACCGGCACCCGCGCCGCCACCCACTACAACCTGGTGGTGGGCGGCGAGACGGCGCTGATGGTCAAGGAGCGCTTCATCGAGGGCCATGGCGTGCCGCGCTACACCGTCGGGGTCGGCGGCTCCGGCGGCGCCATCCAGCAGTACATCTACGCGCAGAACCACGGCAGCCGCGTGATCGACGCGGCGATCCCGCAGTACTCGTACCCGGACATGGTCACCCAGACTATCCACATCGGAGACTGCGAGCTGCTCGAGTACTACATGGACGTCACCGACCGGGCCAACCCCAAGTGGCGCTCGTGGCCCAACCGCACCTGGCTGATCGGGCTGAACGCCAGCGCCACCGTGGCCAACCCGTACACCGGCGCGGCCGGGTCGACCGAGTGTGTCAGGGGCTGGCGCGGGCTCACCCCGCTGGCGATGAACCCGATGTGGCAGGCGCCTGATCCACTGTGGAGCCTCATGGACCCGCCCGGGGTCATGCTGACGGTGAAGTGGAGCCACTGGGACGACCTGCGCAACATCTACGGAGTGGGCCCCAACGGATACGCCCGCGTGCCGTGGGACAACGCCGGCGTGCAGTACGGCCTGAAGGCGCTGCGGGACGGGCACCTCACCCCCGCCGAGTTCCTTGATCTCAACGCCAAGGTCGGCAGCTGGAAGGAGTCGAGCGAGATGGTCCAGGAGGGCTGTCCGTTCGTACCGGCGACCTGCACCGACCCGGCCCAGTTCGACCCGTGGAGCTCGCGCAACATCCGGCTGTCGCCGGACGGCGGAGCCACGCCGGCGCCGCGCCGCTCTGGCGACCGGCAGGCGATCGCCGCGGCGTACGAGTCAGGCATCGTGTTCACCGGCAACATCGACATCCCGGTCATCGACTGGCGGCACTACCTCGAGCACGAGCTGGACATGCACAACTCGCACCAGTCGTTCGCCAGCCGGCAGCGCATGCTCAACTTCGACGGCAAGGCCGGCAACCAGGTCATCTGGTTCACCGACGCGCGGCCGGCGCGCGCCTCTGACCAGACCCCCCAGGCCCTCGCCGTGATCGACGCGTGGCTGGCGAACCTCGCGGCCAACCCGAAGCTCGGCGTCGAGGGCAGCAAGCCGGCGCTCGCCACCGACCGGTGCTTCACCACCACCGGTACGGAGATCGCCGCCGGCCCGCACGTGTGGGCGGGCATCCTCGACAACCAGCCGGCCGGCCCCTGTACGGCGTACTTCAAGCTGTACAGCACCTCCCGGATCGTCGCTGGCGGGCCGATCGAGGGCGGGATCTTCGCCTGTGACCGGCAGAGCGTGACCGCCGCCATCGCCCGGGGCGTCTACGGCTCGTGGCTGCCGAACGCGGCCGAGCGGCAGCGGCTGGAGCGGATCTTCCCGACCGGGGTCTGCGACTACACCAAGCGCGACGCCGGACGGCCGTAGCCGACGCCTACCGGGCCGGGAGGGCGCCGCCGGACGCCGGACGGCGCCCTCCCGGCCCGCGCGGGCTAGGTCGGGGAGAACCAGATCGTGACCAGCTCGCGGCCTGACGAGCCGAGGTCGGGCGGCTGGCCCGGCCGCACGCCTGACTCGAGCAGGGCGGCGGCGACCTCCTCCGACCGCTCCGGGGGCAGGCACAGCCGGCGCCGGGTCACGTCGACCAGGTCGGCGAAGTCGCCGTGCTCGGGCTCGGCCGGCCGCAGCCACCGTTCGTGCTCCGGCCGCAGCCCGAGCGCGGCCAGGATCGCGAGCAGGTCGTCGGCGGTCGGCGCCTCCGGCCGCCGCAGGTCGTGGAAGCGTAGCCACAGCGGGTTCAGCGAGGTGAGCGGGTGGCGCGCGGTGACCTCGACCACCACCCGCCGCCGCGCGTGCCGGACCAGCTCAGCCACGAACGGCTCCAGCTCGGCGACGTTGTAGAGCACGTGGTGGCAGGTGACCACGTCGGCCACTGGCGCCTCGGCCGCAGCCTGCGGCCACCGTCCGGCGACAACCCCATGGGGTACGCCGAGCGCGGCGGCCCGTTCGGCGAAGGCCGCCAGCATCGCCGGCTCCACATCGACAGCGGTGATCATCGATGCCCGCTCCGCCAGCGGCAGGCAGGCGGCTCCGGCGCCCGCCCCGACGTCGAGCACCTCGCCCGGCGGGTCGAGGGCCTCCCAGGCGCGGGCGAAGGACGGCCCGGCCGGGGTGGCCACCTGCCGGTCAGCCCGGCGGGCGAAGACCTGACGGGGGAGCACCCACGGCGAGTCGGCCGCGCCGGCCATGATCTCGTCGGGGATCGCCCAGGCGGTCAGGTCCTGGCGCCACCGGTCCAGCAGCTCGCCCGTACGGGTCGACGGCTCAGTCTCCACCGGCTCAGTCTGCACCGGCCCGGTTCCCGGCGATGGCCGGCTCGGTCCCGTAGAGATATGGGCTGAGCAGCGGCGGGGCGGACCGGGCGGCTGGGCGAAACGGTGGCTGCGGGCGTACCCGCGGCGGTATCGTGCTCGCTACCGGAGTCCTGCGGCGCGTCAGGGACTGCCCACGAGGCCTCTTCGGAAGGGACGCCGCGCCATGGAGCAGCAGGCTAGCCCGGCGCCGAGCTATGCCTGGCAGGCGCTGGACCTATTCGAGAAGTACGGCGCCGACGAGGCGATCGTCGCCGGGGACCAGCGGTTGACCTACGCCGATGTGCGGGCCGGGTCGCTCGCTGTCGCGCAGGCGCTGCTGCGGCACGGCGTGCGGCCGGGCGCCGGGGTCGGCGTGCTGGTCGGTAACCCGCCCGAGGCCGCGACGCTGCATCTCGGCGCCCATCTGCTCGGCTGCCGGACGGCATGGATCACGCCGGACGCCCCAGACCATCACCGGGCCTACTTCCTGCGCATGGCGGAGGTGAGCGCGTTCGTCTACGACGCCCGGTCGTACTCGGTGATGGGTGCGGACACGGCGGCGGCCGTACCCGAGCTGAGCGTGCTGTGTCTCGGCCCCGGCGGCGCCGGCCCTGACCTCCTCGTCGCGGCGGACGGCCCGCTTGCCGCGGCGGACGGCCCGGCCCAGGCGCTCCTGCCCGGGTCCGGCAGCGAGCCGCAGACGATCCTGCAGACGAGCGGCACCACGGACCGGCCCAAGCTGGTCCACCATGGCCCGGGCTTCTACCGGGCCCTGCTCGACCTGTCGGAGGAGTACCTCGACTCGGGCGAACCGCAGCTGCGCCACCTGGCCGCCTCCTGGCTGTGCCACGTCAGCGGCCAGGTGGCCGCCTTGATCACACTCTGCACCGGCGGGACGTGGTACCCCTTCGACTCCTTCGACGCGGTGGGCATGCTGCGCACGATCGAGCGGGAGCGGATCACCAGCGTGTTCCTCACCCCACCCCAGCTCTACCGGGTGCTGGACCACCCGGTCCTGCCCACCGTCGACACGAGCAGCCTCGCCATGCTCTCCATCGGCGGCGCGGCCGCGGCCCCGTCCCGCCTGGCCCAGGCGATCCAGGTCTTCGGGCCGGTGGTGCGGCCGGTGTACGGGGCGACCGAGGCCGCCTTCATCGCCGCGCTACCCAATCTCGGCAGCGAACCGTCCCACGCCGGCCTGATGAGCTCGTGCGGGCAGGCGTACGGGGACACCCGCATCGAGGTCCGGGACGAGCAGGGCACCGTGCTACCGCCCGGCCAGCCCGGTGAGGTCTGGGTCGCCGGCTCCCTGACGATGCTGGGCTACTGGGCCGAGCAGGAGCTGACCAGCGAGTACGTCGTCGACGGCTGGGTGCGCACCGGGGACGTCGGCTACCTCGACCCGGCCGGCTACCTGTTCCTGGTCGACCGGATCAAGGACTGCATCATGATCGGGCTGAGCACGCAGCGGGCGTACTCGCGGCCGATCGAGGACAGCCTGGTCAGCCACCCGCAGGTGCGGGCCGCCGCGGTGATCGGCGTGCCGGACGAGCTGGACGGCGAGGCGGTGTACGCGTTCGTGGTGCCGGTCCCGGGCGCCCGCGTCACCGCCGATGAGCTGCGCCAGCGGGTGGCTACCGACCTCGTCGAGGAGTGGGCCCCGCAGCAGGTCGAGTTCGTCGACACGCTCCCGTTGGTCGGAGTGGGCAAGGTGGACAAGAAGGCGCTAAGGGCGCATTACCAGGCCCGGGTACGCCAAGCCAAGCAGTAACCGGTGCAGGCCGGGCCGGTGCCGGCACCCGGCCGCCGGACCGGGCTGGTCGGCCTGCTCGGCGCGGTCGCCGTCTCCGACATGGGCAGCAAGATGACCTTTGTCGCGCTGCCCTGGCTGGTGCTGGTGAGCACCGGCAGCCCCGCAGCGATGGGCGTGGTCGCCGCGGCCGAGCTGCTGCCCTTCATCCTGGCGCTGGCGCTGGGCGGACCGCTCGTCGACCGCCTGCGGCCCCGGCGTACCTCGGTCGTCACCGACGTCGCCAGTACGGCGGTGGTGGCCCTGCTCGCCCTGTCCTACCGCGGTGGCCTCGGGGCGGTCGTGGTGCTGGTGGCCGCCCTCGGCGCGCTGCGCGGGATGGGCCAGAACTCCAAGACCGTCCTGCTGCGACCGGTCACTGTGGAGGCAGGCGCTGACCTGCTGCGGACAACCTCGGTCTTCTACGGCATCACCCGGTTCAGCGACCTGGTGTTCGCGCCGCTGGGCGGGGTGCTCATCGCGCTGGCCGGCATCCGTACCACGATCATGCTCGACGCGCTGTCGTTCGCGCTGGCCGCGGTCATCGTGGCGGCCATGGTACGCCCGGAGCCGGAGAACCCGTCCCCTGCCGAGGCCGGCCCGGCTGGCGGGTCCTACCTGGCCGCGCTGCACGACGGCGTCCGGCACCTGTGGCGGGACCGGCTGCTGACCGGCATCCTCGCGATGACCTTCGTGACCAACATGTGCCACCAGGCCAACGTGGCCGTGTTCGTCCCGCTGTGGGTGCACGACGAGCTGCGCTCACCGGCCGGGCTCGGCCTGCTCACCGGCGCGTACGCCCTCGGGACGCTGCTCGGCAGCGCGGTCTACACCGCCGTCGCGCCGCGCGTCTCCCGCTACCTGGTCTTTACCGCGGGTTTCCTGGCCGGCGGGCCACCCCGGTTCGTCGCGGTGGCGTTCGGTGACGAGCTCGCGATGTCGGCGGTCGCGTTCTTCGTCTCCGGCGTAGCGGTCTCCCCGGTGCTGAGCATCGTCGGGGCGCTGCTCTACGAGCGGGTGCCGCCGCCGTTGCAGGCCCGGGTGTTCGGGGCGGCGGCCGCCGTGTCGACCGCCGGCATGCCGCTGGGCGTGGTGCTCGGCGGGTGGGTCGCGGCGGGGCTGGGCCTGACCGCTGCGGCCCTGGTCGTTGGGGCTGTTTACGTGACCGCCACGCTCGCCCCGGTGCTGGGCCACCGTACGTGGCGGCAGATGCGTGCGTGAGATGCAGGTTCGCGCCCAGGCTCGGGATGCGCAGCCTCACAGAAGCCGACTACGCCGGTCTCCACGAGTGGCTCCATAGGATCTACGGGACGCCGCCGACGCATAGCGCGGCTTGAGCTGCCCACAAACATCTCAAGGCTCTTCGGGGGAGCAGAATGAGCGACATGGGTACCGGAACCGGCAAGGTGGTCGTGAACAGGTCGATGTCGCTCGACGGCTTCATCGCCGGCCCGGGCGACGCGATGGACTGGATCTTCGACTTCATAGCGCCGGACGCGCACTGGCTGGCGGAGATCGCCGCGGCCACCGGCGCCATGCTCGTCGGCCGGCGGACCCATGAGGTAGGCAACAGGATGGACGCCGACAAGGAGCGGGGGTCGGCAGCGAGCGATGAAGGGTACCCTTTCTCCGGACCCGTGTTCGTCCTGACCCACCAGCCGCCGGACCCGCCGGACCCGGGGGTCACGTTCCTCACCGGTGACATCGGGGAGGCGGTCGCCACCGCACTGGACGCCGCAGGCGGCAAGAACCTGGAGATCCTCGGCGCTGACGTGGCCGGCCAGTGCCTGCGGCGGGGTCTCGTCGACGAGATCCTGGTGTACGTACTTCCGGTGCTGCTCGGCGACGGCATCCGCTTCTCGCCCCCGGGTCTACCCAGGATCGACCTGGAACCAGTCAGCAGCACGCAGGCGGACGCCGTCACCATCCTCAGGTTCCGCGTCCGCAGGTAGCCCTGGCCTGCCCGCCGCAGTGGCAACGATGCCGACTGGGACCCATCGGCAGGCACCTGCGCAGGGCCCGCGACGCGGCCAACGGGCTCGACCGCGCTAGCTCACTGCCCAACAGGGGACCGGGGCAGGCCGGCACCCGCCCCGGTCTTTGAGTACCTCAGTCGAGCAGCCCGGTCACCGTGCCGGCGGCGACCGTACGGCCGCCTTCGCGCACCGCGAAGCCCAGCCCGACGTCCATGGCGACCGGCTTGCCCAGCCGCACCGTGAGGTCGACGGTGTCGCCCGGCATCACCATGGTCACCTCCCCGAGGTCCACCGCCCCCGGCACGTCGGTCGTCCGGAAGAAGAACTGCGGGCGGTAGTTTGCGAAGAACGGCGTGCGCCGGCCGCCCTCCGCGGCGGTGAGCGCGTACAGCCGTGCCGCGAACAGGCGGTGCGGCGTCACCGAGCCGGGCGCCGCCACCACCTGACCCCGCTGCACCTGGCTGCGCTTGACGCCGCGGAGCAGGACCGCCGCGTCGTCGCCGGCCTGGGCGTCCGCCAGCGACCTGCCGAACGACTCCAGCCCTATGGCCACAGTAGACAATGTCGGGTTGATGCCGACGACCTCGACCGCTTCACCGACCTTCAGCGTGCCGCGTTCGACGGCACCGGTCACGACCGTGCCCCGACCCGAGATGGTCAGCACGTTCTCGATCGGCATCAGGAACGGCTGCGTCAGCTCCCGGTCGGGCACCGGCACGTAGCGGTCGACCGCGTCCAGAAGGTCCACAATAGAACGAGTCCACAGTGGGTCGCCTTCGAGTGCCCGCAGCGCCGACACCCGCACGACCGGCACCTCGTCACCCGGGAATCCGTACGTCGTCAGCAGCTCGCGAACCTCGAGCTCGACGAGGTCGAGCAGCTCGGGGTCGTCGACCGCGTCGGCCTTGTTGAGGGCCACGACCAGGTACGGCACACCGACCCGCCGGGCCAGCAGCACGTGCTCGCGCGTCTGCGGCATCGCGCCGTCGTGCGCCGACACGACGAGGATCGCCGCGTCGACCTGCGCCGCACCCGTGATCATGTTCTTCACGTAGTCGGCGTGACCGGGCATGTCGACGTGAGCGTAGTGCCGCGTCGCCGTCTCGTACTCGACGTGTGCGATGTTGATGGTGATGCCGCGGGCGATCTCCTCCGGAGCACGGTCGATCCCGTCGAACGACACATACCGGTTCGTTACCGGGTCACGGTCGGCCAGGACCTTGGTAATGGCGGCGGTCAGCGTCGTCTTGCCATGGTCGACGTGACCCATCGTGCCGATGTTGAGGTGCGCCTTCGCGCGCAGGAACTCGCGTTTCGCCATGGTTGATGTGCCTCCACATCTGGCTGAAGGGGAAGGCAGAAAGGTCTACGCGGACGGGACGCCACCCCCGCTGGGACTGCTCCGCGCCAGGACCGGGCCGGAAAACCGGATGGCTACACCCTCTCCCGCGGGTCCTGCTGGTGCTGGGAGAGGGTCAGCGATCTGCTCGCCGCGCGCACGCGAACGCCGGCCGGCGCGGGAGCACACCCGCAGACCGTGCGAGCCGGGCGACGAACATGTCCATCACGGTAGGGCCCATCCGATCGGCGGCCAACCGTATTCCTCGGCACGCCGGGCGGGTATCGTGCCGCCGTGGCGAACCTCCTGAAGGGCATAGCGGCGACGGTCGGGCGGATCGGCAGGGGCAGATCCGCCACGGCACCCACCGGCGTTCCCAACCCGGCCCAGGTCGCGCGGCGGCGCCAGGTCGCGGCCCTGCGCCGCCGGCAGCTGGCCTACGCCCCGGAGCCGGACGGCCAGGCCGACCCGGGTGAGATCGTATGGACCTGGGTCCCGTACGAGGACAGTCCCCGGCAGGGCAAGGACCGGCCCGTGCTCGTCATCGGGCGGGAGAGCCGGACACTGTTCGGTCTCATGCTCTCCAGCCAGAGCGACCGTGCGGGCCAGCGGCACTGGTTCGCGCTCGGCCCAGGGCCGTGGGACCCGGAGCACCGCCCGAGCTGGGTGCGGCTCGACCGCGTGCTCACGATGCGCGAGGACAGCATCCGGCGCGAGGGCGCGGTGCTTGACCGGAACCGCTTCGACCGCGTCAGCCAGGCGCTACGCGCCGGTTACGGATGGCGGTGACGCAGGCCCTCTGACCGTCGCGTGTGGACGTTACCAGGCGCGCAGCGCACCGTAGCCACCGCTCCCACAGCCCCGCGGCTGCCACGGCCGCACGCAGCCGGCTCAACAGATCCTCGGTCCTATCTGGAGCGAAGAACGGGTAGCCCGTGCGGGTGTACACCGCGCCGCTCGTCCCGCCGGTAGCGCCAAACCGGGCCTGGGCCACCGCGCCGTCGCGGCAGACCAGGACGACGGCGCGGGAGCCCACCGGCACAGTGTCCCCGACCGGCGGCAGATGCCGCACCGGAACTCGGGATGGGCAGGCCGGACCGGAACGGGCGGAAGGGATCTAATGAAGGGCCATCGTTCACCCGCCCCGAGGAGGAGCCAATGCGACGGGTGCTCATCGCCGGTCTCGCGGTGTCCCTTACCGCGACCGCCCTGCTGCCGGCATCGGCGCAGGCCGAGCAGCAGCACCACGACGACCCGGTCACCACGGCCTTCACCGCCACGACCCGGTCGACCGCCTGGCAGCTGGCGCAGAAGGTTCCGCTGCGCTTCGCCACCCATCATCCGCAAGGCTTCGCGCTGGTCGGCGACATCATCCTGATGTCGACGGTCGAGATCATCGAGGCGCCGGTGCGCTATCCGGAGCCCATCGACGGCTACGACCGCTCGCCGGGCCGGGGCGTCGGGCACGTGCTGGTCATCGACCGTCAGGGCACCCTGGTCAGGGACCTGGTCCTCGGTGAGGGCACCGTCTACCACCCCGGTGGGATCGACTTCGACGGTCAGTCGGTGTGGGTGCCGGTCGCGGAGTACCGCCCGAACAGCAAGGCCATCATGTACCGGATCGACCCGCTGACCTGGCAGGTCAGTGAGGCGTTCCGGGTCGGCGACCACGTCGGCGGAGTGGTCCGTGACCGGGTCAGCGGCATCGTCCACGGCGTCAGCTGGGGATCGCGCCGGCTGTACACGTGGACGGCGGCGGGTCACCAGCTGTCCAGGCAGGCCAACGACGACCATTTCATCGACTACCAGGACTGCGACTACGTGGGCTGGCGGAAGCAGGTCTGCTCCGGGATCACGAGCCTGCCACGCCCCGACGGCGGCAGCTACGAGCTCGGTGGGATTGCTCTGCGTGACCTGCGGGACGACCGCATCCTGCACGAGATCCCGTTCCCGAGGTTCTCCTCGGCGGGCCACGTCGTCACCCGCAACCCGGTCGCGCTTGAGGTCGTCGACGGCAAGCTGCGCCTGCTCGCCGCACCCGACGACGGCGAGGAGGTCGCCGGCACCGAGCTGTTCGTCTTCGAGGCGCCGATCGGCTGACCCGCTGTCTCCACGCGTGCGGAAGTCCCTGCACCGGGGCACCGGCCGGCGCCCTGGTGCAGGGATGTGCTGCAGGAACCTTATGCTCTGCACCATCTGCGCTTGCAGAGCAAGCCCGATGCGGGCCAGACAGGTGCGATGCCTTTCCACCCAGGCTCTGCTAGCGGCGATGGGGCAGAGCATAAGGACCGTGCATCACCCCCTCCGCCGGCAAGGCAGCCGAGGCGCTCCCGCCCGGACGACTACCGGGCCGGCGCTCGGATGCTGGTGGTGCGGCCGGTCAGTGGGCGTCGATCAGGGCGTCGAGGTGGCGGGTGAGCCGGGCGGGGTCGGTAAGCAGCAGGTACTGCTGGTTGTGGCCGCCGGGAGCCCAGAAGTTGAGGCCGTCCGGCGTGACGACGTTGTGGCCGCCGTACCCGGCCAGCCGGTACACATGGTCAGCGCCGTAGACGGCGTAGTAAAGGGCGGTAGGGTCCCAGGTGCCGTCGGCCTGGCCATTGTCGCAGGCGTACAGCAGGTCGAACGCGACCCGGACCGGGCTGTCCACCGGGTGCGAGGTGCACACGTTGTTGCCGACGAACACCCGCGCGCCGATCTCGAACCCGTCGTACACCACCGGCGCCGGCCAGCCGGCCACAACCTGGCGGGTGGCGGCCAGGTCGAGACCGAAGTTCCACTCCGGGGCCGTGGCGCGTGGGTACTCCCCACCCATGATCACGGTATGGGCCACCTTGCGGGCGACCAGCTCCGGGTCGGTACGCACGAGCTGGGCGAGGGCGGTCAGCGCACCGACCGACAGGATCGTCACGCTGTGGTCAGGCTGGGCCCGCAGCAGCCGCCGGTAGAGGGCGACGGCGTCCTCCGTACCTCCGGAGTGCGGGAACCGTTCGGCCAGCGGCCGGCTGTAGTTCTGCGACACCGGCAACGCCCCGGCGGTGACCCCGATCGGGATGTCCGGCCGGCCGTACCAGGTGTTGAGCGCGTCCAACGCGGAAGCGTTCCACTCGTTGTCCACATCAGACACTACGCCGAGGATACGAGCCCGGCCCTGGTCAGCGGCGGCGTGGGCGGCGGCCAGCGCGGCAACGTCGTCCCACCATTGACCGAAGTCGGTATCGATGATGAGCCGGGTCGGTGCCGGCGCGGCATACGCCGGCACCGGCGCCGCCACGACCAACGGCACCAGAACAACCAACACCGCGAGCATCCGGCGCATCCAACCCGCCCTTTCAGCGCACGACACGAGGTTCTGATTATCTACACCAGTCAAGCGCTGTCGTGCCGGGCCTCACCTCCCCGGCAATACGCCCGGACGGGCCGCCTCAGCGATCGGTCCGGCTCAGGCGACGTGGTCCTTGGCCGGTTGCTGGGCGGGCCCGCCGAGCTGTCGCCCACCGGACCGCGGCCGACCTCTACAAGGTCATGATCGCACTCGTCGGCGGGACCACACTGCTCGACAGCGCGCAGAAGGACCTGATGGACTCGAACTGCCTCGGGTGGGACTGCTCCGTGCAGAGCCAGGTGGACTACGTCGGAAAGAACGGCGGGCTGACCTATGGCGGCGGCCGGTCCCTTGCCACCTTTGTAGGCATCTTCAAGGGCAGCGTGGTCGTTGTGGTCATGGTCAGCTCACCGCCACCGACAAACATCACGGACGTGGTCGCCACCGCGTTCACTAACGCCGCCGTGCCGTCGCCTTGAGCTTGTCGTTCAACCTGCCGAGTTCGTCGATGTGATCCCGGTTGACTACGACGACAGACCCGGCGT
>Ga0075420_100001833_pt1 | contig 18149 bp, 17 predicted proteins | sample SoiMetdeltSBSDD4_FD_75296 | JGI IMG/M metagenome (GOLD analysis project Ga0075420, IMG submission 75296) | Bulk soil microbial communities from a Populus tree surrounding site in Tennessee, USA - Soil MetaG P. deltoides SBSDD4 | ecosystem: Environmental > Terrestrial > Soil > Tree plantation... | reverse complement strand
GTGACGCTCAACCGTCTCGAGGAAGACGGGGACCGCGTGGAGCGGGCGGCTCTGGCCTCGCTGTTCGACGTCGGGATCGACCCGATGGTCGTGATCCGCTGGAAGGACATCTACGAGCGCCTCGAGGATGGCATCGACGCGGCTGCACACGTAGGACACACTCTCGAGGGGCTGGTGGTGGGCCGAGCGTGAGCGGACCCGGCCAGACCCGGCGCCAGGTGATCGGCGCGGGGATCGGAGGGGTCGCGGCGGTGGCGCTCGGCGGCGCGTTCTGGCGCGAGGTTCTGGGCTCCGACTCGGGCGCCCGCGCTCAGGGGCTGGGTCCGTACGGTACGAGGCGAGGCCCGAATGAGCTCGGTCTCAGGCTGCCGGAGGGCTTCGACGCGCGGCTCGTGGCGCGGGGCGACGAGCAGGTGGCGGGCACCGGCTACGTTTGGCACGAGGCCTCGGACGGGAGCGCCACCTTTCCCGCGACCGGTGGCGGCTGGATCCTGGTGTCCAACTCGGAAGCTCTCGTCGGTGGGGCCTCGGCGATCCGCTTCGGCCCTGATGGTGAGGCGGAGGACGCGTACCGCATCCTGTCCGGCACGACGCAGAACTGCTCCGGCGGCGGCACGCCATGGGGCACCTGGCTGTCGTGCGAGGAGACCGAGGCCGGGCTCGTGTGGGAGTGCGACCCGACAGGACGGCGCCGGGCGGTGCCTCGTCCGGCCATGGGCGTCTTCAAGCACGAGGCGGCCGCGGTGGATCCGCGCGGCCGGCGCATCTACCTCACCGAGGACCTGGACGACGGCGCCTTCTATCGCTTCACCCCGCGACGCTGGCCCGATCTGAGCGAGGGGCTGCTCGAGGTCGCGCTCGTCGAGGCCGGTGGCCGCACCCGCTGGGCCTCGGTGCCGGATCCCTCAGCGCGGCGGGACCGCACCCGGCGCCAGGTGCCCGGAGCGACGGCCTTCAAGCGCGGCGAGGGCATCTGGCACGACGGCGGCATCGTCTACGTGGCCACGACCGCCGACCACCGCGTTCATGCCTACGACACGCGACGCGAGCGCTTCGATCTGATCTACGACGGGCTGGCCTCGCGCTCAGCGCCGTTGCTGCGCGTCGATCAGCTGGTCGCGAGCCGCGCAGGCGAGGTCTTCGTCTGTGAGGACATCGCCACGGATGAGATCGACATCGGCGTGATCGACCGCCGCGGTCGGATGACGCGCTTCCTCTCCGCCGCCGGCACCCAGCACCAGGCATCCGAGCTGACCGGCGTCACGTTCGACCCCTCCGGCTCGCGCATGTACTTCGCCTCCCAGCGGGCCTTCGGGAGCTCGGACGCGCCCGGACCCGGGGCCATATATGAGGTGAGCGGTCCGTTTCACGGGCGGGTCGAGGCGTAGAGCGCGCCCGTCGACCGGTCCCGTGACAGCCAGGCTGTGAGCGCATCGAGATCGGTTCCCAGCTGTTCTCGCTCGATGGCGTGCGCGAACGGCTCGCGCTCGGCGACGATGCCGTTTGCGGCCACCGTGTATGTGGCCTGCGGGTCGAGATCGCGTGGTCCCGACACGAGCAGTCCGGGCTGTTCGGCCATCGCCTCGAGCAGGTCCGCGCCGCGCATGCGAAGCCGCCAGACCGGGTGCTCGTAGGCCTGCACCTCGGCCGCCTCGGCGTAGGTGATCGGCCCGGCGCCGATCTCCGAGCGCGTGTTGCCCGGGTTGAGGAAGGCGAGGTCAGCGCCCGCCCACGCGCGCTCGGAGCGCACTGCGATCCGGTCGACGGCGGCGTTGTCGAGTGCGCCCGCGGCGTGTCCGACCACGCGCTCGGCCAGCGGTGCGACGGCCTGGCGGTGGCGCTCGACCAGGGTCGCGAGCTCGGGGTCGGGCCGGATGCCGCCGTGGCGGGTGGCCACCACCAGCGCCGACTTGGCGACGACATCGCCGCTCGTGCGGTCGACCGTGAGCCTCACCCGGTCGAATGCCGTCCCGTAGGAAAGCGCCTCGACGATCAGTTTTCCCCCGACCCGTAGGTTGAGCTCGGAGTGCGTGTGCCCGGCGATCACCACGTCGACCGCATCGTCCATCTGCCGTGCTTCGTCGACGATCTCACCCGCTGCGCGACGCCCGTCACCGAAGGCGCCGGCGTGGGCGAGCACCACGATCGCCTCGACCCCTCGGGCGCGCAGCTCGGCGACCCAGCGGTTGACCGACTCCGAGAGGTCGAGCCAGCGGTACTCCCGCGCGAACTGCGACAGCAGGAAGTAGGGCGTGTCCTTGGTGGTCACGCCGATGAAGCCGACCTTCGCGCCGGACCGCTCCACGATCCGGTAGGGCGGCAGGATCAGCTCGCCGCCCTCACGCGAGACGGTGTTGGCCGCGACGTACGGGTACCGCGCGCGGCGGACGAGCCTCAGCGCCTCGGCGCCGCCCTCATCGAACTCGTGGTTGCCGAGCGTGCCCACGTCGAGCCCCATCAGGTTGGTCGCCTCGATCGTGGGCTCGTCATCGAAGTGGCTCGAGATCAGCGGGGAGACGCCCACCATGTCGCCGGCGTGCACGCGGATGGTGCGGTCGGGGTGGGAGGCCGCGGCTCGGTCGAGCCAGGCCCCGAGCCAGGCCGCCCCACCCACGGCCGGCTCGGGCGGCTCGAGATGGCCATGGAAGTCGTTGACGCCGAGCAGCTGCAGCTCGACGACGCCCGCGCGCGCTGGGCCGGACTCGCGCGCGCCCGCGCTCAGGCCCAGCAGCGCTACGAAAAGAGCGGCCGCGAAAGCGGCCGCTCCTGGGAGCAGATGGTGGCGCTCGACCATTCTCATGTCCGCAGCGTAAGCCGTGTTTTCCAGGGCTTTTGTGACCAGCTGATGACGCCCTCGTGAACTCCCGGTGAACGGCCTGGCAGGGGGTCGCCGCGCGGCTCGACGGCCTCATCCCCAGCCGCCGGCCCGGGGGCTCCTGAGCGATCCGGATTCGCGGGTACGCTGGCGTGGATGGACCGCCCTGAGCGGCTGCGGCTGCGCGATTCGGCACGCTACGTAGGGCGGGTCTACGCGGAGCAGGCCGGGCCGCTGCTGGCAGTTGCGGTGTTGCTGTTCGTGCCGCTCGGGTTGCTGGACGCGTTGGGCGAGCACGGCTGGGAGCTCGATACCGACGACCTGAGCGTGGGCAAGGTCATCGGCCTGATGCTGGGGATCGTCGCGCAGGTGACCACCGCGACGCTCGGCGAGGTCTTCTACGCCGGGGTGGCCATGGCGGCGGTGATGCAGTCGATGGAGGGCCGGCCGCGCGCCCCGCTCGACCGGGTGATGCGGAACCTCCCGTACGGGCGCCTGATCGTGGTGGACATCCTGTTCTCGCTCGGCCTCGCGGTGGGCCTGGCCCTGCTCCTGATCCCGGGCCTGGTCTTCTTCGCGCGCTACATCCTGGCCGCGCCGCTGCTCGAGATCGAGCGCTACGGGGTGGCCGACTCGTTCCGCCGCAGCCGCCGGGTCGCGCGTGGCCACGCCCTCCCGCTGCTGGCACTGCTGGGCGGGCTCTGGGTCCTGACCGATGGGCTCACCAGCCTGCTCCAGGACGGCGCGACGGGGTCGCTCGGCGAGGGCCTCTGGGCGGACTGGGCGATCGCCGTGGTCACGTCGGTGGCCTTCACGCCGCTCTGGGCGGTGGCCGCCTGCGTGGCGACCTGGCAGCTCCTCCAGGCGGAGCGCAGCGCCCGCGCCTGAGCGCCATCTGCGGCGCTCAGACCCAGACGAAGCGCACGTCGATGTCGGCGAACTCGTTGAAGCGCCGCCGGTTGATCATGTGGGGGGCCACCTCGACCACGAAGCGCTCGGCCGGGCGCCAGAGCGCCACCCAGCCGACCAGCAGGATGCCCTGGGAGAGGCCCTGGATGAAGATGTTGTCGCTGGCCTGGTCCATGGCCGTGGAGGCGATCACGCAGACCAGGAGGAACATGATCCCGATGCTGGCCGCCACCTTCTCCTGGCGCGGGAGCGGGTCGACGCGGCGGAGCGGGCCGGATGCACGCCGCAGGCTCGTCCAGATCGCGCTCCGCACGGCGTCCTCGTCCGTGGCCGCGCGGTCCGACTCCGGGGCGTACACCGCCAGGTACGAGGGCTCGGTGCTGCGCACGCGCTCCCACTCGTCCAGCAGGTACCAGCGCGCGTCGCCCGAGAGCGTGCGCTCGGCCACGGGGCGGCCGTCGAACTCCCAGAAGAGCTGATCGATCGACGACACGCGGATCGCGAACTCCGGCCTGGGCTGTTCCGGACCCGCCATACGAAGTGCTCCTTCGCGGCTGCGGGTCGCTTCACCTGCACGCGATCGACGCCAGGGCGGCGAACTGCCGCCGACCGCGCGTGAGCTCGTCGAGCCGGATGTGCTCCTCGTCCTGGTGGGCGAGCTCGGGATCGCCCGGCCCGAAGATCACGGTCGGAATGCCCCGTGCGGCGCTGATGCTGCCGTTGGTGCCGAAGACCGCCGGGGGGCCGACGGGGACGGCGCCCGAGACGGCGTCGACGAAGCCGGTGCGCTGCTCGCGCCAGGCGGGGAACCAGCGCGCGGCCGAGAGCCGGCGTCCCGTATAGGTCGTTACGGCGGCGTCCGAGATGGAGACCTCGGCGCGGGCGCCGTAGCGCTCCGCCTCGGCCAGGGAGGGTTCGAGCTCGGCGAGCACGCCCTCCGCGCTCTCCCCGGGGAGCGTCCGCCGGTCGAGGCGCAGCCGGCAGAGCCCGGGCACCACCGAGTTGGCGGGGAACGGCTCGGTGGCGGCCTCCGTGGCCACGAGGATCGCGGCGCCGAGCTCCGGGTCGCGTGCCACCTCCCTGTCGCCGAGCGCGCGCAGGATCGCCGCGGCGGCCTCGAGCGCGTTGGCGCCGTTCTCGGGGTACGCCGCATGGGTGCTTTGCCCGGTGACCTCAACAACGAGCTCGGCGCGGCCGCGCTGCGCGAGCGCCGCACGCCCGCCCGTGGGCTCGACGATCACGGCCGCGTCCGGGCTCGAGCGTGGTCACGGCCACGCCGACCTGCGCCTGGAGCGCGCCGTCCCGGGCGGCGTCGGCCACGCCGTGGATCAGCGCCGCCATCGGCCCTTTGACGTCGCAGGCGCCGCGCCCGATCAGGCAGCCGTCGGCGATCGTGGCGCCCTGCGCCGCCGCAGCCACGGTGTCGGCGTGCACGTCGAACAGCAATCGCGCGTCGCCCCGGCCGACGGTCCCGAGCAGCTTGCCCTCCGGGTCCCGGGAGAGCTCGTAGCCGAGCCGCTCCATCTCGGTGGCGCACAGCTCGATCACGGCCCCCTCGTCGCCCGACGGCGACGGCGTGGCCACCAGGCGCTCGGCGAACTCGATCACCGCGTCAGCGCTCTCCGTCGGGCTCGTCTCCCTCCGCGAAGCGAACGGCGTCGTCGCGGTTCGCGAACGACTGCAGCCGGATCGCCCGGCCGTCGCGGAGCGTCCAGACGTGGGTGAAGCGGTGCTCGACCTCGGCGCCGCTCGCCTTGCCGCGGCCGCGCTGGCGCATCGAGGCCAGCACATGGCCGGCCAGCTCCTCGATCTCGATCAGGTCGACGGTGAAGTCGTCGAACGCGTCGTCTCCCTCGTCCAGCCAGCCGAGCAGCGCCTCGGGGCCGCGGTAGGCCTCGACGGTCGTGCCCACCACGATGTCGGGGTCGCTCAGCGCCCTGATGGCGTCGCGGTCGCGGGCGTTGATCGCCGCGTACACGCGCGCCGCGAACTCGCTTCCCTCCGGCACCCGGCACACGCTACCCACCCATTACGCCTACAAGCTCTGAGCGATTGAGAGCGAGTTGCCCTCGCTGTCGTAGAAGAACGCTCCCCTCTCCCCGCGGCCCTTGCTCGGATAGTTGTCGGGCACCACGACGATGTCGCCCTCGAGCTCAACGCCGGGGATCTCGAAGCGCTCGAACTCGAGCCCGCGCGAGCGCAGGTCCACAACCACGGGTGGAACTCGGTGGCTCCGCACAGGTAGCGCAGCCCGCCGTCGCGTTCCTCGACCGGCTCGAGTCCCAGCCGCTCGCGGTAGAAGCGTCGCGCGCGCTCGAGGTCTTGCGCGGGCAGCTCGCCGACCGTGTGTGCGGATGTGAGAGGTCCAGTCATGGTCGCTCGGGTGCGCGTCACTCGCGGAGCGCCTCGACCAGCTCCGTCTTCGACATCTTGGTGCGGCCGGCGATCTTCCTCTCCTGGGCGCGCTCGTACAGCTCGTCGCGGCTCAGCTCGTCGAGCTCGCCGTCGGCACCGTCGTCGCCCTCGGGCCGGCTCCTCGCGTCGCGCCCGGCGCGCACGTTCTCGACCGCCTGCTGGAGCGCCTCCATCAGGTCCGGCACCGGCTCCGGCTCCGTCTGAGGCGTGGGGACCTCGATCTTGCGGCGCTTTCGCTTGCTGTCGATCACGCGCCGCAGGCGCTCGCGGTAGCAGTCCTCGTAGTTCCCCGGATCCCAGTCGGTCGCAAGCGCCTCGATCAGGGCCGCCGCCTGATCGACCTGCTTCTTCGCAGGCTTGCGCCCGCCGGTCGGCACGGGCTTGGTCGGGCGCACCTCGTCGTGGAAGCGCATGGTGGTGAGCAGCAGCGCGCCCTCGCGAACGCGCACGGCGGCGAGGTACTCCTTGGTGCGCATCACGAAGCGCCCCAGCGCCGCGCGCTCGGTCTTGTCCATCACCTCGACCAGCAGCCGGTAGGCGCGCAGCGTGCCCTCGCTGTCGCCCGCCGGCACGAGCACGTAGGGGTGGTCGAAGTAGATCGGGTCGACGTCCGCGAGCTCGACGAAGGCCTCGATCTCGATGGTGCGCGTCTTGCGGGGCTCGACCGAGGCCAGCTCCTCGTCGGTCACGATCACCTGCTTGCCGTCGAGGTCGTAGCTGTGGGCGATCTCCTCCCAGAGCACCTCGGCGTCCTCCTTCGAGCAGAAGCGGCGCTGCTCGATCCGCACCTTGTCCCCCGCGTGCAGCTCGTGGAAGTGGTAGTCGAGGTCGCGGGCGGCGCTCATCAGTTGCACGGGCACGTTCACGAGCCCGAAGCTGAGCGACCCGCTCCACAGCGCGCGCGGCACGGCTAGCGGCGCCTCTTCCCGAGGCTCGCCTGCAGCGCGGCGGCCAGGTCGTCGCCCTGTTCGGGCTCCTCCTCGGCGAGGAGGTCGATCTCCTCCCCGCGCCCCTTGCGCCCGATCAGGTCGAGCACCGCGTCGCGGTAGCTGTCCTCGTAGCTCTCCGGCTCGAAGTCCTCTTGGAGCGAGTCCACGAGCTGCGACGCCATCTCGACCTCCTTCGGGCGCGGCTTCGCGCGCCCCAGGTCCAGCTCGAGCTCGTCGCCGTCCACCACCTCGTCGTGGAAGCGCAGAGTGTGGAGGGCGATCACGTCGTCGAGGGCGCGCACCGCCACGAGGTACTCGCGGTCGTGGAAGGTGAACCGGCCGATGCCGGCGCGGCCTGACTCGCGCAGGGCCGCATGCAGCAGCCGGTAGGCGTCCTCGGCCTCGCGCGAGCCCGCGTAGTAGGTCTTCTCGTAGAAGACCGGGTCGATCGCGGCCGCCTCCACGAACTCCTCGAGGTGCACGACCTTGCCGCGGTCGCCCGCGGCTGCCTTGACCTCGTCCTTCTCGAGCACGACGTAGCTGTCGGCCGACACCTCGTATCCCTTCACCGTGTCGTCGTAGTCGACCTCGACGTCGTGCTTCGGGCACCAGCGGCGGTGCTCGATCTTCGCGCCGTCCTTCACGTGCACCTCGCTGAAGCGCACGGTCTTCGACTCGGTGGCCGTGTACAGCTTGATCGGCACGTTCACGAGCCCGAACGTGATGGTGCCGTTCCAGATCGAGCGCGGTGCCATGTTCGTCGCGTACCCGGGTCTCAGTTTCTCGACCTCGGCCACGGGTAGCCAGGCGACATGGCAGGCGAACTTCAGGGAAAGACGATCGCGATTCTCGCCGCTGACGGCGTGGAGCAAGTGGAGCTCGAGCAGCCGCGCCAAGCGGTCGAGCGGGCGGGGGCGGACACCGAACTGCTGTCGATCGATTCGGGTGAGATCCAGGCGGTCGAGGGCGACCTCAAGCCGACCGCCAAGGTGGCGGTGGACCGCAAGGTCGCGGACGCCTCGGTGGACCAGTACGACGGCCTGATCCTTCCCGGCGGCGCGGTCAACCCGGACAAGCTCCGCAGCGACGAGGGCGCGCTCCGCTTCGTGCAGGAGTTCTTCAAGGCGGGCAAGCCGGTGGGCGTGATCTGTCACGGCCCCTGGACGCTGATCGAGGCGGACGTCGCGAAGGGCCGGACGCTCACCTCGTGGCCCAGCATGCGCACCGACCTGCGCAACGCCGGCGCGAACGTCGTGGACGAGGCCGTGGTGACCGACCAGGGACTGGTCTCGAGCCGCGGGCCGCAGGACCTCGACGCCTTCTGCGAGAAGATCGTCGAGGAGTTCGCCGAGGGCGAGCACCGGGTCCATGACGCGGGCGCGACCGCCCGCGCCACGCGCTAGCGCAGCGGCAGCGCAGTCTCGCCGGCGAACTGCTCGCCGCTCACCCCGGTCACGAAGCGGCCGCCGCGAATCAGGCCGCGCGCCTCGAGACGGCGCAGCGCCCAGAGCACCTCCCGCCAGGGGACCGTCAGCCGCTCCTCGAGGTAGACGTCGCGGAAGACGACGCCCCAGCGCAGCAGGAGCTGCGACGCCACGGTCTCGGCGAGCTCCTCCACGTCGTCGGTCGGGAGCGCCGGGGGAAGCAGCGTCCAGCGCCCCTCCACGCCCTGGCGCCAGCCGCCGCGCCGCGCGCGGGCGCCCGGACGCGGGCGGGGTGGCCGGCGGCGGGCAACGCGGGTGCCGGCGTTCAGGAGCGAGCGCACGGCGTTGAAGCCGTCGGATGCGATCAGCCCGCGGGCCACGCCGTCCCACAGGCCGTCCTCGATGTCGGTGGGGCCGCGCCCTGTGAGGGCCTGGAGCTCGGAGTGGAACAGCGCGCCCTGGCCGCGCAGCGCGTCGAGCACCTCGCGACCGGGTCCCACGCCGGGCTCGGCCGGCACCACCTCGCCGCGATGGGCTTGCAGCAGCCAGGGCAGGTCCTGGCGGAGCATGAAGGTAATGGGCGTCCTGCGCGACGGCCGCTTGCCGGTCGCCGGGTCCGCGGCGGGCTGGTCCTCCTCGGAGGCGGGCTCGAGCACGGACAGCCGGCCCCACACGACCTCCCCCGACAGGCACAGGTCGTCGAGCCACTCGGGCCGGTAGGACTCGACCCGCTCGGCGAAGACCCGCTCCCAGTCGCCGGCGGGCAGCTCGAAGCCCTGAAGCTGCTCGATCACCTCGGCGAGCCCGGCCCGGCCGGCCAGGAGGGTGCCCGGCGCGGTGTGCCACCAGGACTCGAGGAAGCTCTGCCACTCCTCCTGGCTGATGGGTTGGACCTTGGCTCGCCGGCGCTCGCGCGTGTAGCCGTGGATGCGCGCCAGCAGGCGGCGCGCGCACCACTGCTCGCCGGCGTCCGCCTCGAACCGCCCGCTCACCGCGAAGCCGCGCCCGCGCAGCGCTTCGAGGGCGATGGTCGCCGACGAATGCGAGAGACCGATCTCGTCTGCGAGGCCGTCTACTGTCACGGGCCCGCTGATCTCGAGATAACCACGCGCCATGGCCACCGCGGCGTCCTCGGCGCCCGCCGCGTCGAGCGTGGCCGGCAGGCCGGCCGGCAGCGGGTGATCGGGCGAGAACGTGGAGCCGGGGAAGAGGGTCTCGACGTGAGCGCGCCGCTCGGTGGCCGCCCACAGGATCCCGGCCCCGTCGCCGCCGCGCACCTCGAAGCACCGTCCCGCGGCGGCGAGGTCGGCGAAGTGCTCCGCCCACTCGTCCCGTGGCCGGGCGGCGACCAGGGACAGAAGCACGTCGTGGAGCTCGTCGGGGTCGCGCACCTCAGGTGTCGCCTCGGCCCGCACCCGCGCGATCGCAGCGGGGTCGAGCCGCCCCAGCTCGCGGGGCTCCACCGGGAGGCCCCGGCGCAGCGGCACGGCGCGCGACCGGCGCTCACCGATCTCGGCGTCCTCGTCGAGGTAGGTGAACGGAGCGCCGTTAAGGATCTCGTGCGCCAGCACGCTCGGCTCGACCGTGTCGACGAAGTGCAGGCGGACGGTCCCCTGCTCGAAGCGGTGCAGCAGGGCGCGCAGGCCCTCGATGTCCATCGCCTCGTTCAGGCAGTCGCCGAGGGTCTCGCGCACGAGCGGGTGGTCGGGTATCTCGATCGGACCGGCCGGGGCGTTGTCCTGGCAGGCGGCCAGCGAGGGAAACACCGCGGCCATCAGGTCGTCCGACTCCATCCGCTGGATGTTGAAGGGGTTGAGCCGGCCGCCCTTGCGGCGCAGCACGGCGAGCGAGCGGTTGAGGTTCCAGCGCCAGCGGGCCGTGAACAGCGGGCTTCGGAGCACCGCCTGCGAGACGGCGTCCTGCACGTTCCGCGAGCGCAGGAACGCGGGCACGTCCTCCAGCGGGAACGAGTGCTGGGGGCCGAGCGAGAGCAGCACGGCGTCGTCGCTGGCGGCCGCCTGCAGCTCGAAGTCGAACGTGAGGCAGAACTTCTTGCGCAGGCCGAGGCCGAGCGCACGGTTGACCCCCACGCCGAACGGCGAGTGCACAATCAGCTGCATCCCGCCCGCCGAGTCGAAGAAGCGCTCGAAGACGATGTCGTCGTGGGTGGGCAGCACCCCGCCGAGCGCCGCGCGGCCGGCGGCGAGGTAATCGACCACGAGGGCGGCGGCAACGACGTCGACGCCGCACTCGTCCTGCACGAGCTCGATCGCGGTGTCCCGCCCGCCCGCGTCGAGCTCGGCGCTGACGGCACCGCGCAGGCGCGACACCTCCTCGGAGAGCTCATCGGTGCGGCCGGGGGCCTCGCCAAGCCAGAAGGGGACGGTGGGGTGCTTGCCGGCGGCGTCGCGCACCCGCAGCTCCGCGCCCGACACCTGCACGATCTGCCACGGGTGGGTGCCGAGCAGGAACACGTCGCCCTGCTGAGACTCGATCGCGAAGTCCTCGTTCACCGTGCCGAGGAACACGTCGCCGGGCTCCATCAGCACGCGGTAGTCGCCGCTCTCCGGGATCGCTCCGCCGGATGTGAGCGTGGCGAGCCGCGCGCCGCGGCGGGCGCGCAGCCGGCCGCCCACCCGGTCGCGATGGAGATAGGCCATCCGCCGGCCGCGCCCGGTCTCGATGCCGGCCGAGACCAGCTCCACCAGCTCCTCGAACTCGTCGCGGCTCAGCTGCCGGTAGGGCCAGGCGCGCGTGACCAGGCCGAACAGCTCGTCCTCGGTCACGCCCCCCTCGCCCCGGGCGGCCGTCTCGGCCACGATCTGCTGAGCGAGCACGTCGAGCGGCTGACTCGGCGCCACGAGCGTGTCGAGGCGTCCCCGCCTCACCGCGCCGAGCAGCGCTGCGCACTCGACGAGCTCGTCGCGCGTGGTGGGGTACAGGACGCCTCGCGGGACGCCCGTGAGGTGGTGGTTGGCCCGGCCCACGCGCTGCAGGAACGTGGAGATGCTGTGGGGCGAGCCGATCTGGCACACCAGCTCGACCGGTCCCACGTCGATGCCGAGCTCGAGCGACGCGGTGGCCACGAGCGCGCGCAGCTCGCCCGCCCGCAGCCGCCGCTCGACCCGCTGGCGGCGCTCCCGCGACAGCGACCCGTGATGGGCGGCCACGAGATGCTCCCCGAGCCGCTGGCCCAGCTCGTGGGCCACCCGCTCAGACAGCTTGCGGGTGTTCACGAACACCAGCGTGGTGCGGTGCTCCGCCACGTGGGCGGCGATGCTGTCGAGGAGCTCGCCGAACTGGTCACTGGGGATCGCCGCCTCGAGCTCGCCGTCCGGGAGCTCGAGCGACAGGTCGAGCCGGCGCCGGTGCCCGCTGTCGACCACGGATGGGGCCGGCTCCTGCGCTCCCACGAGCAGGCGGGCCGCCGTCTCGACCGGCTTGACGGTCGCCGACAGTCCGACCCTCGTGGGCGGTCGCTCCGTGACCGCGCGGAGCCGCTCGAGCGTGAGGGTGAGGTGCGAGCCGCGCTTGTCGCGCGCGAGCGCGTGGATCTCGTCGACGATCACCGTGTCGACCGTGGCGAGCGTGGTCCGGGAGCGCTCGGCGGTGAGGTAGAGATAGAGCGACTCCGGCGTGGTCACGAGGAGGTTGGGCGGGCGCCGGATCATCAGCTGCCGCTCCCAGGAAGTGGAGTCGCCGGTGCGCACGGCCACGGTGATCGGCGCCGGGTCGTAGCCGAGCTCCTCTGCCACCTCGGCGATCTCGGCCAGCGGCTCCTCGAGGTTGGTGTGCACATCCACCGCGAGGGCCTTCAGCGGGCTCAGGTAGACCACCCGGGTGGCGTCTTCGATCGCCTCGCCGGCCTCGTGGGCGTGGTAGAGCGCGTCGATGGCGGCGAGGAAGCCGGCGAGGGTCTTACCGGAGCCCGTGGGGGCGCAGATCAGCGTATGACGGCCGGCCACGATCGACGGCCAGCCCCCCGCCTGGGCGTCCGTGGGCCCATGGGGGAACCTCCGCTCGAACCACGTGCGCACCGCCGGGTGGAAGCCGCCGAGTGCACCCGCGGCCAGGGCGACGGCGGGCGACTGCGGCGGGCTCACGGACACCGGGACATTCTTGCAGCGCCACAGCTCGCCCTCCCGACATCCAGAGTCGCGCACCCGTTCGGCGCGCGTGACGCCGGCCGGTAGCGTGGCCCCATGGCGATTCCATTCATCAGCGTGCGGCATCCGCGGGCGCACGACATCGTGGACGATCCGCTGGAGGTGGCCGGCGTCGGAACCGGGTTCGAGGGCACGCTGAGCTGCCGGCTCCGCAACGCCCAGGGTCAGGCGATCGCCGAGAAGTCGTTCCAGGCGGGCGGCACCGGCATCTGGGGAAACTTCTTCTTCCGGATCGACGTGCCCAGCGTCCCGCAGCGGGCGCGCGGGACGCTCGAGGTGTTTGAGTCGTCCGCCGAGGACGGCAGCGACCTGCACAAGCGCGTGATCCCGATCCTGTTCGGGCGCGCCCTGGTCGACCCGTTCGCGGGTTTCGCGATCCACACCGTGCAGAGCGGCGAGACCCTGTCCGGGATTGCGAGCGACTTCTACGGCGATCCGGCCAAGTTCCGGATCATCTTCGCCGCCAATCGCGAGATCCTCGACGACCCGGACGTGATCGTGCCCGGTCAGGAGCTCCGCATCCCGCAATAGGGCAGGTAGCGTGCCGGGCGTGGACGAGCGCGTGGCCCTGGTCCGGCGCCCGAGCCGGCGGATGGCGGACGGCATCGTCACGCATGTCGAGCGGCAGCAGGTCGACGCCGAGCTGGCCTTGGAGCAGCACGCCGGCTACGTGGCGGCGCTGGCGGACGCGGGCTGGTCGATCCGCGAGGTGGCGCGGGCGGACGACCTCCCCGACTCGGCGTTCGTCGAGGACACCGTGGTGATGTCCGACGAGCTGGCCGTGCTCGCGCGACCGGGTGCGGCCGAGCGGCGAGCCGAGGTCGAGGGGACCGAGGAGGCGCTGCGCGCCCTCGGCCTCGAGATCGCCCGGATCGAGGAGCCGGGCACACTCGACGGCGGCGATGTGCTGCGGGTGGGCGCCACCATCTACGTGGGCCGCGGCGCGCGCACAAACGGCGAGGGCGTCCGCCAGCTGCGCGCCCACGCCGCGCCGCGCGGCCTGGGCGTCGTGCCGGTGCCGCTCCGCGAGGTGCTGCACCTCAAGTCGGCCGTGACCGCGCTCCCGGACGGGACGATCATCTGCGCCGACCCGTCGCTACTCGACCCCTCGGCCTTCGCCACGATGCGCCCCGTGCCCGAGGAGGGCGGCTCGCACGTCGTTCTGCTCGGCGACGGCGCCGTCCTGATGGCCGCGTCGGCGCCCCGCTCTGCGGCGCTGTTCGACGACTGGGGCTTCGACGTGGTCGCCGTCGACATCAGCGAATACGAGAAGATGGAGGGCTGCGTGACCTGTCTGTCGGTGCTCATTGGCTCTTGAGCGCTCGATACGCCGTCGTCTGGGCGTGCTGCTCGCGCCGGTGGCGATCGCCGTCGCGCTCGCGGCCGTCACGCCGCCGGCCCAGGCGGCGGCCGCCCGGCGCGAGGCGTGCTTCCCGTCCGGAGCGCGCACGCTCGAGGCGTCGAGGCGGGCGCGGGCGTTCTCCCTGCGCCGTCGCGGCGGTGCGCGTCCGGTGTTCGCCTGCCTGTACGCAACCGGAAGGCGGGTCAGGCTCGGGGACATGGTCGAATGCGCCGGGCAGGCCGCGCGCGACGTCCATCTGGCCGGCCGCTTCGTGGGTTTCATCGCCGAGTTCTGCCCGTCGCCCGGCGGCTCGGGGACCAGCCTCGGGCTCGTCGACCTTCGACGCGGTCCGGTGCGCCTCGTGTCGGGCCTCTTCGCCTTCGGCGCGGGGGTCACCGACTTCGTGCTGAGGGCGAACGGCTCGTCGGCGTGGATCGAGCAGCCCGAGGTGGGCGCGCCGGCGTCGGCACCCCTGCGCGTGGTGAAGCGCGACGCGGGCGGGCGGACGCTGCTGGCCTCGGGGACGGACATCGAATCGTCCTCACTCGCTCTCGCGGGATCGACCGTGTACTGGATCCAAGGCGGGGTCCCGCTGGCGGCGGTGCTGAACTAGCCGAGAAGGCTCTTTGCCAAGGGCCAGCCTCCAGGTTCGCCGCGTCCGGCCCCATCGGGGCCCGCCGAGGAGCTCAGTCCGCCGGCTCGGCCTCGCTCGGCCAGAGCCGCGGGAAGAGCGGATGCTCGAGCCTGTCGCCGTGACCGAGCACGCCGTCGAGCTCGGGGAAGGTCGGGCTCGTGGGGTTCGGCCGGACCGCGATCCGCACGTCGTCGCCCACCAGCCGCACCGAGAACGCGCGGCGGCGGCGCTGCGAGCCCGCGGCCGCGTGCAGGGTGAGCATGTTGAACGCCACGGCGTCGCCGGGCTCGAGCGGCCAGCCGAGAATCGGATGGGCGCCGCGGTCGGCCTCGACGTCCGGCACCTCCTCGAACGTGCCCTCGTCGAATACGAGCGCGCGGTCGTCGAAGAAGCTGCGCGGCATGTACCACGTGCGCGAGGCGTGGGAGCCGGCCACGAACTCGAGCGTGCTCTCGCGGGGCACGGGGTCGAGCGGGATCCAGAAGGACACGGTGTCGAAGCCGTCGAGGTTGTAGTAGGGCTGGTCCTGGTGCCAAGGGGTCCGGATCGTGGTGCCCGGCTCCTTCACGAGCAGGTGATCGTGGTGCAGGCGGACCTCGCGGGAACCCATCAGCCGCGCCGCCACCTCGCCGAGCCGCGAGCCGCGGATCACCTCCTCGTAGTCCGCGATGCGAGTCCAGTTGCGAAAGTCCTCGAAGAAGCGGCCCGAGCCGGCGCCGCCGCCCTCGAGCGCGCGCTCGCTCGGCGCAGCCATGTTCTCCTCGATCCCGGCGCGCAGGCGGGTGACCTCCACGTCGTCCAACAGCCCGCGCACGACGCAGGCTCCGTCGCGCTGGAACTCGGCGGAGAGCCGGTCGAGATCGTCGAGCGGAGCCCGCGTGGCCATCGCGACAAGGTACCGGCGGGGCCCGCAACATGAACGTCCCGGACCAGCTGCCCTGGCCCACACTCCGGGACGTTCAATGCGGAGGAGAGGGGGCAGCGCCGTGAACGTCCCGGAGTAGCTGCCCTGCCCCACACTCCGGGACGTTCAATGCTGAGGCCCGCGGCTCGAGAGGGAGCGTTTCCCCGGAGCTCGCTCCTGTCACCCCGCGGGGTGCCCGCGACCGGTGGGCCACGATCAGGGCGGCAGCGCGGCGCGCGCGCGTTCCCCGAGCAGCGCGATCCGCTCGACTGGCTCGTTGCTGAACACGAACCGCAGGTAGCGCTCCGCCACCTCGCCTCCCCAGCCGGACATCTGGGTCGCGGCAACGCCGTGCTCGAGGAGCCGGGCCGACGCGTCGGCGCCGTCGATGCCCAGCTCGCCCACGTCCATGAGGGCCGCCCACCCGCCCGACGGCTTGACGATCGGGAAGCCCTCGAGCTGGCGCAGCGTCTCGTCCCGCCGCCGCTCCCACTCCCCGTTCGCCCGCTCGAGGTCCTCGTCTCCCACCAGCAGCGCCTCTCGAGTGCCGATCTGCGCGAAGCCGCTCGCCACCAGCCCGTTGTAGATGTGGCACCGGGTCACGGCCTCGGTCAGCTCCTCCGGCGTCACGACCCAGCCGACGCGCCAGCCGATCATGCGCTGCTCGGAGCTGGGGGCGCCCACCGTCACGGTCCGCTCGCGCATGCCGGGTAGCGCAGCCGGTTGGCGCGGCGTGAGGCCGTCGAAGAGCACGCCCTCGAAGCCGCCCCAGTAAAGGAGCCACAGGTCGTTCTCGACGCAGAGCGAGGCCACCGCGCTCCACTCCTCGTCGCTCGCGACCCAACCGCTGGGGAACGACGCGTTGTTGAGGAAGACCACGCGGCTGCGCGGGCTCACCGCGGCGCGGAGCGCGTCGAGGTCGAGCCGCCACTCGCCGGAGTCCGGGTGAAGCGGCACCAGGCGGGGCTCCGCGCCCACCAGACGCACGCGGTTGAGCATGCCGGCGTAGGTGGGGTCGGTGAGGATCACCTCGTCGCCCGCCTCCGTGAGGCAGAGCAGGGCGTCGAGCATCGCCTGACCCTCTCCGCAGGTGATCACGATCTCCCGCAGCGGGTCGTACGCGGGCCCGCCGCGACGGCTCACGTACGCGGCCACCGCCTCCTTGAGATCCGCGCGGCCGCTGAAAGGGAGCCAGCTGTTGGCGTCGTCCTCGCCGATCGCCGCGCGGGTGGCCTCGAGCGCGACCGCGGGCGGGCTGAGGTCGGTGTCGAGATTCTCCATCCGCAGGATCTCGGGGTCGTCCCCCGCCGCCGCGGCCACGGTGTCGATGTTGAAGCCGGGGATGTCCCGCAAGCGCTCGCCGGGCACGCGGCCAGCCTATCCGCGCGGAACCGCTAGCCCGGGAAGTCGAAGCTCTTCAGGATCGCGTCGAACAGCCGATAGTCGCGTTCCGGCGGCGAGCCCTTCCCGCGCCAGATCACGCCGTAGCCACGTCCCTCGTGCACGAACGTGGCGGCTTGCCGGTTCGGATCGGCACACCCGCGGTAGGCTGCGACCCGGAACTCGGTGCCCGCCACAACGAGGCGCCGGGAGCCATGAGGCGTGCATCCGGCCGACTCGAGCCGCCTGTTGAAGCTCGCGGTCCAGCGAGCGAGCGTCGTGCCGGCAGCGAGGTCCTGCGCCCGGACCGAGAAGCTCGGGAGCGTTCCGCTCCAAACGTGGAGGGCGTAACGGTCGGCGGGACCCGTCGTGTCGAAGGACCAATGCGCAGGGATGGCGAGCGAGTAGCCGAAGCGGCGAGAGGTGAATGGGTGCGAGGCCCATCCGAGCGGAAGCCCCGCGCGCACCTGCGCCGGCTCGACGGGCCGGAGCGGCGTGGTCACGAGCGCCCTCACGCGTGCGGGAACGGGGTCGTGGATCTCCTTCAACCGGAGCGCGCCGCCCTCGATGCGCCATCGGTAGACGCCGGGTGACGAGTCCTGCGTGCCCGTCAGGGTGAGCTCGTGGCCGTCGACCTCGAGCTTGCCCCAATCGTGGGCGATCCCGCTCGCCGAGTCTCCCAGCGTGAAGCAGGGAGCGGAGGACCCGACCCCGAGGTTCGCGCAGCGATCCGATCCGCCTGGGTACAGGCGAAGCTCCCGCGGCGGCGCGTGCCAGGTGCCGCTGAGGGGGGCCGGGACGCCGAGGTCGGCGGAACGCTCCGGCGACGCGGCGAGGAAGGCCGCGGCGGCCGCCACCGCCAGCGCGAAGAGCACCGTCGCCAGGGCCGCCGCGGGCACGTCTCGAAGCGTCACCCGCAGGCGGGGAAGCGCGACGCCACGCAGGCGTCCTGAGCGCTCGCGCTGAAGTGCGGCCCGGTGCAACTCGGTCTCGAGCCTCGTCACGAAGTCGGTCATTGGCTCTCCTTCACCCGTCCCTTGAGCACGGCGAGACCCCGGCTCACTCGCTTGCGCACGCCGGCCGAGGAGATCCGAAGCTCGGCGGCGATGTCCTCGTACTCGCGCTCGTGGACCACCCGGGCCGTGACCGCCTGGCGCTGGTCCTCCGGCAACTCGTCCACGAGTGCGGTGACCTCCACGTCGGCGGCCAGCGAGTCGATCCAGCGCAGGTC
>Ga0075420_100001831_pt1 | contig 18155 bp, 9 predicted proteins | sample SoiMetdeltSBSDD4_FD_75296 | JGI IMG/M metagenome (GOLD analysis project Ga0075420, IMG submission 75296) | Bulk soil microbial communities from a Populus tree surrounding site in Tennessee, USA - Soil MetaG P. deltoides SBSDD4 | ecosystem: Environmental > Terrestrial > Soil > Tree plantation... | reverse complement strand
GGCGGATGAGGCGGATCGCGCCGTGACCTGGACGCCCTCACGCCGCCAATGATAGGGTAGCGGATTTCGAGGACGGCGGCCTCTCGAAGGTGTTCCCATCGTTTCATGCGCGTTGCGCGATGTGCCATCCCCCGCCGGGACTGATCCGCTCGATCCGGTTCATCCGTTACATCCGCATCCCCCTGAGCGTTGATGCCAGCCGAGCACGATGGACCCGACGGCCCGTGGAACCGTCGCAGCAACTTCCCGATTCCCGATTCTCCCAGGCGCCGAATCGGGGTCGAGTTCGGTGAGATCGACGGCATCTTCTCGGTCATGCGTCATGGCGTGCTCCAGGCTTTGTGTGGCGTCGCCGCCGAACCGTGCGGAGTCGATTCAACGACCGCCGGTGAACGATGGGCATCAACCATGAAGCGAGCCGGTCCGGTCGTGCGACACGTGGCAAGCTGTTCGTACGCGCGCACGAACGCCTCCTGGGGGACGTCGTCCGCCTCGGCGCGATCACCCAGGATGGCGAGCGCCCGCGCGAGCGCCGCCGTTCTGTCTCCTGCGAGCGTGCGGTGGACCAGGTCCTCGTCGGTCGCTTCGATCGCCACGTGGTAATAGGACACCGGGCGGACACAAAGCGTGAGCCCGCACCCGCTGCCGGAACAGCTACGGTTCGTCGGGCGAAGTCCACAGTTCGTCCGGTCGGGTTCCCCCAGGAGCTGGCTGGCCTTGTCGCCGAGCGTATCTCTATTCTTCTCTGTCGCCGTTGCCGGCGACCTCACCCTTACGTAGGAGAGATCATGCGTATTGCGACCGTGTTCGCGGGCGCGGCGCTGGCGACCGGCCTGGCCGCGACGGCGCTTGCCGCGCAGGCACCGCAGGCGGGTTGGCGCGCCGAATTCCTCAACTCCCTCAACGGCGTCGAGGAGAAGTACGTCGGGCTCGCCCAGGCGATGCCATGGGAGAAGTACCCCTGGCGTCCGGCGGAGGGAGTACGATCGGTGTGCGAGGTGTTTCTTCACATTGCCGGTGCGAACTACCTGTTCGCCGGCCCGCTCGGCGCGTCGCCGCCGTCGGGGGTCGACGTCCGTAACATCGAGAAGTGCCCGGCGAGCCGAGATCAGGTCGTGGCGACGATGAAAACGTCGTTCACGCACTTACGAAACGCCGTCACGTCGACGGCCGAAGGGCAGGCGGATACGGGAGTGGAGATCTTCGGGATGAAGATGACCAAGCGCGCACTGCTGCTCTTCACCGCCGAGCATGCTGGCGAGCACCTCGGGCAGTCCATTGCCTACGCGCGCATGAATGGCGTGAAGCCGCCCTGGAGCCAATAAGACTCGGAGGCTGCGCAGGGTCGAGATCGCGGCGGTCGGCAGGCGCATCGCTAATTGCGGTCAGAGTCACATCGGATGTGACTCTGACCCCGGTTCGGCGACCGCGCGACGTGGCGCGACCATTACTCGGAATTCGCGACCGGCAGCTCCGCCGTGCTCGTCGTGATCGCCCCCGCATGCGCCCATTCGGACTCCGCGATACGCAGCGGGCCCGTGGGGGCGCCGGTGCTCTCCACCGGACGACGTGCCGCGCGCCACGCAGCCATCCCGCCGACCACGGTCGCTACGTTGTCGAAGCCCTGCTGGCGGAGGAACTGCGCCGAGCGGCGCGAGCGCATGCCGACCGCGCAGATCGTGATGATCGGACGATCGCGCGGGAGCTCGCCCAGTCGCGTCGCGAGGTCGGCCTGTGGAACGCTCAGCGCGCCTTTCACATGACCGCGCTCGTACTCCTCGGGCTCGCGCACGTCGATCAGCACCACGTTAGGCGGTGCGGCATCGATGCCGCCGATGCCGATCTCCGTGACGTCCGGCGATGACGTCAGCATCGCCCACGGCATGTCCACGGTGCCGCGGTTGGTCGCTTCGATCGCCGTCATGTTCAGCGGACGAGCGGGAACACCGTTCGTGAGCGCGTCCACGAACGGCTCGCGTTCCATGTGCAGCAGCGGGCTGTAGAGTCGCTCGAATCCGATCGTCGTGCTCGGACGGCCGCACATCCCCTTGCCGCACGGGCCCTCGAAGTGACCCGGGAACACGGCCACCCAATCCGGAAGCCGTAGCAGCTTCGTCACGCTCTCGAACTGCGCGGACGGGTCGCCGCCGCCGAAGTCGGGGCGGCCGACGTCGCCCACGAGCAACGAGTCGCCCGTCAGTACCATCGACGGCTCCGGGCTCCTCGGCGGGTTGATGACGAGCACGGAGATCAGCTCGGGGCGATGCCCCGGCGTGTGCAGAATGCGGAGCTTGAGCTGACCGAGCGGAAGCTCCTCGCCGTTCGTGACCTTCCGGATCGGGTACGTCACCTTCGCCGACTCGTGCATGCAGAGCTCGGCCTTGGGATGGTCGGCCACGAGGCGTCGCGCGCCGGAGACGTGATCCGCGTGCACGTGGGTATCGATGACGTACCGCAGCGTGAACCCGCGCTCGCGGAGCAGCGGCTCGTACTGCGCGGTGTCGATCGACGGGTCGACGATGGCTGCTTCGAGCGACTGGCGCGACGCGATCAGGTAGGACGCGCATCCGCACCGCTCGTCGAGAATCTGCTTGAAGTACATGGAAGCGTGGGTCTGCTAGAGAGGTCTGCGCGGGCCACGAAGATGGCGGTCATCCTGAGGCGTCAGGCGCCCGCCCTCGGGAGCGCCAGCGACGAAGGGAAGGATCGTCGTCGTCCCGGCCGAGAGCCTTGCCCTCTAATAGTAGTGTCCCTGTCCATCGGGCTACCACTGATCGCGGCCTCTGTTCCCGCGCCGGTCCTTGGCGCCGGGATCGCTTCTTCACCCGGCCGTGGACACGCTCGGCGAGCGGTTGCGGCGCGAGATCACGCCGTGGCTCGAGGAACGCGCGAAGAGCGGTGCGTTCAGTGGAGTCGTGCTCGTCACGCGCGGCGGGTCACGTCGGCCCTCACGGCGTGCGGCTACAGATCGAAACGAATAAGGTCCGAACGCGCTCCGCGCGGACAGGCGAACACGCGGGCACAGCTTCATCACCTGGATCGACGACGGCTGGCGAACGGTCATCGGCACGCCTAACGACTGCGGCTTCGCTGAAAGCGGCGTCGCCAACGTGACCGAGCAGTACGGCGACATCGCGCACGTCATGAGCACGTACGAGAAGCACCGGTGGGGCGACACGACCGTGATCGGCCGCGGGATCAACTCGATCCAGATGATCCGGAAGGACAACCGGTGGTGGGTCACCAGCATCATCTGGGACGAGGAGACGGGCGCAGGACCGGTGCCGCCGAAGTACCTGCCGGCGAAGCGGTGAGCTCGCATGACGAAACGCGCACTTCCGGGTGACAAGTCGATGATGCGGTGGGTCGTGCGCGCGCGTATCATCGACCATGAACCCGTCGGGCGCCGTTCCGCTGGCATCACTGCGACGACGTACGGCTGGATTCGTCGCCGCGTTAGGGGTCATCGCATGCGGAGGCGATGACTCGCCGACCGGCGCGCACGGCGGGACGCTGGACGTCGACATCCGGAAGGTCGACCCGACCGTGGTCGCCTCGTTGTCCCGTGAGGACTCGCTGAGCGTCATCGTCCTCGGGCAGACGCAGCTGCTCGAGCGCGTCGGTGGTCTCGAACAATTCCAGATTGCGCACGAAGGCTCGACTCGTCAGGCGCTGCGAACCGAAGTCGTTGCGCGTCTCCGCACCGCCGCGTCCGCGGACCAACAGCAGATCACCAGCGTTCTCGGCGAAGGGCGACGGGTTCGCCGACTCTGGATCTACAACGCGGTTGCCGGCACACTTGCGCCCTCGGAAATCGCCGAGCTCAGTCGGCTCGCGAGTGTCGCGTACATCTTCGCGAACTTCGGCGAGCGGGTCGTGTTTCCGACCGGTGCCGAGCGAGCCTCGCTCGTTCTACCGAGCGTAGCGGCACCGCAGTTTGACCCCGCGCGTGCTGCAGTCGCGTGGAACGTGCGGTGGCTCCAGGCCGATCGCGTGTGGCGCGGCCTCGGCGTCGTGGGCGACGGCGTCGTGATCGCCTCGATCGACGATGGGGTGAATTACGCGCATGCGGACCTCCGGTCGCACATCTGGTCGAACGTCGGCGAGGTGGCGAACAACGGTCGCGACGACGATGGCAACGGCTACGCCGACGACACGCACGGCTATGACTTCGCCGTCATGTCCCCGGACGTACGGTCGACGTCGACGGCTGCGCAGCACGGCACATGGACGGCCGGGCTCATGGTCGGCGACGGCACGGGTGGCGTCGCTGCTGGCATCGCGCCTCGCGCGAAGCTCATGGTATTGCGTGCGTCCGGGGTGATCGCGGTCGCCGAGGCCGTTCAATACGCGGTCGCCATGGGCGCCGATGTCGTGAACATGAGCTTCACGTACCGGAACGAGGGTCAACGCCGAGCGTTGTGGCGGATGATGGGTGATCATGCGGTCGCCGCAGGCCTCGTGCTCGCCGGCGGCGCAGGCAATTTTCAGATGACCGCGACGGTACCGACGCAGATCGGGTCGCCGAAGGATGTGCCGAGTGTGCTGGTCGCCGGCGGCGTGGACACGACGATGCGGCTCCTCCCGTTCAGCAGCATCGGGCCGGTCGAATGGGGGAGTGTGCCGCTGTATCGTGACTACCCGCTTCCGACGGGTCTCGTCAAGCCCGACGTCGTCGCCTTCCCTGGCCCGGGCCTGACGGTCCTCGGGCTATCGGACGCCGGCTATCTCCCCGCTACCGCGTCGATCCAGGGCAACTCGTTCAGTGGTCCGCAGGTAGCTGGGATTGCAGCGCTCGTGATGTCGGCCGCGCCTTCGATGCCAGGCTGGAAAGCGCGTGCGATCATCGAGGCGACAGCGCGCGACATCGCACCGGCCGGCAAGGACCCGCGCACAGGCCACGGGCTCGTGGATGCCTGGGCCGCCGTGAACGCCGCGTTGGCCTCACGCGCCGTCGTGGAGCGTCTCGAGGCGCCGCTCGAGCTCATCACGACGAGCGCGCGTGACCTTGAGACGCGTGCCGTCGGCGAGGACCGCGATCCCCTCTCCCCGGACGTGCGCCTCCACAGCGCGCACGCGCGTGAGGTTCACGATCGCCGACTTGTGAATGCGCAGGAAACGACGCGCGTCCAGACGTTGCTCGAGCGAACCCAGCGTCTCGCGCAGCATGTGCACCTTGCCAGCGACGTGCAGCTTCGCGTAGTAGTCGGCACCCTCGATCCAATCCAGGTCGCGTGTCGGAACGACGATGATCTGCCCGACCTCGCGCACGATCAGGCGTCCAACACCCTGCGCGCGGTCTGGCGCGACGCGATCGAGGAGCGACACGATCTGCGCGCGGTAATCCGCGTCGCCTCGACCCCGCGTATGTGCGCGGACGCGCTCGACGGTCTGGGCAAGGCGCTCGCGCGAGACTGGCTTGAGCAGGTAGTCCACCGCGTTCACCTCGAACGCGCGGATCGCGTACTCGTCGTACGCCGTGGCGAAGACGATGGCCGGAAACGGATCGACCTCGAGCGACTCGACGAGCTCGAACCCTGTCATGCCGGGCATCTGCACGTCGACGAACAGGGCGTCTGGTACGGCCGATTCGATGCCTGTGAGCGCCGACGGACCATCGCCGAACGCACCCGCGACTTCGATACCGGGATGCATCTCGAGCAGCTCGACCAGTCCCTCGCGCGCGAGCGGCTCGTCGTCGACCACCATCACTCGAATGACTCGTCCGTCGCTCACGACTCCTGCCGCGACTCGGCGTCGCTTCTCGACGACGGAATGGTGACGGTGACGACCGTCCCCTGGCCGTCGCGGCCTGCCGACAACGTCAGCGACGCGGCGTCGCCGTAGAGACCCTCGAGCCGGGCGCGCGTGTTGCCGAGTCCGACCCCGTTAGGCGCGCTCGCGCCCTGAGGGAAGCCCGCACCGTCGTCCGCGACCTTCAACACGAGCTTTCCCTGCGACAGCGCACCGTGCACTTCGACCTGAAGCGGGCGGTGCGGGTCGGTGAGCCCATGTTGGATGGCGTTCTCGACGAGCGGCTGCAGGAGAAACGAAGGTACCGTGCGATCGAGCAGCGGAGCGGGAACGTCGATCGTCACCGCGAGTCGCTCGCGAAAGCGCACTTGCTCGATGTCGATGTATCGTCGCAGCGCTTCCATCTCGACGCGCAGCGCGACGAGCTGCTGGCGCGACGACTCGAGCGAGTGGCGCAACAGGTCGGCGAGCCCGGTGACCATCTGCTCGACCTCGCCGACCTTTCCGCGCCGCGCGAGGACAGCAACGCTGTTGAGCGAGTTGAACAGGAAATGCGGGTTGATCTGCGCCCGGAGCGTGTCGAGCTGCGCGCGCGTGAGCTGCTCGCCGAGCTGCGCCGCCCGGACCTCGAGCCGGCGGTTTCGCTGGAGACTCAGGAATCCATATACGACACCGACGATCGTCGCGCCTAACAGGAGGTTCGTCAGTATGTCGTGCGTCGCCATGTGATGATACGCCGAGTGGAGCGGCCAGATCTCGCCGAACGCCCACCAGTGCACTGGCGCATAGAACATCGGCAGGAGAAACGCCGGCGCGACGGCCAGGCCGATCAGCATACCGAGGCCGGCCGAGCGAGACGGTGGACGCTCGACGATGCGCCGGACGACCCACAGCAGCAGCCCCGCCCATAGTGACCAGCTGACCCAGTACGCCGCCTGCGTGAGCAGGATCGGTCGCCAGAGGGCAATCGCTCCGGTTTGCACTGTCGTCCGCGCGATCTGCGCCGAGCGCACGAGCACGACGACGAGCGCCATGGCGCTGAGGGCAGCCGGGATGCGCAGCCACCCCCATCGAGTCACGGATACCGGAGTCACGGGCGTAAGTTGACGCCCTCGTCGGCGTCGCCGCTACCCGGTGCCGCGGAGCACCGCGCATGGATCGACGAGCGCCGCGCGGCGCGCCGGAATGGACGCCGCGGCGATCCCCGCGACGGCGGCGATGCCGACCACCCCGATGACGACGCCGATATCGAACGTGCCAACGCCGTAGAGCAACCCGGTCAACAGCCGCCCGAGCCCCACGGATGCGACGAGCCCGACGATGATTCCGGCGCCGATCATGAGTCCTGATTCGCGCGCGACGAGCGCGATGACCTCGCCTGGCGTCGCGCCGAGTGCAACGCGCACGGCGATCTCACGCCGGCGCTGTGCGACGAGGTACGACAGCACCGCGTACGTCCCGGCCACCGCGAGCACGAGCGCAGCGACGGCATACGCCGCCATGAGACTCGTGACCGTCGTCATCCGCGACCGTGACGTCCGCACGACCTCGCGCATCGACGCGACGTTGTAGATCGGGAGCTCCGGGTCGAGATCTCGGACGATCTGCCGCAGTGGCGCGACGAGCCCGGTTGCGTTCCCTCCGCTCCGAACGATGAGTGTGAACTCCGACTGCAGCGCGAGGCTCGAGTAGCTGCCGAGTGCGGGCGTGTAGAACTCCGGCCGCGCCTGCTCGGTGACGCCGCGGTTCTTCGCATCCGCGACGACACCGACGATCGGCATCCAGGGCGCGTTAGGCCCGAAACGCAGGCGATGACCGACGGGATCCGTGTCGTCGCCCCAGATCTCGCGAGCCAGTCCCTCGCTGATCACGAGCGGCGTGAGGCCAAGCCCCGCCTCGTCATCACGGAAGACGCGACCGCGGTGGAGCGGAATTCCCATCGTCTCGAAGTACTTCGCCGTGACGACGCGATAGTCGGCGACGGGGTCCGTTCCATCGGCCTTGAACGGCCGCCCCTCGAGCGCCATCGCCTGATCCCGCCGGCCGGGCTCCAAGGGCAGCGCGTTCACGATCGCCGCGGCCGTCACGCCGGGTACGCGCTCAGCCTCAGCGAGCAGCCGTCGGATGAACGTCTCGCGCTGCGCGCGATCCCGAAACCGCTCGGCCGGCATGTTGATGCGGAAGCTGAGCGTCGAGTCAGGGCGGAACCCGAGCGAGACCTCATGGACGGCCTGGGCGGACGCGATGAGGAGCCCGGAGCCGTGCAGGAGGAGCACCGCGAGCGCCACCTGCGCGGACGCCAGAATACGTCGCAAGCTGGCAGGCGCCGACGGCGCACCTCCGCTCGCGCGTTCGCGCAGGGCCAGCGAGGCATCGCGCCGAGCACTCGACGCAACGGGCAGCGCACCGACCGTGGCGCCGACGATCAGGACGATGACCGCGGTCGCCACGAGTGCGCGCGAGCCCAGGAGACTCGCGTCGAGCGAGATGCCTGGCGGCATGAGCGTCGCGATGAGGCGCGACCCGACGGTCGCGACCGACAGTCCGATAGCAGCCCCGGCGACCGCGAGCACGATGCCTTCGATGAGCGCACCGCGCACCAGCCGTCCACGCGTCGCGCCTAACGCGCTGCGCACCGCGAGCTCTTCTGCTCGCGCCGAGGCGGCCGCGAGCTGCAGGTTCGCCACGTTCGCGCAGGTGAGCACGAGCAGCAGCGCTACGCCCGCGAGCAGCAGCGAGATCACCGGACGCGCGTCACCGACGACATCGTCACCGAGCCACCGGACGCGCGCCTGGAATCCGGCGAAGTCCAGCGCCGATCCGGCGTGCGGCCCGGGGTACTCCTTGCCCACAGCCTGCACGGTTGCCGTGAGGTCGCGTCGCGCATCGTCGAGCGTGACGCGGGGGCGCAGCCGTCCGAGCACGCTGTACGGCCCGGAATACGGGTTCACGCTCGCCGGGTCGACGCGAATCGGCTCCCACACGCCAATGTCGCGCGACGGGAACGTGGTGGACGCGTTCAATACGCCGACGATCGTGAACGGCTCACCGTCCAGGTTCACCGTCGTTCCGATGACGTTCGGGTCGGCCGCGAACGACGAGCGCCAGAGCCAGTCGAACAGGACGACCAGGCGTGGACCGTTCGGGACGTCCTCGTCGCGCGTGAACGCACGGCCGAGCGCAGGCTGAACGCCCAGCACGTCGAACATGGTCGCCGAGACGCGCGCGCTCGTCAGCCGGAGCGGTGAACCCCGGCCGATCAGGTTGACGTCGCGAGTGTTGTACGCCGCAGCCGCCGTGAGCGTGCGATTGTCGCTGACGAGTCGCCGGTAGCCGACATCCGAGTACGAGAGCTCGGGCATCCCCTGCACCGGCATCGTTCGCGTTATGCGGACGAGCCGGCCCGCGTCGGGGTACGGCAGGGGTCGAACCAGCACGGCGTCGACGATCGCGAACACCGCGAGTGCGGCACCGATGCCGAGTCCCAGCGTGAGCGCGATGACCGCCGAGTGGAGCGGACGCAGGCGGATTCGGCGGAGCGCGAACCAGAAGTCGTGGCGCATCCGGCCTGCCCTACTTCTTCAGCCGTCCGGTGACGCCGCCACCTTCACCGTTGAACGTGAACTTGCCGATGAGCGTCTCGCCGGTGAACTGAAGGTCGTAGCGCACGTCGACGCCATCGCCGCTTCCCGAGAGCGTGAGCTGCGATCCCTTGCGGACCACCGACGTGATGGGCGGCGTGTGCTCGCCGACGAGGAGCTTCGCGTCGGTGCTGTCGCCCTTGAACGCGATGGTGAGCGTCCCGGGCATCGTGCCGCCGCCGAAAGTGAGCTCGAGGTCGTAGGTGCCGGGTCGTATGCTCGTGCCGTGCTGCGCGGGGGCGTTCTGCTGCGCGGGCGCAGCCTGGGCGGACGATGCGGACGGAAACACGAGGGCGGCGGCGAGCGCCGCGATCGCGATGCGATGCATGGGGGAAGCTCCGGTGCGTGGGTGACCGGTGCAGTGTCATGTCACCCACCCCGTCATCGCCACGACCGTGCAGGCATCGCGACGTCTCGTGCAGGCAAATTGGGTCTGGCACCGGTCAGACCTTGATTCACGGTCCCCGATAACGACGCGTTTCAAGATCGCGCCTGGCATCGTCGCGCCAGGGTCGCGCGGTCACTCGGGGGACGTCCTTCGTCCCTCGTCCGTTAGTCCCGACTCACGGTTGGTGCGAAAGAATGCGAGTCGGCATCGGCGCGCTCGGCGGCACGCGCGGGATCGACGGGACCGGCGTCGTCAGCTCGCTCCAGTCCACGTCAGGCGACACACCCGCCCGCAGGGTGATCGGGCCAACGAGCGCCTTCGTATCGGACGAGTTGCCGAACGTGAGAACGCGCACGCTCGAGTCGGTGATGGCACGGCCCGCCGACACGCCGACCGGGACGCCATTCACCGCCACGCCACAGCGCCCATCGGGGAAGATCTGGAGCCGGACGTGGAACCACGACCCGGCGCGGAACATCGCCGGCACGCCGACGCCACGGGTGACGCCGGAACCCAGCACCACGCTCAAGGTATCGCCGTACCCAACCCCCTCCGTCGTCGGGTAGGAGAAGGCGCATTGCGGCCAGTCGAGCCCGCGATGCGGAACGTTGCCAGCGCGATGATTCCAGCGCCTCAACCCTTCGTCATCGAGCCCGTCCTCGAGGGCGAGGTTGACGATCTGCCATTGCGCCATCGTCACCGCCACGGAGACCCACGCATCGAGCGCGAGGCCGTCACGCGTCGGGAACCGGTTCACCGTGTAGACACCACTCGTGAACGAGCCGTCGCCGTTGTTGCGCAGCGCGTGCAGACCACCGGATAGCGTGTCGATCACCGGGAGCGGCTCGCCAAACGCGCGCCACAAGGGGCCGATGCCGCGCGACCAATCCTCGGCGAACAGCGTCCGGTCTTCGCCCGCCTGAATCACGAACGTGCGGCCAGCCGCACGCCAGCCGCCAACGGACGCTTCGACGTGCACGGATCCGATCGACTTCGGCGTGAGCACGCCCAGGCTGTCGACCGTCGCGACGGCGGTATCACGCGTCGTCCATCGCACGGACGACGCGGCGACTGCCTGCCCGGCCGGGGAGATGCCGATCGCCGTCAACAGATGGGGCACGCCGAGCGCCGGCGTTCCCCGGCCCGATTCGATGAGGATCCGGTCAGCGTAGTGCGTCAGCCGTGCGGTGGACTCGAACATCATCACGGGCCGCCCTGTCGGCAGCTCGTCTGCATCCACCTCGACGGCGCGATTCGGCTCGTCGATCGGGAACAGCAGCACCGCGCGCGGCGCAAACCCCTCACGCCGGCACCGGCACAGGACCCACCGGCCGTCGCGCGAGACGACCAGTCCATCGTTAGGCCTCAGCCTGACGATCGTGTCGATCGCGCCCGTTTGGGTGTCGAGTCGGCCCAGCACCCGTTCCCGCGCACCCCTCACGTCGACGACCAGCCGAGTGGCGTCGTACCATGCGTTCAGGACGGATAGTCCCGCCGGCGTGGCGGCGAAGCACCGCTCGTTTCGACCGTCGACATCGATGACGCACGCCTCCGGACGCCGCTCGGTCCAGAACTGCCGGCTGAACGCAATGCGACTCCCATCGGGGCTCCACACCGGCCCGCCGTCGGTAGGCGGTCCTTCGGTGAGGCTGTGCACCCGACCGCTGCGGGCGTCGAGCATCGCGAGATCGTAGTGACTCTGCGCGTTCCAGCGCGCGGTGAAGAACACCATGTAGCGACCGTCAGGCGACCACGTCGCGCCCTGGTCGTCCCCGGGCGCCGCGGTAAGCCTGCGCTCGCGGCCGTCGTCCGTGACTTCGACCAGGTCGATCCCACCCGAGTCCTCGAACACACGCTCCACCGTCCACGCCGCGTTGTCCGGCCGTCGCACCAACGACCCGTTCGACGGATCGGCGTGCACGTGCCACCTCGGCCGCCCGTTCACCCGGATCGTCGAGCCGGGTACGATGTTGGACCACCGAATGGGCACCCGGTGAATGCGCGCGATGGAGTCAGCGCCGACGGTCCCGATGGCGAGTACGACGTCCGGTGGCGAGCGCTTGTTGATCTGGCTGGCGGCGAGCAGGCCTAACGGCAGTATCGTGACCAGCGCCGCCGCGATCGCCTGGCGTCGTCCGGAGTACAGACCCATGCGGTGGAGCAGCGGAACCGATTGGACGAGCCGGTCGACGAGCTCCGCCGAGGCACGCTCGCCAAGGAAGTCGTAGGCGAGCGTTCGGCTCGGCCGGTTATCGCCGGTTCCCCGAGCCAGGTGCGCGAACCGGCCGAACGCGACCGCGAGGATCGCCTGTTCTCCGGCCCGCGCCAGCAGCCCCCCGGCATGGCGGAGCACGCGCGCGTCCTGCGCGGATGTGTCGAGGAGCGCACGCCCCATCGAGCGACAGGCCGCTCGACGGGCGTCTTCGCTCGCGAGCTCGACGGCCATCGCCGCGATCTCGTCGTGCGACGGCGACCACACGTCGCCGTGGCGCGCCGCGAGGCCGCGGCGCTCCAGGCTGCCTAACGCCGACGCCAGCTCATCATCCGTGCGCCCGCCGGCGGCGGAGAGCGTCTCGCGGGACGCGGGGACGCCGGCCACCGCGAGGAGTGTGAGCACCCACCGTTCGACGCGGTCGAGGCGCTCGACCCGTTGGCGAAGCGCTCCGCCGGCCTGGAGGGCCGCGAGGAGCCGCGCCGGCTCGTGACACCGCCAACCCTGATCGTTGCGCGCGAGGACGCCAGCCTCGATCAGCAGCTGCAGCGTCTCGAGGACGAGGAGCGGCGATCCGGCCGTGGCGTCACACAACTCGGCGGCGAGAAGCTCGGACCAGGGTTCCGGCGGCAGCGCCCCGATACTCGCCACGAGCGCCCCGACGTCCCGCTGGGTCAACGGGACGAGGCGAATCGTTCGCGAGTACTCTGTCGTCGGCATCGAGTCCACGCTCGGGCGCGACGCCGTGACGATCAGAACGCGGACGTGATCGAGCGCGCCGATGACGCCGGCGATCATCTGGCGCGACCGCGCGTCGGCCCACTGTACGTCGTCGATGAAGATCGCGATCGGCTGCTCCTCGGCCACCGTGGCGATGAGCTCGCGAACCGCCACGGTGCGACGGCGCAGCGCATCGGACGCGTCGCCGCCGGCGTCAGGAAGGGCCGCCGGGTACGACGCCGACAGCGCCGGATTCAACGCCACGAGCGCGCGTGCCGAGCCGGTCGAGATCCCGCTCGCGCCGGGGAGCCGCGCGAGCGCCTCGGCGAGATCGCCGGCAAAGCCGAACGGAATCTCCCGCCCACCTAACGAGGCGCGCACGAAGAGCGTTCGGGCGCGCGTCGCGCGGAGGCGAGCGTGCACATCGGTCAACAACCGCGACTTGCCTATGCCCGCCGGCGCCAGCATGTGCACGTGCGTGACCTTGCCGGTCCGCGCCGATTCCCAGCATGCGAGCAGCTGCGCGAAGACCTCCTCGCGCCCGACCAGCTCGGCGGCGAGCGACGGCTGGTCATCGTCGCCCACCGGTCGTTCCGCCGGGGCCGGCACCTGCCTGACGGCGCGGAGCATCGCGCGCGTCGCCGGCTCCGGGTGCAGTCCGTCGGTCGCCACGAGCCGGTCGAACGCGTCGGCCTCGAGCGCGCTGCCAACGGTATCGCCACCGGCGATGAGCGTCTCGAACAGGAGCCGCCATCCGGCCTCGCGCAGCGGGTCCAGGTCCCGCACACGCCGAGCGAGCGCCTGGGCATCGCGGAGCTTGAGCGCCGACATCCACCGCCTGACGAGCGTCTCCGCGCTTCGACAGAAGAGCGATCGGAGCCGTTGGCGCTCGATGTCTGCCCACCGCTCGAACTCCGCGCCACCCGGAGCGGCGAACCCGGGAAAGAAGTCGCCCGTGAACGCCCGCACGACAGCTTCGGCGTCACCACGGTCGGCGGCAGCGAGAAACGCATCCCGGTCGCAGTCCACTCGGCCCACGATCGACAACACGTCGCCGCCCGCGATCAGGTGGCGATCGCCGAGGCGCTTTCGGATGTACCAGAGTGTCTGTCGCAACGCGTGCTTGGCCGCCTCGGGCTCCACGCCACCCCACAACAGATCGATCAGGTGTTCGCGGGGCGCCGAGCGGTCGGGCGCACACGTGAGGTATGCGATCAGGGCGAGCGGCTTTCCGAGGTCGAACAGCGTGGGCTCGTCAGCCGGCCCATCCGGTCGCGTGTCGCGGCTACCCGCACGCTCCCCGTCGCGCGGCGTCGCGACGCGAAGCGCCACGGGGCCGAGCGTCACGAGCGCGAGCGGTGTATCGTGCGCCAGCGAGAGGTGCGGGCCGGGCATGTCTCGGTTGCGGAACCGGAGCCGAGGGGCGGCTGGATGAGCCATCATGCGCCTCGGCGTCGAGGCGGCATCACCGGAGACCAAGAGCCCGCCCAACGTCTGGTTCGGGCGGGCTGTGCATCGAATTGCTCCGGGGCGAAGCTATGGGTCGGACCGCCTGCTCGGCAATAGGTGGTTATTCCTCTACCGAGAACCGTTCAGCCTTTCACGTATAGCTTCTGCTGCACACCACCCTCGTCGGCAGGTCGCTCCTCGATGAGCTCCTCTGCCGGCACCGTGTGGAACGAGACGACCACCCAATTCTGGGCCGGGTCCACGATCCCCTGGTGCCATGTCAACGGTGGAATCGAGACCCACCGGTCGGCGATCGGGCGACTGCGGTCGCTCGAGAGCGGGCGGGATTCCCACTCGCCGTCCACCTGACTCGGGAACTCGCCCGCGCCTCGGTAGGACACCATTCGCTGGTGGCTGTTCGGGTGTCGCTCGGCGCCCGTGGTGATTCCCGCCCGGAGGATGAACACCCAGCTCGAGCGAATCTCGGCAGGGAGGCGCCGGTAGGTGTCGAGCGGGATCGGCTCCCAGGCCATGATCGCGACCGGGTCCACCCTCAGACGCTCCTCGAGGATCGGGACGACGGACTCCAGATGACGGGCGAGCGCGGGCTCGGCTACTGCCTCGTCGAGGGCGGAAAGAATGTCGGCTTCGGTCATGACTGAACGATCGCCGTTGGTACCTGCCAATCCAATGGTACCTCGCGCATGTCGGCGGTGCTCCAATCGCATGGCATCCAGAGACCGAACTGTTCGAAAACCGGGCTTGCCGCCATCGACCGCGCCCCTGACTTTTCCTGGTTCTCCCTCGACGATCCACGTTTTCGATGCCAATCCCGCCGGAAGTCTCGGCAACCTTTCCGAGCGATACTCGCGACCGCGGCCAGCAATACTTCCGGCGCGGGGTCGTGCGCATCATCTCGGTGGATCACGGCATCCAGGCGACGGTGAGGGGCTCGGAGCTCTATGCCGTTCACATCGCGCCCGACGAGCGGGGACAGCTCTCGCACGAGTGCAGCTGTCCGGCCTGGGGCACGTACGGGGTGTGCAAACACGTCTGGGCGACGCTGCTCGCCGCCGACTCGCAGCGACTGCTTCGGTTTGACGGGCTCCCGCGCACACGAGCGCGCGGTCCCGGCGCGGTGCGGCCGCCCGAGCTGTCATGGAAGCGGAAGCTGCAGCGAATCCGCGACCGCGTTCCGGAGCCGATCGACGACACACCGCAGTCGGCTTTCCCGGACGACCGGCGCATCGTCTACGTGGTCGACCTCGTCGCTACTCGGAACCTCCAGCGCGGCCTGGCGGTGGAGCTCGCCATGCAGCGCCGCACGCCGAGCGGCGAGTGGACGTCGCCGAAGCAGTTCGGGCTACGCGAGGATCAATGGGCGAATGCACCGGACCCGCTCGATCGTCAGATCGCGCAGATGCTCACCGGCGCGCTGTCGGACATGCGCCCGACGGGCTTCGGCATTGTGAATCGGCGGTATTACCTCGAGCCGTCGGCGTTCGACACGACACTGCGTCTCATGTGCGAGACGGGCCGCTGCCGCGTGAGCATCCAGGGCGAGTCGGACCCGCTTCCGCTCGCATGGGATCAGGGCGAGCCGTGGGAGCTGCGCGTGGACATCGCGCCGCTCACGCCGGCAGCGCCCGAGGGCACGCCTAACGGGGCCAGCCCGCTCCGCGTGCAGGGGTGGCTCCGCCGCGATGACGAGCGCATGTCACTCGGCGACGCGGCGCTGCTCGCACCGGGGCTCGTCATCGCGCACGGCATTGCTTCGCGCGTCCGGGACAACGTCAGCCACTCGCTCATGGTCGCGCTGGCCGACGAAGGGTCGATCGAGGTTCCGGCCGAAGAGGTGGGCGATCTGCTCCGCGAGCTGCACACGTTGCCGAGTGTGCCAGCGATCGAGCTCGCCGAGGGTGTCCCGATCCGCGAGGAACGCCCGGCGCCCACGCCGAGAATTCGTCTGCTCCCCGAACCGATCGTCGCGTGGGCAGCCGCGAAGATCACAGCGGAGGTGAGCTTCGACTACGCTGGCGCCATCGTGAACGGCAAGCGCCGACAGCTCGCGGTCTTCGACGAGGAGAACCGCCGGATCGTGCGCCGCGACTCGGCATTCGAACGTCAGGCGCTCGAGCTGCTTCGCGAGCTCGGCTTCCGGGACGAGTACGACTACAACGAGGCACGTCACGTCGCGCGCATCGTGTCGACCCGACTGCCGCGCGCGATCGCGACGCTCGTCGGCGCCGGGTGGCACGTCGAGACGGACGAAGGTCAGGTGCGTGGCGGCGGCGAGCTCGAGGTGGAAGTCTCGAGCGGCATCGACTGGTTCGAGCTCCGCGGCGGGGCGGCGTTCGGCAACGCGAGGGCGACGCTACCCGAGCTGCTCGCGGCGCTCCGGCAGGGCCGTGCGACCGTCACGCTCACCGACGGGACGATCGGAATCCTGCCTGACGCGTGGACGGAGCGTCTGCGCGCACTTACCGGCATCGGTGACACCTCGGGCGACGCCGTTCGCTTCGGCAAGGCCCAGGTGGGCTTGCTGGACGCACTGCTCGCGGCGATGCCAGCCGCGAAGGTGGACGAGCAGTTCGCGCACGCGCGGCGCCAACTCCGCTCGTTCGAGACGCTCGAGCCAGCCGACCCGCCGCCGAGCTTCAACGGCGAGCTGCGCGCGTATCAGCGCGAGGGGCTCGCGTGGCTCAACTTCCTCCAGCGGTTCGGCTTTGGCGGCTGCCTCGCCGACGACATGGGACTGGGCAAGACCGTGCAGGCGCTGGCGCTGCTCGAGGAGCGCCGTCTCGCCAGGGCCGGACCATCGCTCGTGGTCGTGCCGCGCTCGCTCCTGTTCAACTGGCGCCAGGAGGCCACGCGGTTCACGCCCGGGATGCGCGTGCTCGTCCACGAAGGGCGTGACCGTGCGCGCGACGTTGCGGCGTTCGCGGACTACGACCTCGTGCTCGTGACATACGGGACGCTGCGCCGCGACGCGCCATTGCTCGCGGAGGCCGAGTTCGACTACGCGATCCTCGACGAGGCGCAGGCGATCAAGAACGCGACGACCGAAACGGCGAAAGCGGCGCGACTGCTTCGCGCGAAGCATCGCCTCGCCATGAGCGGCACGCCCATCGAAAACCGGATCGCCGAGCTCTGGAGCCTGTTCGAGTTCCTGAACCCGGGCATGCTCGGTGCGGCGCGCGTCTTCAAGACGTTAGGCATCGCCGAGGTCGGCGAGTCCGGCCGATCGCTGATCGCGAGCGCGGTGCGGCCGTTCATACTTCGCCGGACGAAGGAGCAGGTCGCGCCGGAGCTCCCGGAGAAGCTCGAGCAGACGATCTACGTCGAGCTCGAGCCGAAGGAGCGAAAGCGCTACGACGAGCTGCGCGACCATTATCGCGCGTCGCTGCTCGGTCGCATCGACCGCGAGGGGATGGCCAAGGCGAAGATCCACGTGCTCGAGGCGCTGCTGCGACTTCGCCAGGCAGCGTGTCACTCCGGGTTGCTCGACGCGTCCCGCATGTCCGAGTCGAGCAGCAAGTTCGACCTCCTCGTCCCGCAACTGGCCGAGATCGTGGCCGAGGGGCACAAGGCGCTCGTGTTCTCGCAGTTCACGTCGCTCCTGTCGCTGCTCAAACCGCAGCTCGAGGCCGAGAAGCTCGTCTACGAGTATCTCGACGGCCAGACGCACGACCGTGAGGAACGCGTCACCCGATTCCAGACCGATCCGGCGTGCGGGATCTTCCTCATCAGCCTCAAGGCCGGCGGCCTCGGACTGAATCTCACCGCCGCGGACTACGTCTTCCTCCTCGACCCCTGGTGGAATCCGGCCGTCGAGGCGCAGGCGATCGACCGCACCCACCGCATCGGGCAGACACGCCGTGTATTCGCATCACGGCTCATCGCCCGCGGGACGGTGGAGGAGAAGGTGCTCGAGCTGCAGCAGTCGAAGCGCGACCTCGCCGAGGCGATCATCGGGGGAGACAACAGCATC
>Ga0075420_100001829_pt1 | contig 18170 bp, 19 predicted proteins | sample SoiMetdeltSBSDD4_FD_75296 | JGI IMG/M metagenome (GOLD analysis project Ga0075420, IMG submission 75296) | Bulk soil microbial communities from a Populus tree surrounding site in Tennessee, USA - Soil MetaG P. deltoides SBSDD4 | ecosystem: Environmental > Terrestrial > Soil > Tree plantation... | reverse complement strand
GTCGTCGTCGGTGAGGAGTTCGACGACTTCTCGCGAGTGCATCGGGCTGCGCTGACCGGGCAGCAGTTCCAGAGTCGCAACGTCGAGCCCGTCGACGTGCTGTTCGAGGACTTCACCCACGTGAAGTTCTACCGGCGCTCCTTCTTCGACGTCGGCTGCTGCCGTTCCCCTCGCATGCTCGTGGGCCAGCGTTAGGATCGCCAGATCGTCGAGGAAGGCCACCCAGCACCCGGCTTCACACTGTCGAGCGACACCGGTGACAGGGTGTCGCTCGACGACTTCCGTGGGAAGCCGGTCGTCCTCTACTTCTACCCCAAGGACGACACGCCCGGGTGCACGACGCAGGCGTGCGGGATCCGGGACGAGTGGGGCGAGTTCGAGGAGCGAGGCGCTGTCGTGCTGGGCGTCAGCCCGGACAGCGAGACGAGCCACGTCAAGTTCAAGCGGAAGTACGGCCTGCCGTTCACGCTCCTCGCGGACGAGGATCACGCCGTCTCCGAGGCCTACGGCGTCTGGGTCGAGAAGTCGATGGCCGGGAGGACGTACATGGGCGTCGAGCGCTCCACGTTCGTCATCGACGCGGACGGCAACGTCGCGAAGGTCATGCGCAAGGTGAAGCCGGACACGCATGCAGGCGACGTGCTCGCCGCTCTCCCTGCCTGAAGATCGCGCCGCGCCGCGGCTACAATGCCGCTCTCCGCGCGGATGTGGCGGAATTGGTAGACGCGCACGGTTCAGGTCCGTGTGCCCGTAAGGGCGTGGAGGTTCAAGTCCTCTCATCCGCATGCACCGCTCCCGTCCCGTCTTCCCGGCCCTCGCGACGTCTCACCTCTCGATGACACGGGTCCTCGCGTTCGCACTGCTCCTCGCCGGCGCCCTCGCCGTTGTCCGGGTCGACTCGCCGACCGTCGCTGCGCCCACCGTTGGGCGCACGGAGGTCGTCGTCACGCTCGCCTCCCCCGCGGTCGCGCTCGAGCCCGGCGGTGCGACGCGCGTGGCGCGCGAGCAGCGGGTCTTCCGCCGCGCCCTCGCCCGCAGCGTCCCCGAGGCTCGCGTTCGCTGGCGCTACTCGCTCGTGGCGAACGGACTCGCCGTCGACCTCCCCCGCGCCGACGTTCCCCGGCTGAGCCGCCTCCCCGGCGTGCGCGAGGTGCTCGCCTCCACGCAGTACGGCCCCCAGCTCGATCGCAGCCCGGGGCAGATCGGCGCCCCAGCGCTGTGGGGCCCGGCGCTTGCCTCCGCCGGGCAGGGGGTGAAGATCGGGATCATCGACACGGGAGTGGACTCGGAGCACCCCTTCCTCGCCCCGACCGGCTACACGATGCCCGCGGGCTTCCCGCGGGGGCAGACGAGGTTCACGAGCGCGAAGGTCATCGTCGCGCGCGCGTTCGCGCCACCGGGCGCATCACGGCTCGCGCGGGAGGCGTTCGACCTCGAGGAGTCGAGCCACGGCACCCATGTCGCCGGCATCGCCGCCGGAAACCACGACACGAACGCGCCGGGCGGGCGAGCGGTCTCGGGCGTCGCGCCGCGCGCGTACATCGGCAACTACAAGGCGCTCGTGCGCACCGACGTCGGCCTGAGCCCGAACGGGAACTCGCCCGAGCTCGTGGCGGCGATCGAGGCCGCGGTGGGCGACGGCATGGACGTGATCAACCTCTCGCTCGGCGAGCCGGAGATCGAGCCCACGAGGGACATCGTCGCGCGTGCGCTCGACGCGGCAGCGGCGGCCGGCGTCGTCCCCGTCGTCGCAGCCGGGAACGACTACGCGAGCGTCGGGCCGGGCTCGGTGTCGTCGCCCGGCAGCTCGGCCCGCGCGATCACGGTTGCCGCAGTGGAGGTCGACGATGCCCCGCAGGACGCAGTGCGGGCGGAGTTCTCATCGGTCGGGCCGACGGCGATCTCGCTGCGGGCGAAGCCGGACGTCTCCGCGCCCGGGGTGGACATCCTCTCCTCCGTTCCCGGCGGCTGGACGTCGTCCTCCGGCACGAGCATGGCCTCGCCGCACGTCGCGGGCGCTGCCGCCCTGCTCGTGCAGCGGCACCCCGAGTGGACGGTGGCGCAGGTGAAGTCGGCACTGGTGCAGAGCGGCACCGCGCTGCACGACGAGCGCGGGAGGGCTCTCGGCCCGCAGCTCCAGGGCGGCGGTCTGGTGTCGCTTCCGCGCGCCGACCGCCCGCTCCTCTTCGCCGAGCCCAGCAGCGTCTCGTTCGGTCTGCTCCGGCGGGCCACCTCGACGCGCGGAACGATCCAGCTCGCGGACGCCGGCGTAGGAGCCGGGAGCTGGCAGGTGGCCGACGCCCGGGCGTCGAGCTCGACCGGTCGCGCCACGCTCACGCTGCCGGCGTCGGTCGCCGTCCCGGGGCCGCTCTCCTGGGAGGTCGTCGTCCCCTCCTCGGCGCAGGAGGGCGTCGTCAGCGGCACGATCGAGCTGCGCCGGGGAAACGACGTGCGGCGCGTGCCCTACTGGGGGCGCGTCAGCGCGCCGCGGCTCGGGCGCCACCGCGTCCTCCCGCTCGCGCGGCCGGGCGTCTTCACGGGAACGACGAAAGGCCGCCCCGCGCTCGTCTCCAGCTACCGCTACCCGGAGAACCCGCGAGGCGTCGGGGTCACGACCTCGCTGAAAGGGCCGGAGGCCGTGTACCGCTTCCGCCTCACGCGACGCGTGGCGAACTTCGGCGTCGTGATCACGCGGCGGGCCCGCAGAAGCTTCGTCGAGCCGCGCATCGTGGCGGGTCTCGACGAGAACCGCCTCACGGGCTACGCGGGGCTGCCGTTCAGCTCGAACCCGTACCTCTCCGGCGTCTTCGGGTTCCAGGCGCGGTCGTCCGTCGCGGCAGCCCTGTCCCCGGCGCCGGGCGAGTACGCGATCGTGTTCGACAGCGCGACGCGGGCGGGCGCGGGCCGGTTCACGTTTCACTTCTGGCTGAACGACGTGACGCCGCCGAGCGCACGCCTGCTCGACCGGCGAGTCGCACCGCGAGCGCCGATCCGGATCCGCGTCTCGGACGCCGGGTCGGGCGTGGACCCGAGCTCGATCGTGGCGTCTCTCGGCGACAGCCCGGCCGAGGTCACCTTCCGCGGCGGGGTGGTCAGGGTGTCGACCGCCGGCATCCCGGCCGGACGGCACCGGCTGCGCCTCGCCCTCCACGACTACCAGGAGACGAAGAACACCGAGAACGTCGCGCGCGTCCTCCCGAACACGCGCGTCCTCACCGCGACGGTGACGATCGCGAGGCCGTAGTCGTACCGTGCCGGCGGTCCACGTGGTCGAGACGAGCAGCGCCACTCCGGAGCAGGTCCTCGAGGCGGCGCGGGACTTCTCACCTCGTCGTGCGGAGCTGTGGCCGGACGTGCACGTGGAGCACTTCGAGATCCACGACCGCGGCGACACCTGGGCCGAGGTGACCGAGGGGAACCCGTGGCCGCTCGGGCTCGTCTGGGAGCGCCTGCGCTACGACTGGGCGCAGCCCGGCCTTGTCAAGGGCGTCGTGATCGACTCGAACATCTTCAAGCCCGGGAGCACGTGGGAGATCAGGGCGACGCCCTGCGAGGATGGGACCCTCGTCGAGGTGATCGGCGTGCGAATCCTGCGGGGAGTCCGGGGCAGGATGCTCGCTCCTTTCTTCCCGCTCGGGCTGGCCCGGCGTGACGTCGCCGCCCACCTCCGACACTTCCTGTCGAAGGTCGAGGCAGCCGGCTAGGTCTTGCGGTCTCGCTCCTCGATCGTGGGGAGCGCGTCCAAATCACGCTGCACCGAGCGGATGAACTCCTCGCTCTCGTCGTCGGGTGTAACGACGCGCAACTGCGCCTTGCGCTTCTGGCGCTCGCGCCTCCGGCGCGCCTCGGCGCCGAAGCGCCTTCCCAGGCGCGGCCACTCGACCGCCACCAGCAGTGCGGCCGCGAGGACGAGCACCACGAGCCACGGCCAGCTCACAGGCCGGATTGTAGCCCTACGGGCAAGGCTCTCCAGAGGAAGCGAGATCGGGGCAGCGACCAGCTAGGCACGGAACACCTGCATCGGCAGGGTCGAGAGCGGCTCGCCGCCGCCTGCGGTCACGAGCCAGGTCTCCTGCATGTACAGGCAGTCCTCGCCGTTCTGGGCGATCGCGTGCGGGTGCATCGAGAACACCATGCCCTCCTGGAGCTGGACGTCCACCCCCTCGCCGACCTTCGGGAACTCGATCATCGTCATTCCGATCGAGTGGCCGGTGACGTGCCCGAGGTGGAACCCCCGGTCGAGGAAGCCGGCCGAGACGGCCCGGTGCACGTCGTGGCACGTCAGCCCGGGGCGCATCGCCTCCCGCGCGACCGCGAAGTACTCCTCGTAGGCTTCCAGCATCTGCGCCGTGTCCGCGGACAACGACCCGCCCGGGGCGCCGATCGCGCGCGAGACCTCGACCCAGTGCATCCCCGGGCCGGCGATCTCGAGCGAGGGGAGGACGAAGCCGCCCAGCACCTCGTCGCTGCGCGCGATCTTGAACTCCGGGCGCGCGAGCTCGTCGGTGCCCGTCAGGACCATGTTCATCGTCAGGCGCCCGCAGCCCTCGGCGACGAACCACTCCTCGGCGACGGCCATGACCTCGGCGGCGGTCTTCCCGGGCGCGTAGGCCTCGAGGAAGAGCTCGAAGCCGCGCTCGTTGATGCGCACCGAGTCGCGGACGGAGGCGAGCTCCGCCTCGCTCTTCACCGCGCGCGCGAGGTCGAACTCGACGTCGAAGGGGAGGACCTCCACTCCGTCCAGCGAGGCGAGCGCGTGGTAGTCGCGCACGGCCATCACGTAGTCGAGCCCGTACACGCCCACCCGCTGCCAGCCCTCGTCCTGCACGCGGGCGGCGATGTGCTCTCCCGGCCGCTCGTGGAAGACCTGCTCGAGCCGGGCGGTCCCGTGCTCGCCGACGTATCGGGCCTCCGCCGGGAAGACGACCCACGCCTCGCCCTCCGCCGGCACGACGACGTACGCGTAGCGGTGCACGATCTGGAACCCGGAGAGGTACGTCACGGCGCCCTCGAACCCCGTGTACTCGCTCCCGGAGACGACGAGCGCGTCCAGGTCGTGCTCCGCCAGCGCGGCGCGGACGTTCGCGTGGCGACGCTCGAGCTCGGCGTTCAGGTCCATGAGGCCTCCAGTCCCTTGACGAGGGCGGTCACGGCGTCGTTCAGCGGCGTTGCGACCCCGAGCTCTCGCCCGAAGCGCCCGATGCCGCCGTTCAGGTAGTCGATCTCGGTCGCCCGGCGCGCCTCGACGTCCTGGAGCATGCTCGCCTTGTGGCCGTAGGCGACCTCAGGCCGGGCCGCATGGTCGATGAGCTCCTCGGGGTCGGCGTCGAGGACGATGCCCTGCGCGCCGGCGACGGCCTTCCCCTCGTCGACGAGGGCCGACACGAGCGCACGCAGGTCGGGACGCTCGCAGACGCGGCCGTGCGTGAGGCCGGTGAGCGCGCCGACGGGGTTCGTGGCTGCGTTGAAGATGACCTTTCGCCACTGCGCGGGGCGCGCGTCGGGCACGGCGTGGGTGGGCATGCCTCCGCGTGTGCACGCGTCCGCCAGCCGCTCGATCTCCTCCGCCGACGCGGGGCTCGGCTCGAACGGGCCGAGCGTCGTGTCGCCCCGCACGTCCCACTGGACGAGGCCCGGCTCGAGGATCTTCCCGGCCGGGAAGGTCGTGCCCCGGATCACGCGTGCGACGTACTTCGCGACGGCCTCCTCGTTCCCGACTCCGTTCTGCACCGTCGCGACGGCTCCGTCCGCGAACGCGTGCGAAGCCGCGGCGATCGCCGCCTCGGTGTGCATCGCCTTCGTGGCCACGATCCCGAAGTCGCAGGCCGGGAGGTCGGTGGCGTCGGTCGTCGCGCGCGGCCGGCGCGCGTCGACCTCGCCGACCCCGGTCAGCCGCAGGCCACGCTCGTTGATCGCGTCCACGTGCGGCTGCGAGAGGTCGTAGGCCCACACCTCGACGTCGTCGAGCCCGGCGAGATGCGCAGCGAACAGCGAGCCGACCGCCCCGCAGCCCACGATGCAGACCTTCACTCGGTCGCCTCCTTCGGCGCGGAGGGCGCACGTGCGCGCAGCCGTCGCAGCGAGTCGAACGTGAGCTCCTTGCCGCCGGTGAGGCCGCTCGGGCGAACGATGAGGACGAGCGCCATCAGCGCGCTGACGACGACGAGGCGGGTGCCGGCTGGCACGTCGAACGAGCGCCCGAGCACCTCGATGCCCGTCTCGGCGTTCGCGAGCACGGAGTCGAGCGCGCTGACCGCGAGCGCCCCGACGACGGCGCCCCACAGCGACGTGGCGCCCCCGATCACGAGCATCGCGAGGGTGATGAACGTGAGGTCGAGATAGACGCCGTCGATCTGGAGCGGCAGGAAGTGCACGTACAGCCCGCCGGCCAGCCCGGCGAGGAACCCGGAGAGCGCGAAGGCGGCCAGCCGCTGCCGGTAGATCGAGACGCCGACCGCGCGTGCCGCGGCCGGGTCTTCCCGGGCCGCGCGCAGCTGCCGCCCGAAACGGCTTCGCTGGTACGCGAACGCGACGGCGACGACGACGAGCGCACCGAGCGCAGCCTGCTGGAGATCCGTCGTCTCGGGAACGGAGGAAAACGTGTTCAGCCCCGGCCCGACCTTCTCGTAGTAGCGGAGCACGTTGTGCGTGATCTCGAGGACGGCGAAGGTCGCGATGCCCGCGGCGAGGCCCGACAGCCGCATCAGCGGCAGGCCGACGAGCAACGCGAACACGCCGCCGGCGACACCGGCCAGCACGAGCGACGGCACGTTTCCCACCGTCGTGTCTCGCAGGAAGCCGAACAGGTAGGGCATGAAGGCCGGCTTCTCCGCCTCCGGCACCGACAGCACGCCCGCCGCCCACGCGCCGACCGCGACGAAGCTGATGTGACCGAACGAGAGGACGCCCGAGTTCCCGACGAAGACGTACAGCGCGACGACGATCGAGACCATCACGAGCGCGTTGATGAAGTAGATCTCCGTCGAGCGGGAGACCGTCGCGCCCACCAGGGCCGCCGCCACGACGAGCGTGACCGGCCCCGCGAGCTGGACGAGCGAGCGTGGCAGCGTCACACGCGCTCCACGGCGTGCCCGCCGCGTGTGAACAGGCCTTCCGGCCGCAGGAGCAGTACCACGATCACGAGCAGGAACAGGAACGTGGACAGGTACTGGCTCTGGTTGGTCGGCAGCGCGCCGCCGAGGATGCCGGACACGTAGCCGATCGCAAAGCCGCCGAGCGTCGCGGGCAGGAGCCGGTTCATCCCACCGACGACGACCCCGGCGAGCACGATGATCGTCTCGTTCAACGCGAAGGTCGGCGTCACCGTCGGGAACTGGACGGTGAGGAGCACGGCGACGATCGCCGCCAGCAGCCCGGCGAGCACGACCGCGACCGCGCTCACCGCATTCGCGCGCACACCCACGAGGCGCGCGGTGGGGAAGTCGAGCGCCGCCGCACGCATGTGCAACCCGATCGACGTGCGGTTGAGCAGGAGCAGGAGCAGCGCCAGCGCGACTGCCGCCGTCACCAGCGAGACGACCGCGATCTTTCGCACCTCGACCGAGCCGATCGACATCGGCTGGTTGAGCTCGACCAGCGACGCCGCGTTCTTCCCCAGTGGGCCGAACCAGATGAGCGCGATCGACTGCAGCAGGAACGCGACCGCGAAGGTCGCGACGAGCATCGACGCAGGCGACTGGCCGCGAAGAGGCCGGAAGACGACGCGCTCCATCGCCAGCGAGAGCACGACGACGACGGCGACGCAGAGGGCGATACCCGCCACTACCGGCCAGCCTCGCTCGGACGCGTACGCCAGCGCGAAGCCGCCGGCCATGATCAGCTGGCCGTACGCGAAGTTGATCAGGCGCAGGACGCCGAACACGAGCCCGATGCCGACGGCCATCAGCGCGAAGACGGCGCCGAGCCCGATCGCGTCCGCCTGCACCTGCGGCTCGACCGCGTCGTGCAGGAAGTCGGTGAGGCCGCTGGCGACGAGGACGTTCATGCCAGGTAGGCCGCGATCATCTTGTCCGTGTCACCTGCATCCTGGGGCGTCAGCTGCAGCCGGAGCTCGCCGTTCGCGAGCACGTGCGTGCGATCCGCGAGCGCGACCGTCCGCTGCGCCCGCTGCTCGACGAGCAGGATCGCGAGCCCGCGCCCCCGGATCTCGGTGAGCGTGGAGAAGACGAGATCGACGATCGTCGGAGCGAGACCGAGCGAGGGCTCGTCGAGCAGGAGCACCGTCGGCTTCGCCACGAGCGCGCGTGCGATCGCGAGCTGTTGCTGCTGTCCGCCCGAGAGCGCTCCCGCGGACCGCTTCCGGAAGTCCCGGAGTACCGGGAAGAGCGCGAAAACCTCGCCGAGCGCGTCCCGAACGGAGCCGTTCTCACGGCGCGCCGCGAGCCCGAGCCGGAGGTTCTCCTCCACCGTGAGCTCGCCGAAGAGACGCCGCCCCTCGGGGACGAGTGCGACCCCCGCCCGCGCGACCGCCTCCGGCGACCGTCCGCGGAGCGAGCGCCCGCCGAGCGTGACCTCGCCCCCCTGCGCGCGCACGAGGCCGACGATCGCGTGCAGCGTCGTCGACTTCCCGGCGCCGTTCGGCCCGATCAGCCCGACGATCTCCCCCGCGCCGACGTCGAACGAGACGTCGCGCACGGCCGGGACGCCGCCGTAGGAGACGAGAAGGCCCTCGACCGCGAGCGCGGTGTCGGCGCTCATAGGCGAGTCTTTCGCCTATGAGCGGGGAGGGGTGTGGGGAACCGGGAGGTTCCCCATGCTTTCCTGAAGGGGGCACGCGGGGGAAACATGGTTTCCCCCGCGAACGCGAGCCGCAGGCGAGCGGTGCTCACTCCGCCTCCTCGTGGACCGCGGTCTCCCCCAGGTAGGCGGAAGCGACGTCCAGGTTGGCGCGGATCTCGTTCGGCGCCCCTTCGGCGAGCGTCGCGCCGTGGTCGAGAACCTGGATGCGGTGGCACACGTCCATCACGAGCGCCATGTTGTGGTCGATCAGGAGGACACCCGCCTCGTGCTCGTCGGCGACGGAACGGACGACGGACGCGAAGTCGGGCACCTCGGCCTCCGGCAGCCCAGCCGCCGGCTCGTCCATGAGCACGAAGCGGGGACTCGTCGCGAGCGCCCGCGCGACCCCGAGCCGTCGCTCGTCGCCGTGTGGCAAGGATCTCGCCGGTGCGCGCGCATAGGCGGTCAGCCGGAGGCGCTCGAGCAGATCGTCCGCCCGTCGTCGCGCCTCACGGACGCCGACGCCGGAGCCGAGCGCCGCGACCTCGACGTTCTCCCGCACCGAGAGCTCCCGGAACGAGCGGCTGTGCTGGAACGTCCGCGCGAGGCCGTGTCGGCCCCGGCGGTGCGGGCTCCAGCGCGTGATGACGCGACCTTCGAGCTCGACCGAGCCCTCGTCCGGGAAGTCGAAGCCGGTCAGGACGTTGACGAGCGTGGACTTACCTGCGCCGTTCGGCCCGATGAGACCGACGATCTCGCCCGTGTGGAGCTCGAGCGTCACCTCACGAAGCGCATCGACGCCCTCGAACGCACGAGAGACCGAGGCGGCCCGGAGCGTCGCCCCGGGCCGCCTCGCGTCGTCGCGCTGAGGCTCGTCGGCCAAGCCGTCCTAGATCTTGGGGATGACCTTGGCCTTGACCGTCGTCAGGACCCGCGGCGTGTTGTTCTCGACGCGGATGACCCGGTAACTCCGTCCGAACACGGTGTGCAGCTGCCGTGAGAAGCTCACCCGGCCGGAGATGGTCGGGACGTTCCTGAACTTCTCCATCGCGGCTGCGAGCCGGGCCCCGTTCGTGTTCCCGTTCAGCCGCTGCAGCGCGACCATGATCCCGTCGATCGCGGCCGGGCCGGTCACGAAGCCGCCGGTCGAGCCCGCCTTCTGGATCGCGGCCTTGTTTCGGGCGGCGAGCCGGTTGACAGCCTTGACCGGGTCGTTCCCGAACGCGGAGGCGAACGTGACGTAGTAGTAGTTCGAGACGGGCGGGTTCGCCCCGCCGTACCAGTAGTTCCCGTCGCCCGCCCACGAGTTCAGGACCGGGGTCCGGTTGCCGAGCGTGCGGAGGCCGTTGAGGATCGGGACCTGCGCCCCGAACGCGGCCGCCGTGGCGGTGACGATCACGTCTGCCCGCCGCGAGTTGAGGCGGTTGACCACGTTCTGCCACGAGGCCGGGCTGCCTCCCGCCGACTGGTACGTCTCCTCGGTCACGACTCTCCCGCCGAGCTGCCGCCAGCGGGCCTCGAACGCCTGCACGACGTTCCGGAAGTAGACGATGACGGTGTCCGTCGCGAGCGACGCGCTCCGCCAACCGCGCTTCCAGGCGAACTCGGCCATCGCCGAGCCCTCGTCCTGCGCGACGTTCCCGTACGAGAACGCCAGCCGGCCCTTCGGGCCGAACCGCTTCGGCCCCATCTGGTCGGTGCCGATGCACGGCGCGATGGTCAGCTTGCCGCGGTTGATCGACTCCTGCACGACCGGAGCAGCAAGGTCCACGTCGCACGTCGTCATGATGATGTCGGCGCCCTGGCCGAGCAGCTTCGTGGCGCACGCCTTCGCGATCGTCGCCTTGTTGCCCTGCGTGTTGCAGGTGAGCAGCCTCAGCTTGATGTTGCTGCGCCGGTTGACCTGCGCGATCTGGGTCCTCGCGGTCGCGAGTGCAGGCCCGTCGAAGGGCGCCATCGAGCCGATCCCGTCGTAGGCCCAGCCGATCGTCACGGTCTTCGCCTGCTGGCTCGCCGCCGTGCTGCCGCCGACGACGGCGACCGCGGCGACTGCGGCCGCAGCCAGGACGATCGCCGCCTTTCCTGCTCGGGTCATCTGTTCCCTCCTGTCGTGTCCCATGTCTCTCGCCTGCCGCTCGCCTCGCGTCTCACCACGAGGCCTCCTTCCCCTTCACGAGACCGTGGAGCAGCGTGTGCAGCGGGACCGGGACGCCGTGCTTCCCGGCCTCCCGTACCAGCGAGCCCGTGATGAGGTCGATCTCCGTCTGTCGGTGCGCGTTCACGTCCTCGAGCATCGACGGGTAGTGCGCCGAACCCCGCCCGGTCGCGAGCACGTTCATCTCCCAGGGGTCGTCGTGCAGCTCGATCCCGGCAGCGCGCGCCACCGCCTTGCCCTCGTCCACGAGCCCGTGCACGAGGTGTCCGAGGTCGCCCGGGGCGTCCTCGGCGGCGAAGTGCGCGTCGTGCGGGAGGCCCGTCAGGGCCGCGACCGGGTTGACCGCGGCGTTGAAGACGAGCTTCGACCACTGCGCGGGCCGCAGATCCGAAAGCGCCTCTGCCTGGAGCCCCGACGCGACGATCGTGTCCGCGATCTCCCGAACGTGCTCGAAGGGCGTGTCCTCGTAGGGCCCGAGCCAGGTCTCCGTGTCGAGGATGTACTCGACGTGCGTGTCGGTGTGGCGCGTGCCGCTCATGAACGTGACGGCGGAGACGATGGGCCACGGGCCGCGGGCGCGCACGATCTCCTCGGCACCGATTCCGTTGAGCACCGTCATCACGGTCGCCTGCGGGAACCGCCCGGCGAGGGCCGAGACCGCGGGCTCGAGCCCGGACGCCTTCGTCGCGATGATCGCCACGTCGAACGGGACGAGCTCGGATGCGTCGTTGGTTGCGCTCACGCGTGCGTGCCGGTCACTCCGCCCGCTGATCCGCAGCCCGTCGCGGTTCAGCGCCTCGGCGTGCTCCCGGCGCCGCGTCAGCACGGACACCTCGCTGACGGACGCGAGATGCCCCGCCAGCAGGCTGCCGATGACCCCTGCCCCGACGATGCAGAAACGGTCGATCACGCCGCCCGCAGATGTCTCTCAGTGGCGCCCCGACGCCACGTGACCGCCATGGGAGCGAGTATCCAGACTTCTGACATGTCAGTCAAACGGGACGTGCAGCTCAGGCGAGCACCGCGGTGCACTCGATCTCGATCAGGAGCCCGGGTACCGCGAGGCCGGTGACGCCGACGATCGTCTGCGCCGGGTGCTCGGCCCCACCCGTCACGTCGTCGATCGCCCGCGTGATCGTCTCGTACTCGGTCGGGTGGAGCGTGTAGATCGTGCGGCGCACGACGTCATCCCAGCGGACACCGGCGGCCTCCATGGCGACCTTCAGGTTCTCCATCGCCGCACGCGTCTGCGCCTCGAGATCGTCCCCTCCGACGAGCGCGAAGTCGGGTGCGAGCGCGACCTGGCCCGCGAAGTGGACGACCTTCGTCCCGGACGCGATCGCGACGTGGCTGAAGCCGGGCGCCGGGTGCAGCCCGGCCGGGTTCAGGAGCTCGCGATGGTGCATCTGCCTAGCCTCCCTTGCGGACGAGACGCCGGAACTCGGCGTCGGTGACCAGCCTGCCCTTCCTCGCGCCCGCCCGTTTGACCTCCTCGAGCAGTGCCGGGAAGCGCTCCTCGGGCACGTCGAGCCCGAGCTCGCCGACCTTGATCCGGATCGAGTCGAGCCCGCTCTTCTTGCCGAGCACGATCCCGCGCTCGGCTCCGACGAGCTCCGACGCGTATGGCTCGATCGCGGGCGGGTCGTGAAACTGCGAGGCGACGGCGCCTGACTCCCGGACGAAGAGATTCTCGCCGGTGACCGGCTTCCAGGCCGGCAGCGCCGTGCCCGCGAGCTCCTGCACGAGGCGGGCAAGCGACCGGGACTGCTCGACGCGAAGGCGCGTCGGGATGCCGTAGAGCGCCTCGAGCGCGAGGGCGACCTCGACGAGGTCGGCGTTCCCGGCCCGCTCCCCCATCCCGTTCACCGTCCCTTGGACCCAGGTCGCGCCGGCCTGCACCGCTGCGATCGCGGCCGCCGTGGCGAGCCCGAAGTCGTCATGCCCGTGCCAGTGGACCGGGACCTCGTGATCGAAGCGCTCGGCGACGTCGCCGACCAGGAACGCCGCCGCCTCCGGGGTGGCGATGCCGAGCGTGTCCACGACGACCACCTCGGCGGCACCTGCGTCGACCGCCGTCTCGTAGGCAGCGCGCAGGAACCCGAGGTCGGCCCGCGTCGAGTCGACGCCGAAGAACGCGACCCGGATCCCGTTCTCGACGGCGAAGGCAACGGCCGAGTGAATCCGCTCGAGCATCGTCTCGCGTGTGACCCCGAGCGCGGCGAGCTTCCCGTCCGAGATCGGGCTCTCGATCACGGAGGCGGTGAGCCCGAGCTCGACGAGCGCCTCGACGTCCGCCCGGACGGCCCGTGAGAAGCCCCAGATCTCGGCGTCGAGCTCCGCCGCGACGATGCCGCGGATCGCGTTCGCGTCGTCCTCGGAGACGCGCGGGAACCCGGCTTCGATGCGATCGACCCCGGCCTCCGCCAGCGCCGTCGCGATGGCCAGCTTGTCCTCGGGCGTCAGCACGACACCGACGGTCTGCTCGCCGTCACGCAGCGTCGTGTCGTAGAGCCCGATCGTCCCGTGCGGCTGCGGCTCGAGCGCGTGGGCGTTGAGATCGCCGGTCCACACCTTCGAGCGGTCGAGCGTCACGCCTGCACGATCCCATCGGGGAAGGGAGAGAGCTTCTCGGCCCCACCGGCGGTGACCAGGAAGTTGTCCTCGACACGCAGGCCACCGCCGCCCTCGATATAGCACCCTGGCTCGATTGCAAGCACCATGCCCTCGGCGATCTCTCCGCCGCCCGCCTGGTGCGCGTACGGCGGCTCGTGCGCACGGGCGCCGACGCCGTGGCAGATCGGGTGCGACGGCTGACCGGGGAAGCCGAGCGCTGCGATCCCCTCGCGGACCGTGCGGTCGAGCTCGGCGAGGCTCGCGCCCGCGCGGCAGAAGGCGACGGCCGCGGCGTAGACCTCCATCAGCCCTGCCTCGAGCTCGCGGTACCGCGGCGTGAGCGCCCCGACGACGAGGTTCTTCGTGTGGTCGCACCAGTAGCCGTCGGCGCAGACCCAGATCTCGAAGAGCGTCGGCTCGCCCTCGACGACGGGACGCGAGGTCGTCGCCGTGAAGGTCTTGATCCCGGGGCCGGACCAGACGAGCGAGAACGGGAGCGCGAGCTCGACCTTGCCCTCCCAGCCGGTGCCCTCGCCGTGGACGAACCCCTGCCACTCCGCCGCGATCTGCGCCTCGCTCAGCCCGGGCTCGACGATCAGCTTGCAGTGCTCCATCGCGGCCGCTGCGATCTCGTTCGCGAGCCGCATGCGCTCGCCCTCCTGCTCGGTCTTCACCGCGCGCGCCTCCGCGAGCAGCGGCGTCGCGTCCTCGGCCTCCGCGAATGCCCCGAACCAGCCCGCGGTGAACGTCGTCGGCTCGCCGACCATACGGTCTGCGGCCTGCGTCCCGAGGGAGAGCTCGAGGCCCACCGTCCCGTATTCCGCCGCGGCGTCCTTCGCGACCTCGAGAGCGCGGAGGAGCGGCGGGCGCGGGTCCGCGGCGTCGTACCCGGCGAAGAGCCGCACGTCCTCGGTCCACGCCGTCCGCCGGGCGTCCTCCTCGCTCGCCTCGAGGCAGATCAGCGTCGGCTCGCCCTCGCGCGGGAAGACGCAGACGTCGTACCCCTTCATCCCCCAGAAGTTCGTGAGGTAGAGGACGTTGTCGGGCGCCCGGACCACGAGCGCGTCGAGCCCGCGGTCGGCCATGAGTGCGCGCACGCGCTCGAGCTTCGCGTCGTCCCTGAGCCAGGGCACGGGGACGATCCTACGGGCGGATTCGTCGCGCGAGGTCGTCGAACGCGTCCCGGAGCGCCTCGACGTTCTCCGGGCTCGGCGCACCCCCGGCGGCCGCGTACAGGTTGCAGCTGAGGTTTGCGAGTCGCAGCTGCGCGCCCGTCGCGCTCGAGCGCACGGACGTGGCCCTGCCGGCGCCCTCCGGCGGCGACTCGCTGAGGTAGCACATGAAGTACATCGCCTGGTCGCCGGTCTCCGCCCGGGCCCCCGCGACGGTCTGCACGGTCCCGCCGACGCACTCCCGGCCCTGCTCGCCCTCCAGGCCCGCACCGCGGAGCGCAGCGACGACCATGTCGCCGTCGATCGGGGAGCCGCCGCCCTTGCACGATCGCGGCTCGAAGTTGTCCACGTCCACGACCTGGTCGGCCGGAGGCGCCGCGATCGCGACCCCGGTACCGAAGTCGTAGAACTCGACGGTGACGTCGTCGGACTCGGCCTCGAGGGCGATCCTTCGCACGAGCCCGTCGTCGGCGATCCACACCTCGACCGGCGCCGTCGTCCCCCTGCAGTCGTGGAGCTCCGCCTGCTCGCAGTCCACCTCGAGCCGGTAGCGCACCGTGTCCGTGCCGCGCACGACCTCTTCCCCCAGGCGCTCGGTCTCCGTGCTCGCGTCGCGGAGCATCGAGAGCAGGCGTCGCGGGGAGAGGGCGGCCGCCGCGCTCTCGTCGACGTCCCTGAGCTGGAGCCACTTCGAGCCGGCGTTCGCGATGCCGAGCGTGTCGCCGCGCATGTAGGTCACGGTGCCGATCCCGATCAGCTCGAGCGTGCCCGTCGCGCCCCAGTCGCAGTCGAGAGCGAGACGCGAACCGGCATAGTCGGCCTCTCCGCGGCACTGGAGGTTGTCGCCGCTCTGCGAGTCCGTGCCGGACATCTCGATTCGCGAGGAGCCGGCGGCCTCCGTCTTGCCGACCGCGGCCGCGAGATTCGGCTCGTTCTCTGCGCTGCCGCAGCCGACGGCTAGCGCCCCTGCGGCCGCGACGGCGAGCAGACGCCTCACGCACGCATCGAACACCCGGCGCGCAGGCTCGTCAAGCGCCGGCGCGGGTCAGAAGGGGAGGAACTGGAGCGGCGATCGCTCGACGTCGGACAGGTCGACCTCGACCCGCACGTCGGCCTCCGGCAGCTCGCCGCGCAGCCGCTCGGCGAGCTCCTGCGCGCGCTCCTCGGTCGGGACGCCCACGACGACGTAGCGCCAGCGCCGCATGACGTCGACGCCGTCGGCGGCGAGACGGTCAGCGAGCTCACCGGCTGCGCCGCGGCCGGGCACGTGTACGAGGACGGACCAGTCGTAGCCGCCCTCGCGCTTGGCCTCCGCAGCCTCGGCGCGTTCACGGGCGGCGTACTCGGCAGCCTCCTCGGCCGGGGTGGCGGGGAGCGGAATCGACGCGTCCTTCCATGCCTCCTCGACCGGGTGCCAGCGCGTCACGCGGAGCTCCGCGGTCAGGCGCTCCTCGTCGAGGAGCCCGCGCACGACGCCCGCGGCCTCCCGCGCGTGGGCCTCGCTCGGGGCGTACAGGAAGAGCCGCGCGCCGTCGCGCGTGACGAGGACGCCGTGGCCGAGCCTCTCGCGCGCCTTGTCGTCGAGGTCGAGTGCACGCAGCCGCTCGCGGACCGAATACCCGTGCTCGGCGTCGTCGAGGTCGACCTCGACTCGGAACCCGTCGTCCATGGCGGCGACGCTATCAGCCGCTCGGAGCCTCTTCCCAGACGACGCGGGCGCCCTGGTTGACGACGCGGCCGACCCCAGTCCCGGGGTAGTGCCCGCAGATCGCCAGGACGTCTCGGTCGGCGAGGTCGGCGACCAGGTCCGCACGCGTCGTCGTCTGCTGGACGTCGTCGAACGCGTACGCCCACTCCGGCCGGTCGAGGAGCGCCGGGTGAGGCGCGACGTCCGCCATCAGTACCGCCTCGGCGCCGGCCGAGCGCAGACGGAGGCCCATGTGGCCCGGGTAGTGGCCGGGCGCGACGAACGCCGTGACCCCTGGCGCGAGGTCGGCGTCGCCGTCGAGTTGCTCGAAACGGTCGGCGAGCGGCTCGACGCACCGACGGATGTGGGATCGGTCCGGGTTCGAGCGAGCGAACGCGAGCGCCTCCCGGTGCACGAGGTAGCGCGCATTCGGGAAGAAGACGCCGGCCTCGGCGTCGGTCGTCCACCCGATGTGGTCGATGTGCAGGTGCGTGAGGAAGACGATGTCGACCGCGTCGCGCCGGACCCCGAGCTGATCGAGCGCGTCGGGCAGCAGCCCCTCCTGCTCCCCTGCCCACATGGAGAAGCTGCCGGGCGGGCCGACGCCGGCGTCGACGAGGACGGTCGTCCCGCCTGCCCGGATGACGTGAACCTTCACCGGCAGCCGCCAGCGCGAGCCCGCGAAGAGCTCGGGATAGAGCTCACGGTACGGCGCCCACTCCTCCGCGGGCACGTCCGGGTAGGCCTGGTCGAGCTCGGCGAGCGTCCCGACCGCGTCGAGCAGCGGGACAACCTCCATCTCGCCGACTACCACCGCACGCGCTCCGGCGCGGGCTCGCCGTGGGCGTCCTGCCAGGACACGACCGGGTTACGCAGCACGCCGATGCGCTCGATCTCCGCCTCCATCACGTCGCCGGGCCGGAGGTAGAGCGACGCCGCGTCGGGCGAGAACCCGGCCACGCCGGACACGGTCCCTGTGGACACGACGTCGCCTGCCGAGTACCCGAGCGCCGAGTAGTGGCTCAGGATCTCCGGGATCGTCACGCTCATGCGGCCGGTGTGCGAGACCTGACGCGGTTCGCCGTTCACCCGTAGCTCCAGCGCGAGGTCGTGCGGGTCGGGGATCTCGTCGGGCGTCACGATCCAGGGCCCGAGCGGGCAGAAGGTGTCGATCGCCTTGCAGTAGGAGAACACCCCCGAGCGCATCTCACGGCGCTGGATGTCGCGTGCGGTGATGTCGTTGAAGATCACGTAGCCGCCGATGTGACCCGCCGCCTCCTCGGGAGAGAGCCACTTCCCCGGCTTCGAGATGACGACCGCGAGCTCGAGCTCGTAGTCGAGCTCCTCGGTCAGGTGCTCCGGGTAGACGACCGCCTCGTCGGGGCCGACGATCGCGTCGACGTTCTGGAAGAAGACGATCCAGGGGGCGATCTCGTGCGACCAGCCGACCTGCTTCGACTCCTCTTCGTGCTCGCGGAAGTTGCCGGCGGTGTGGAAGAACTTCTTCGGGACGATCGGCGCGCGCAGCCTCGTGCCTGGGAGAGAGAGACGCTCACCCGTCTCGTCGGCGCCGCCACGCTCGAACCACTCGCGCATCGTGGGGACGTCGAGGACGGCGATCTCCTCGCCGTCGACATGGCCGACCCGCTCCCCGTCGAAGGTCACGAGCTTCAACGCTCGGCCCCGACGGCCTCGGCGACGTCGCGCGCAACGAACCCGGCCACCTTAGGCGCCGGGCGCTCGATATCCGACACTCTGCGCTCTCTTCAGCGCATCCAGCGTCTCGTCGACGGTGAGCAGGACC
>Ga0075420_100001826_pt1 | contig 18184 bp, 19 predicted proteins | sample SoiMetdeltSBSDD4_FD_75296 | JGI IMG/M metagenome (GOLD analysis project Ga0075420, IMG submission 75296) | Bulk soil microbial communities from a Populus tree surrounding site in Tennessee, USA - Soil MetaG P. deltoides SBSDD4 | ecosystem: Environmental > Terrestrial > Soil > Tree plantation... | reverse complement strand
TACGCCTCGAGCGCCCAGACCTCCATCTCGCCGAAGCGCTGGCCGCCGAACTGCGCCTTGCCGCCCAGCGGCTGCTGGGTGACGAGCGAGTACGGGCCCGTCGAACGCGCGTGGATCTTGTCGTCGACGAGGTGCAGCAGCTTGAGGATGTACATGTAGCCGACGGTCACCTGCTCCTCGAACGGCTCGCCGGTGCGTCCGTTGAAGAGCGTGAACTTGCCCGACGCGCGGTTGCCCGCGGGAGCGTCCGGCTCGATGTGCATGCGGATCCGTCCCGCGTGCTCGTCCTGCCACTTCAGCAGCGCGTTGTCGACGTCCTCGACGGTCGCACCGTCGAAGACCGGCGTCGACACGTACACCTTGCCGCGCTCGTCGCGGCCGTTGCGCGCCTTCTCGGCGAGCTCGACGGCCTCGCTGCCGTCGGAGTACCAGCCGTGCGCCGCGGCCCACCCGAGATGCGTCTCGAGGATCTGGCCGATGTTCATGCGGCTCGGCACACCGAGCGGGTTGAGGATCACGTCGACGGGCGAGCCGTCCTCCATGAACGGCATGTCCTGCTCGTCGACGATCTTCGAGATGACGCCCTTGTTGCCGTGGCGCCCGGCGAGCTTGTCGCCCTCGGAGATCTTGCGCTTCTTGGCGACGAAGACACGCACGAGATCGTTGACTCCGGGCGGCAGGTCGTCGCCCTCCTCGCGCGAGAACGTCATGACGTCGATGACGACGCCGCCCTCGCCGTGGGGCACCTTCAGCGACGTGTCGCGAACCTCGCGCGCCTTCTCCTTGAAGATCGCGCGGATCAGCTTCTCCTCCGCGGTCAGCTCGGTCTCGCCCTTGGGCGTGACCTTGCCGACGAGCAGGTCGCCGGAGCCGACCTCGGCGCCGACGCGGACGATGCCGCGATCGTCGAGGTTGCGCAGCGACTCCTCGGAGCGGTTCGGGATGTCGCGGGTGATCTCCTCGTCCCCGAGCTTGGTCGTGCGGGCGTCGATCTCGTATTCCTCGATGTGGATCGAGGTGAGCTCGTCGTCCTTGACCAGGCGCTTCGAGAGGATGATCGCGTCCTCGAAGTTGTAGCCCTCCCAGGACATGAAGGCGACACGCAGGTTCTTGCCGAGCGCCATCTCGCCGTGGTCGGTCGAGGAGCCGTCGGCGAGCAGCTCGCCCTTGGCCACCTTCTGGCCGACGCGGACCGACGGCTTCTGGTGGATCAGGGTGCCCTGGTTCGAACGCGAGAACTTCTCGAGCTCGTAGGTCTGCTTGCCCTCCTTGCCCTCGACGACGATCTCGAAGGCGTCGACGTAGGTGACCTCGCCGGCCTCGTGAGCCAGCAGGACGTCACCGGTGTCGAGCGCGGCGCGGCGCTCCATGCCGGTGCCGATGACCGGCGCGTCGGTCTTGAGCAGCGGCACTGCCTGGCGCTGCATGTTCGAGCCCATCAGCGCCCGGTTGGCGTCGTCGTGCTCGAGGAACGGGATCATCGCCGTGGCGACCGACCAGATCTGGTCGGGGCTGACGTCCATCAGGTCGACGTCCTTCGGGCTGACCGTCACGTACTGGCCCGACTGCGTGCGGCAGAGGACCTCGGGGCCCTTGAGCTTGTTCGTCTTCTCGTCCATCGGCGAGTTCGCCTGAGCGACGAGGCGCTCCTCGTCCTGGGTCGCGTCGAGGTGCTGGATCTCGTCGGTGACGACGCCGTCGGAGACGACGCGGTAGGGCGTCGTGACGAAGCCGTGCTCGGAGATCTGGGCGTAGCTCGACAGCGAGCCGATCAGGCCGATGTTCGGGCCCTCCGGCGTCTCGATCGGGCACATCCGGCCGTAGTGGGTCGGGTGGACGTCGCGGACCTCGATCGGCGCGCGCTCGCGGGTCAGGCCGCCCGCACCGAGGGCGCTCAGGCGCCGGCGATGCGTCAGGCCAGCGAGCGAGTTCGTCTGGTCCATGAACTGCGACAGCTGCGAGGAGCCGAAGAACTCCTTCTGCGCGGCGACGACGGGACGGATGTTGACGATCGTCTGCGGCGTGATCGTGTCCTCGTCCTCGGTCGTGAGGCGCTCGCGGACGACGCGCTCCATCCGGTAGAGACCGATCCGGAACGCCTCCTGGATCAGCTCGCCGACCGTGCGCAGACGGCGGTTGCCGAAGTGCTCGTACTCGTCGAGGTGCTCGGCGACCGGTTCACGCGGCATCGACACCGCCTCGGCGGCGTAGTCCTTGATCTCCACCTCGCCGTCCTCGGGGATGCCGAGGATCTTCGGCAGCGAGACCAGCTCGCGCACGAGCGCGTGGATGTCGTCGTGCGTCAGCGTGCGCGTGTCGAGATCGATGTCGAGCCCAAGGCGGCTGTTGAGCTTGTAGCGACCGACGCGGGTGAGGTCGTAGCGCTTGGGGTCGAAGAACAGCTGCTGGAGCAGCGCGTACGCGGCGTCGACGCTCGGCGGCTCGCCCGGGCGCTGCTTCTTGAACAGCTCGACGAGCGCACCCTTCTTCGTCTTCGTCGCCTCAGGATCGGTGTCGATCGTGTTGCGCATGTACAGCGAGTTGCCGAACAGGTCGAGCAGCTCCTGATCGAGCTTGGCGATGTCCTCGTCGGTCTCCTCGCGCTCCGCGTCAGCGGCGGGGTCGTAGGCCATCGCGCGAAGCAGGACCGTCGCGGGCAGCTTGCGCTTGCGGTCGATGCGGACGAAGACCTTGCCCTTCTTGTCGATCTCGAGCTCGAGCCACGAGCCGCGCGCCGGCATCAGGTTCGCCGTGAAGACCTGCTTCTCGCGATCCTTCGGCTCCATCAGGTAGGCGCCCGGCGAGCGCACCAGCTGCGTCACGACGACGCGCTCGGTGCCGTTGATGATGAACGTGCCGCGATCGGTCATCCACGGGAAGTCGCCCATGAACACCGACTGCTCGCGGATCTCGCCCGTCTCGTGGTTGATGAATGCCACGGTGACGGTCAATGGCCGTGAGTACGTCAGGTCCTTCTCGCGGCACTCCTCGATCGTCGCGACCGGCTGGTCGAACGTGAACTCCCCGAACTGGACGGCGAGGTGGCCGGTGTAGTCCTCGATCGGCGAGATGTCGTCGATCGTCTCGCGCAGCCCACCCTTCTCCGGATCGACCAACCACTCGAACGACCGACGCTGGATGTCGATCAGGTTGGGGACATCGAGGACCTTGTTCAGGCGCGCGAACGATCGGCGCACCCGAGGGGTGTCAACAGCGGCCAAGGCGACTCCTGGCGTAGAGAGCGGGCAAAGCAGAGGGCGACTGCGGTACGTACACGTACGCAGCGCGACCATCCAAGATACCACAGGCCGAAGCGGACCCAGGAGCAAGCGTCGCCGCTCAGGCTGCCAGCGCTCACGGACCCCGCCACGAGGACCCGCGTATGTGGCGCGGGACCCGCTGATGGGCGGCTGCGGCTATCGGCTGACGCGGCCAGTGTACGGCGTCAGCGGCGAACCCGCAAACGCCTAGGGCCGCGCGCTCGCCGCGGGATCGAGCCGCGACATCGTCACGCGCGACGACAGCAGGCTGCTCGAGCGGCCCTGGAAGACGCCCTTGATCGGCGGAACGTCGGAGTAGTTGCGGCCGTGACCGATCTTCACGTGGGTCTCGCCCGCGAGGCGGTCGTTGGTCGGGTCGGCGCCGACCCAGACCGGCTCGCGCGCGCCGGGCAGCAGCGCCTCGACCCAGGCGTGGGTCTGGACCTCCATCGAGTCGGAGCCACCGTCGGTCGGGGCCGCCCACAGGTACCCGGAGACGTACCGCGCGGCGATCCCTGACCGCCGCAGCACGAGCAGCGTCAGGTGCGCGAAGTCCTGGCACACGCCGCCGCCACCGTCGAGCAGGTCGTCGACCGTCGAACCGACATACGTCACTCCGGTCCGATAGTCGAAGCGCTCGACGACCAGCGAGTCGAGCGCTCGCAACGTCGCGATCGGCGTGTTGCGCCGCACCGACGCGACCATCTCGTCGACTTGGTCGCTGTGACGCAGCCGATCCTCGTCCGCGATCAGGAACTCGCCACCGGCCTCGCGGTAGGACGCCATCCCGACCTGATCCCAGCCGCGCTCGAGCGGCTCGGGCGGCTCGCTCGTGACGACCCGGGCGCGCACGTCGATCGACATGTTCTCGTGCGGCTTGGCGATGCCGAACTCGAGCACCTCGGTGCCGAAGTAGTCGGCGTGACGGCTGACCCGCGCCTCGGGGTCGAGGCGCAGCGAGAACTCGTCGCAGCGCTGGGTCGACGTCGTGGCCGGCCGAACGCGCAGTGCGTTGAGGTTGTCGGAGACCGGCGCGTCGTACGCGTACTCGGTCAGGTAGCGGATCGCGAAGTTCACGCCCCCACCTCGGTCGCCGCGGTCGCGGTCGCACCGACGAAGTAGCGCCCGGCGATATCGATGTCGACCAGCGCCAGCTCGCGCTGCACCTGCTCGCAGAGGCCGATCAGGTCAGCGTCGTCGGTGTCATCACGGCGGCGGAACTCGAGCTCCGCCCGGAGGCGGCTGAGGCGCAGGACCGGTGCCGAGTTGCGCGGGTTGGAGTCACTGACCTCGAGCGCGCGTTCGGCCGATGCCACGGCGGCCGCGACGGAATCGGGATAGGCGCGCTCGTAGAGCAGGAAGCGAACCGCGGGTACGGCGTTCGGCGGCGCCGGGACGGCGCGGCGGAAGGCCTGAAAGCCGCCGGCCGCGGCGAGCAGCGCTCGCGCCTGCCCGTCGCGGCGGATCTCGTTGTCCTCGCCGGCCGGCAACGCGACGCGCAACATTCGCAGCAGCATGTCGGCGGCCTCGATACGGCCGCCCGCTTCGAGGAAGCTCGCCGCCTCGTCGCGCAGCATCGTCCGCGCCGTCAGCCCCCAGAACAGTGCGCTGCGCTCCTTGACGTAGCGATACACCGAGGCCGGTCCTGCGCTCATCTGCGCCTGGACGTCGGGGCCGGTCAGCACCAGGTGCGTCGTGTTCAGCGCCTCCCAGACGTCGGCGGAGATCACATCGCGCAATGTGCGCGCGCTCTCTCGTGCCTGCGCGACGCAGTTGACGAGCGAGGCGGGCTCGGACGGGTCGAGCGTCAGGCGTCCGAGCGCCTCCTCCCGCGTGACGCCCTTCTGGCGCGCGCCGAGGATGGCCAGGAGCGAGAACCAGCCCAGCTGGACGTCGCGCGTGTCCTCGTACGAGCTCTGCAGGTCGGCGTGGAAGACGCCGTCGAGCATCCGCGCGGTGTGCTCGGCACGGGCCACGTAGCGGCCGAGCCAGAACAGCTCATGGGCGATTCGCGCGAGCAACCTAGTCCCCGCCCGGAGATTGCTGTTGTTGCTGCTGCTGGCCCGTCCAGCCGCCGTAGCGGACGTCGGGAAGCACCGGCGGGACCGGCTGCGGCGCGGGGTGCTCAGCGCGATCGTCGGGACCTGGGACGCCCGAGTCCTCGAGCACCCAGGTGTCCTTCGAGCCGCCGCCGCGCGACGAGTTCACGATCATCGAGCCCTCGGTCAAGGCGACGCGGGTGAGGCCGCCGGGGACGATCCTGATGTCCTCGCCGAAGACCGCGAACGGGCGCAGATCCACGTGACGCGGCGACAGGGTGCCGTCCTCCATCGCTGTCGGCACCGTCGACAGCTTGACCATCTCCTGCGCGATCCAGCGCGCGGGCGACGCGCGCACGAGCGCGGCGAGCGTTTCCAGCTCCGCGGCCGGGGTCAGCGGCCCGATGAAGACGCCTTTGCCGCCACTCTCGCCGGTCGGCTTGAAGACCAGCTCCTGACGACGAGCGAGGCAGTCCTCGCGCACGTCGGGGTCGCTCAGCAGATAGGTCGGCACGTTGGGGAGGATCGGCTCCTCTCCGAGGTAGAAGCGGATCATGTCCGGGACGTAGTGGTAGATCGCCTTGTCGTCGGCGACGCCGGTGCCGATCGCGTTGGCGAGCACGACCGTGCCGGCACGATAGGCGCGGACCAGGCCGGGCACGCCGAGCACCGAATCGGGCCGGAACTCGAGTGGATCGATGAAGTCGTCGTCGAGCCGCCGATAGATCGCATGCACACGCTGCAGCCCGTTGGTCGTACGCATGTAGACGACGTCGTCGCGGACGACGAGGTCGGACGCCTCGACGAGCTCGACACCCATCAGCCGCGCCAGGAAGGCGTGCTCGAAGTAGGCGGAGTTGAGTGGCCCCGGCGTCCAGACGACGACGTTCGCCTCACCTTCGGCGGCGGGCGCGACGGCGCGCAGCGCGCCGAGCAGGAGCTGGGGATAGTGGTCGACGGGACGCACGCGGTAGTGGCGGAACAGCGTCGACGCCAACCGCGTCATCGCCACCCTGTTCTCGAGCACGTAGGAAATCCCGCTCGGCGTCCGCACGTTGTCCTCGAGCACGCGCCACGAGCCGTCGGCGTCGCGCACGAGGTCGCATCCGGCGACGTGGCAGTAGACGCCGCCCGGCGGGCGGATCCCGTGCGCCGCGCGCGCGAAGTGGCTGCGGGTGACGATCAGCTCCCACGGAACGATGCCCTCGCGGACGATCTCACGCGCGTGGTAGACGTCGTCGACGAAGTGGTTCAGCGCCCGGATCCGCTGAGCCAGCCCACGCTTGATGTCCGTCCATTCGACCGCGGGGATGATCCTCGGCACGAGGTCGAGCGGGAACGGCCGGTCGCGGACGTGTCCATCCTCGTCGGCCTCGAACGTGATCCCCTGCTCGACGAACGCCGCGTCGCGACGGAGGCCCGCAGCGGCCATGTGGTCAGGGCCGAGGCGGGCGAGCTCGAACGCCAGCGGCGCGGCGTGGGCACGCGGCGAGCCGCCGGGCTCGAAGACCTCGTCGTAGAAGCCGGTGGCTCCGTAGGGCGCATGCTGGCGCGCGAGCATCGGCTCGGACATTGGCACGAATCCTCGCGTTTGTGTCACGCCCGTGTCGTTGGCCCTGCGGCTAGCTGGCCAGGGACGGCGTTTATCCCTCAGGGCGGCCGGCGCGGCGGCCGGCGCTGTAGCACCGGCGGCCAGGACTCCCAGAACGACGACGGGGCGCCCGTAGGCGCCCCGTCGTCGTGCGGGTGCGGGCACGAGCCCGCGGCGCTTACTTCAGCTCGACGGAACCGCCGGCCTCCTCGAGCTCTGCCTTGAGCTTCTCGGCCTCGTCGCGCTCGAGACCTTCCTTGATCGGCTTCGGAGCCTCGTCGACGAGCGCCTTGGCCTCCTTCAGGCCGAGGCCGGTCGCGGCCCGGACGACCTTGATGACCTGGATCTTCTTGTCGCCCGACGCCGTCAGGATGACGTCGACCGTGGAAGACGCCTCGTCCTCGGCGGCCTCGCCGCCACCGCCGCCACCGCCGGCGGGCGCGGCCGCGGCCACGGCCGTCGCGCTGACGCCGAACTCCTCTTCGAGCGCCTTGATGCGCTCAGCGAGCTCGAGCACGGAAATGCCCTTGAGCTCTTCGATCCAATCTGCGGTGCTGGTAGCCATTACTCGTTGTCCTCCTGGGGTTCTGAAGTGGTTGCGTCGGCGTCCTCGGACGCCTCGATCTCTGCGGCTGGCGTCTCCGCCGCCGGCTCGTCTTCTGCGGGGTCCGCGACAGCGGGCTCCGCTTCGGCTTCGGGCGTCTCCGTCGACGCGGCTTCGGCGACGGGCGCCTCACCAGCCTCGTCCGCGACAACCTCGGCCGCAGGCGCGGCCGGTGCGTCGGGACCAAGCGTGATCTCGCCGGCCTCGGCCTTCGCCTGCACCTGGCCGAGCGCGATCGCGACGCCGCTGAGCAGGGCGTTGAGACCCCGAGCGAGGCCGGTGATCGGCGATGCGATCATGCCCACGAGCTGGCCGTAGAGCACATCGCGCGTGGGCAGCCGGGCGATCGACTTGATCTGGTCGACGTCGAGCGCCTCGCCGTTGAGCACCCCGCCCTTGAATGGCGCGAGCTCGGTGGCACGGGTGAAGTCGTTGATCACCTTCGCCGCCGCGGCGGCATCGCCACGCACGAACGCGAGTGCGGTCGGGCCCTCGAGCAAGACCTTCAGGTCCTCCGCGCCGGCCTTGTCCGCAGCCCGCTCGGTGAGCGAGTTCTTGACGATGCGAAACGTCGTGTCGGCACCGCGCAGCTGCGAGCGGATCTCAGCTGCTTGGGACACGGTGATCCCGCGATAGTCGACGGCGTAGACCGCCTCCGACGCTTCGATGTCAGCGGCGATCTCGTCGATCACCGCAGCTTTTTGCTCTCTGTTCATTGGCCTCCTACGCCGGTCTTACGAACTGCCGGCGGTCTCGGGTTGGCGACGAGGAAGGGCTACACAGCGGTGGCTGTGGCCGCCTCCTCGAGGATGTCCTTGGTCCGCGTCGGGTCGACCTTGACACCCGGGCCCATCGTCGAAGCGACGGTGACCGAACGGATGTAGCGACCCTTTGCGGCTGCGGGCTTGGCCCGCACGATCTCCTCGATGACGGCTGCGTAGTTGGCGAGCAGCGCGCCCTCGTCGAAACTTGTCTTGCCGATGTTGAGGTGCACGATCGCGGTGCGGTCGGTGCGGTACTCGACCTTGCCGGCCTTGGACTCCTCAACTGCCTTGGCGACGTCGTTGGTCACCGTGCCGACCTTCGGGTTCGGCATCTTGCCCGACGGCCCGAGCACCCGGCCGAGACGGCCGACGACGGGCATCATGTCGGGCGTCGCGATGGCGACGTCGAAGTCGGTGAAGCCGTCCTCGATCCGCTTGGCGAGGTCTTCGTCGCCAACGATGTCGGCGCCGGCCTCCTCGGCCTCGCGCGCCTTGTCGCCCTTGGCGAAGACGATCACCGAGACACTCTTGCCGAGCCCGTGCGGCAACGCGATGGTGCCTCGCAGCTGCTCGTCGGCGTGACGGACGTTGAGCCCGGTGCGGACGTGCACCTCGACCGACTCGTCGAACTTCGCGGCCTTCAGCTCCTTGACGAGGCGGATCGCGTCGGCGGGCTCGTACTCGCGGTTGCGATCGACCTGCTGAAGCGCTTCGGCGTAGGCCTTTCCGTGCTTCGCCATCAGCCCTCCACCTCCACGCCCATCGAGCGGGCGGTGCCGGCGATGATCTTCACCGCGGCGTCGACGTCGTTGGCATTGAGGTCGTCGAGCTTCTTCTCGGCGATCGCGCGCAGCTGCGACTGGCTGATCTTGCCGACCTTGTTCTTGTGCGGCTCGCCGGAGCCCTTGGCGAGGTTGATCGCCTGCTTGATCAGCACGGCCGCGGGCGGCGTCTTCGTGATGAACGTGAAGGAGCGATCCTCGTAGACCGTGATCACGACGGGAATCGTCGTGCCGGCGTCCTGCTGGGTCTGCGCGTTGAACGCCTTGCAGAACTCCATGATGTTGATGCCGTGCTGACCGAGCGCGGGACCGACGGGCGGGGCCGGAGAGGCCTGGCCACCGGCGGCCTGGAGCTTGATCGTTGTGAGGACTTTCTTAGCCATAGCGAGGGGTGCGGTTCGACGTCGTCTGACGCGCTGCGTCAGACCTTCTTGACCTGATCGAAGCCGACCTCGACAGGCGTCTCGCGCCCGAAGATCGACACGAGGACCTTGAGCTTAGCGGCGTCCTGGTTGATCTCGCTGATCTCGCCGGAGAAGTCCGACAGCGGGCCGGAGACGACCTTGACCTGCTCGCCGATCGAGAACTGCGCCTTCGTCGCGACCTTCTGGGCGACCTCACGGTGCAGCAGCCGGTCTACCTCGATCTGCGTCAGCGGCACAGGCTCGTTCGAGGCGCCGACGAAACCGGTGACGCCCGGGGTGTTCTTGACCAGGCCCCAGGAGTCGTCGTTGAGCTCCATGTTGACCAGCACGTAGCCGGGCATCGTGCGCTTCTCGACGGAGACCTTCTGGTTGTCCTTCATCTCCGAGACGGTCTCGGTCGGCACGACGACCGAGCGCACGAAGCGCTTCTGGTTCAGCGAGGTGACACGGTGCTCAAGGTTCTGCTTGACCTTCTTCTCGTGTCCTGAGTAGGTGTTGACGACGTACCAGCGGAACATGTTTTCTCAGTCGGTCGCGTTACAGGATGACATCGATGATCTTCTGGGCGACGACGTCGGCGAGGCCGAGGTAGGCGCCGGCGATGACGACGAAGCCGAGCACGACCGCCGTCGCCTGCCCGACCTGGCGGCGGTCGGGCCACTGCACCCGCTGGAGCTCCGCCACGCAGGCGCGGAGGAAGCCGAGCACGCGACTGCCGCCGCGGCCCTGCACGGGCTGGTGCGCCGTCGGGCCGCCGCGATCGATGCCGACCGCACGGTGAGCCGCGGGGCTCGCGTCGACGGCCTCGGCCTCGAGCTCGGCGTCGTCGCCGGGCTCGTCCGGGATGCCGTCGGCGCCCGCGATGATGCCGGCCTCGAACTCCTCGACGTCACCCGAGGCATGGTCGAGCGCGCCGGGCACGTTCTCACGCTGCGGCTGGGTCGGGCCGGGGCCAGGTTCCTGGGCCCGGCGCCGCTTCTGGCGAGCGCGGCGCGCCATTGCGGCCTTAGCGGACCGTTCCCGGGCGCCGCACCACGGCGAAGCCCGGCATCAGCGCGTCTCGCGGTGGTCGGTATGCGACCGGCACCACCTGCAGTATTTGCGCAGGGAGATGCGATCCGGGTTGTTGCGCTTGGACTTATTTGTCTGATAGTTGCGGCGCTTGCAGCTCTCGCACGCGAGAGTCACTGCGATCCGCACGTCTCCACGGGCCATGAAGGTGCCTCGGAAAGGGTCGCGACGAAAAAAGGACCCGCCGCGAGGGCAGGTCGAAGTGGAGAAAGTGTAGCGATCATCGCGCCGCCCCGAGCGAGTCGTTGCGGCATCCCCGCGCCGGTTACCGTGCGCCGGGTGCGCACCGCCTCGATCCAGCCCGGCGACATCGTCGAGGTCGACAAGAAGGGCCGCAGGCTGCACGGCCTCGTCCTGGCGGTCGAACGCGACGGCGACCTGCGGTTCGAGCCGTTGTGCCGTGGCGTCAGCTGGCGCTCGGCGCGCCCGCGTGAGGTCGTCCGGCACTGGTCGCGGGGCCGGCGCATGCGGGGCGCCGCGAATCCCGACGTCAACGAGGGACAGCTCGACCTCGAGGTCTGATCACCCGCGCCCCGCGCGGTGATCAGAAGACGGCGGTCTCCGTGTAGGTGCCCCAGACGTCCTGCAGCGCCGAGACGAGCTCGCCCTCGGTCACGTCGGCGCGGGCGGCATCCAGCAGCGCCGGCATGACGTTGCGGCCGGTTGCGGCCGCGTCGCGAACGGCCGCGACCGCAGTCTCGGCGGCGGCTGCGTCACGCCGCGCCCGCAGCGCCTGCACAGACGCGACCTGCTGGCGCTCGAGCCCCACGTCGACCGTGTGCAGCGGCGCTGTCTCGTCGCCCTCCGTGAAGGCGTTGACGCCGACGACGACGCGCCGCCCGCTGTCGACCTCGCGCTGGAGCTCGTAGGCGGCGTCGGCGATCTCGCGCTGCGGGTAGCTGAGCTTGACGGCCTCGACCATCCCTCCGAGCGCGTCGATCCGCTCGAAGTAGGCGTACGCCTGACGCTCGAGTTCGTCGGTCAGCGACTCGACGAAGTAGCTGCCACCGAGCGGATCGATCGTGTTCGCCACGCCGGTCTCGTGCGCGATGATCTGCTGTGTCCGCAGCGCCGTGCGCGCGGCGCTCTCGGTCGGTAGCGCGAGCGCCTCGTCGTAGGAGTTGGTGTGCAGGCTCTGGGTGCCGCCGAGCACGCCGGCGAGCGCTTCGATCGTCGTCCGGACGACGTTGTTGAGCGGCTGCTGCGCGGTCAGGCTGACACCCGCGGTCTGGGTGTGAAAGCGCATCAGCCACGAGCGCGGGTCTCTCGCCCCGTGGGTGTCGCGCAGCTCGCGCGCCCAGATCCGGCGCGCCGCGCGGTACTTGGCGATCTCCTCGAAGAAGTCGATCTGGGCGTTGAAGAAGAAGCTCAGCCGCGGCGCGAAGTCGTCGACGTCCATGCCACGGGCGACCGCCTGGTCGACGTAGGTGAGCCCGTTCTTGAGCGTGAACGCGAGCTCCTGGGCGGCCGTCGAGCCGGCCTCGCGGATGTGGTAGCCGGAGACCGAGACGGAGTTCCAGCGCGGCATCGCCGACGCGGCGTACTCGATCGTGTCGCCGAGCAGCCGCATCGCCGGGTCGATCGGGAAGCACCACTCGTTCTGCGCGATGTACTCCTTGAGGATGTCGGCCTGGATCGTCCCCGCGAGACGATCCGGTGACACGCCCTGCCGCTCGGCCGCGACGACGTAGAACGCGAGCATGATCGCGGCGGGGCCGTTGATCGTCATCGAGACGCTGACCTCGCCGAGGTCGATCCCGGCGAACAGCCGCTGCATGTCATCGACGCTGTCGACGGCCACGCCCTCGCGACCGACCTCGCCGAGCGACCGCGGATGGTCGGAGTCGAGGCCCATCAGCGACGGCATGTCGAACGCCGTCGAGAGGCCAGTCTGGCCGTGGTCGAGCAGGTAGCGGAAACGCTCGTTCGTCTCGGCCGCGGTGCCGTAGCCGGCGAACTGGCGCATCGTCCACAGCCGGCCGCGGTACATCGACGGATAGACGCCGCGCGTGAACGGATAGCTGCCCGGCACGCCGATCGCGTCGGCATCCGGAGCGTCGGCCTCGGTGTAGAGCGGCCGGACCGGCTCACCGGACAGCGTGGTGAACGGCGCGTCGCGTTCCGGCGTCGCCGCGTACGCCTGATGCCAGCCGTCGAGCGGGGCTTGCGTGTCGATCGTCATCGGAGCGCGGGGATATGCGGCCGTCAGATAGTTGGAACGTCGCCTATCTTAGCGGCGAGCGTGCACGCCCGCCAGAGGGGGCGCGACCTAGCCGGAGAAGTCGCCCGCAGCCCGGCGCAGCGACTCGAGCGAGCCGGCGACCGACTCGCACTCGGCATCGCTGAGTCCGTCCATGCCGAAGCGGGCGCCGTTGAGCACCGCCGTCGCCGCACGCGCCACATCACGGCCGCGCGGAGTGATCGTGGCCATCACGGTTCGCCGGTCGCGGTCGTGTGGCTGTCTCGTCACGAGCCCCTGGTCGGCGAGGCGGTCGACGACGTTCGTCACGCTCGCGCGGTGCACCTGGAGCCTGTCGCTGATCTTGCCCAGCGGCAGGGCGCCCTCGCGGCTGTAGAACAGCAGCATCAGCGCCTCGTAACGGGGAAACGTCAGCTCCCACTCGCGCAGCGCCTCGTTGAGCCGTGCCATCAGGATCTGCTGCGAGCGCATGATCGACGTCACGGCGCTCATCGACGGTCCCGGCCCGGCGCCCCAGTTGACGTCCCACTGGCGCCGTGCCTCGGCGATCGGATCGAACGAGAGCGGAGACGTCATCTGGCGATTGTGACGTCCGCGCCTACGGCGTGACGCCGGGCCTGAACATCTCGAACAGCCGCTCGAGCACCGTGTAGTCGCCGCGATAGCCGCAGCGTGAGATCGGCTGCATCGCGACCGTGTCGACGAGCCCGTCGACGACGTAGCGCTCGTCGATGTGGACGCCGACGACCTGGCCGACGACGAGGTGCTGGTTGACCGGGTGGCCGTCGACGTCGTGGAGCTCGAGCTGATGCACGACGCGGCATTCGAGCGCGCACGGCGACGCGGCCACGCGCGGCGGAGCGACGAGGCGCGACGGCGCCGGCTCGAGCCCCGCGAGCTCGAACTCGTTGACGCCGCGGGCGACCGTCGCGGAGCTCTCGTTGACCTGGTGCCGCAGGTCCCAGGTCGGCATGTTCCAGACGAACTCGCCGCGTTCGCCGGCGAACGTCGCCGAGTCCTTCATCCCTGCGCTGGAAAAGGCGACCATCGGTGGCGCCTCGCAGACCGCGTTGAAGAAGCTGTACGGCGCGAGGTTGACCTCGCCGTCGCGGCCGAGGGTCGACATCCACCCGATCGGGCGCGGCGCGACGATCGCCTTGAACGGATCGTGCGGCAGAACGCCGCGGTCGCGCTGGCTGGGTTCGTAGAAGAGCATTCCGACACTTCTACACGGCCGCGCCGTCGGCCGGCCTCCAGCCCACGGCTGTCGGTCGCGAGCGATACTTCCGCGATGGCCGACCGCAACGTCCTCGGTACCGCCCTCGAACCCTGCGGCACGGAACCGCTGACGGGGTTTCATCGTGACGGCTGTTGCACGACCGGACCGGCCGACATCGGCAGCCACACGATCTGCGCGGTCGTCACGGCCGAGTTCCTCGAGCATCAGCTGAGCATTGGCAACGACCTCGTGACGCCGATGCCGCCGTACAGCTTTCCCGGTCTTGTCCCCGGCGACCGCTGGTGCGTCACCGCGAGCAACTGGCTGCTCGCCTACCAACACGGTGCCGGCGCCTTCGTCGTGCTCGCGTCGACCCACGAACGGGCGCTCGAGATCGTGCCGTTGTCGGCGCTGCAGGAGCTCGCCGTGGACGTCCCGGCCGACCCGAGCATGCTGACCGACTAGCGCGGCGGCGCGGGATACCGTCAGGCCGATGGCGCTCACCACCGAGACGATCCTCGACCGTGTGCGCCGCGTGCCGCCGGGCTTCGTCACGACGTACGGCGACCTCTCGCCGGGAGCGCCGCGACAGGCCGGACGCGTCCTCGCCGGCGCGGGCGACGTGCCCTGGTGGCGGGTCGTGCGCGCCGACGGCGGCATCACGCAGGGCACGGCGCAGCGCGAGCGACTCCTCAGCGAAGGCGTGCCCATGCGCGGCGATCGCGTGCTGCTCGACGAAGCGCGGATCGCGCCGGAGGCGATCCGCTAGCCGGCGCTGCCGGCGAGGCGCGTCGACACCGATGCCGCGATCGCCGCGGCGTCGGGGAAGAACGCGTCCTCGAGCGGCGGGCTGTAGGGAATCGGGTGATCGTCGGTCGCGATGCGCCAGAGGTCGTCGACGTCGCCGAGCCCCTCCTCGATCGCGACCGAGAGCACCTCGCCGGCCCAGCCGCCGGTGAGCGGGCCCTCTTCGACGGCGACGAGCCGATTCGTCTTGGCCAGCGAGGCGAGCACCGCTTGACGGTCGAACGGCCGGATCGTGCGGAGGTCGATGACCTCGGCGTCGATGCCGTCGACGGCGAGTAGGTCCGCCGCCGCGAGGCAGTCGTGGACGCCGCGCATGATCGAGACGAGCGTGACGTCGGTGCCCTCGCGGACGACCTTCGCCCTGCCCAGCTCCGCGACCTCGTCGCCGGCGCCGTCTTCGACCTCCTCCTTCGTCGCGTAGAGCCGCTTGTGCTCGAAGAACAGCACCGGGTTGTCGTCGCGGATCGCGGCCTTCAGCAGCGCCTTCGCGTCGGCGGGCCCCGACGGGCAGACGATCTTCAGCCCCGGCACGTTGTGAAACCAGCCGATCGGCGACTGCGAGTGGATCGCGCCGAAGCGCCCGCCACCACCAACGGCGGAGCGGACGACGAGCGGCACGCTCGCCTGCTCGTTTGACAGGTACCAGTACTTCGCCGACTGGTTGATCAGGCTGTCTGTCGACAGCGGCAGGAAGTCGCCGAACATGATCTCGATCACCGGCCGCAGGCCGTTGACGGCGCTGCCGAACGCCGCACCGGTGATCGCCAGCTCCGAGATCGGCGTGTCGAAGACGCGATCCGCGCCGTAGCGCTCGTAGAGCCCGCCGGTGGCCGCGAAGACGCCGCCGGGCTTGGCGACGTCCTCGCCGAAGAAGATCACCCGGTCATCGTGCGCGAGCTCCTCGTCGAGAGCGTCGCGGATAGCGGTACGGAAGTCGAGCGTCGGCATCTGGCTAGTCCTTGAACTCGGTGGCGGGTGCCGGCGTCGGGTAGGGCGATGCGAGCCCCCGCTCGACGATCTGCTCGAGCAGCGCGTCGACCTCGGCGTCGACCTCGTCGACGTCTGCGTCGGCGACGGCGAAGCGCTCGATCAGCGTCTGACGACCGAGCTTGAGCGGGTCACGCTCCTTCCACGCGTCGAGCTCGCCGGGCTTGCGGTACTTGCCCGGGTCAGAGCGCGAGTGGCCGACGAAGCGGTAGGTCAGCGCCTCGATGAACTGCGGCCCGCCGCCGCCACGAGCACGCTCGACCGCGGCGCTCGCCGCAGCCTGGACCGCCCAGACGTCGTTGCCGTCGATCTGCTCGGCCGGGATCTCGAGCGCCTTCGGGCGCGAGAGGATCTGACCGGCGGTGACGTCCTCCCACGGCGTGAACTCGCCGTAGAGGTTGTTCTCGCAGACGAACAGGACCGGCAGGTCGTTGACCTTGGCGAAGTTCAGGCACTCGTGGAAGTAGCCGTGGTTGGTCGTGCCGTCGCCGAAGAACGCGACGGCCACCCCGCCGGTGCGCTTGAGCGCCAGCGCGGCGCCGGTCGCGGCGGCGATCGAGCCGCCGATGATCCCGAAGCAGCCGATCAGGCGGTGCTCGAGATCGATGATGTTCATCGATCCGGCGCGGCCGCCGCAGACGCCGGTCTCGCGACCGAGCATCTCGTCCAGCAGCGCCTGCGGCTCGACGCCGATCGCGAGCGCGTGGCCGTGACCCCGGTAGGTACCGGCGACGCGATCCTCGGCGCCGAGCGCCGAGGCGACGCCGACGGCGACGGCCTCCTCGCCGGAGTACAGGTGGGTCGTGCCGTGGACCTCGCCCTTCTGGAACAGCGACTGGATCGTGTCCTCGAAGCGACGGATCAACCGCATCCGCCGATAGAGGTCGAGGCCCGCCTGGCGCCCGGCCGTGTCGACCTTGGGCTTCTTCACGGTCGTGCTCATGCGAGCGCCTCGGTGGAGGCCTCCTGCGCGGCGACGAAGTCGGCACCACGCACGTATTGACGCCCCGCGACGAGAAGCTCCTCGCCGGGGAAGCGCGTGATGATCTCCGGGCCCTCGGCGGTGACGACGACTTCCTCCTCGATCCGCGCCGCCGAGCGGCCGTCGGAGGCCGCGCAGTACGTCTCGAGCGCGAAGACCATCCCCTCCTCGATCACGATCGGATCGTCGAACGAGTGCAGCCGCGAGATCATCGGCGCCTCGTAGAGGCCGACGCCGAGGCCGTGGCCGAACTGCAGCCCGAAGCACGACTCCTCGTTCGGGAAGCCAAGCTCCTTGGCCGTCGGCCAGACCGCCGCGATCTGATCGGTCGTCACTCCCGGGCGGACGAGGTCGATCGCGTCGTCGAGCCACTCGCGGCACTGCTTGTAGGCGTCGAGCTGCGACTGCGTCGCGCTGCCGATCGAGAACGTGCGGTAGTAGCACGTGCGGTAGCCCATGTAGGAGTGGATGATGTCGAAGAACGCCTGATCGCCCGGACGCAGGAAGCGGTCGGAGAAGACGTGCGGATGCGGGTTGCAGCGGTCGCCCGAGACGGCGTTGATCGCCTCCACCTGCTCCGAGCCCATCTCGAACAGCAGCTTCTGCGCGTCGGCGACGATCTGGCTCTCGCGGACGCCGGGGCGCAGCTGCCGGTAGATCTGGTCGTAGACCGCGTCGACGATCGCGGCGGCGTGGTCGAGCAGCGCGATCTCGTCGTCGGTCTTGATCCGGCGCGCCTTCTGCATCACCGGCGCCGCGTCGCCGACGGCGATGTTGCGACGCCCGAGCGACGCCAGCGTCTCCATGTCCGTCAGGTCGATGCCGAGCCGCTCGCCCTCGAGGCCGAGCTCGCGCAGCGCCTCGTAGACGTGGCCCGCGAGCAGGTCCGGCACGCCCGTCGCCTCCGGCATCGCGCCACGCATGCTCGTCACGCCCGCGCGCCAGCTCGTCTCCGGCAGCCACGGCGCGTAGAGCTGGTGATTCTTTGCCGCCGACCCGAAGTCCCACAGGATCGGGTCGCCCGTCCGCGGCAGCAACGCGCAGCGCGCGCTCTTGTCACGCGCCCATTCACCGATGTGCGTGCTCGTGACGTAGCGGATGTTGTTCTGGTCGAACAGCAGCACCGCCCCGAGCTCGGACTCCCGCAACGCCGCCTGCGCCCGGCCGAGCCGCTCGGCACGCAGCCGCGGGAAGTCGATCCGCTGCTCCCAGTCGACCGCCATCGACGAGTTGGGAGACGCCACCTTGCGGCGGGCGGCCGGAGCCTGCCTCCCCGAGTTCGAGCTATGAGCAGAACACATCGTGATGCTCCTTCGAGCTAGGAAACGTTGCTAACAGCCCATGGGTTGACGCCGTCCTCCGGCGTCATCATGGTGCCGGCCGGCGGGAACGCCTCGAGGAAGCTGTCCGGCATCGGCGAGTTGCGGAAGAAGTCGTTCGAGCCCTGCGCCGG